>JGI26083J51738_10000121_pt1 | contig 36929 bp, 37 predicted proteins | sample SaaInl85LU_5_DNA_FD_51738 | JGI IMG/M metagenome (IMG submission 51738)
ATTGCATCCACCGAATACACTTTCGGACTCGCTTCGGTGCCTAACGCCATCGCTTCANTTAAGGTCGTGCCATTAGAAATCGTGCCCAAACTGGTGCCACCCGTAGGGTATGTCTCTACTGGAAAATCGGCATAGAAATCCTCGGATATGCGCGGATTGTCTTCGTGATTCGCAATACGCGCTTCACCGTATCCAGTAACCGCACCTCGTGGACCGATGGTATATGTATTGTTCTCCGAAACTTGCAAATTCCCATAGATCGTGCCGTTACCTGCGTCGACTACAGTTACGCCGTCTGAGCTAGACAGGCTATCACTTGCGACCGTAATGTCTGAATTAATATTATCGCCTCCGTAGCCATATCCAACAGGTGGATTCCCTAAGGCAGTCAATGCAGCGCCATAAGCGCCGTAGTTTGAATTGTAGCTATCCAGTAGCACATTTCGACCGCTAAATGTGATACCATTACGTGCAGAGAAACCTGTTTCGTAAGGCGCGAAACCACTACTCAATTCGACACGCACTTGCTTCGTTACAGCACCTGATGGGTGGCCATTAATTTCACCTTCAGCGTAGATAGTGGGAGCCCTAGAGCTTGCATTCAAAATGACTACTTTAACGTCGCCTGTGTAGGCAGCGTCAGTAAGAAAACCAGTTGACGTAGTTGTCCAGGTGGATCCTGAAGTTAAATCCGTGGCGAGAGCATTGATCCCCATCTCCACGCCAGACTCGGCTAAATTCAAACTGGATGCATACAAGGTCGAGCGAACCGACGCACGGTATTCATTACTCGCAAGTTTTAAAAATGTAACTGCCAACGCCCCAATAATAAACGAAAAGATAACTGCCGTTATCAGTGCCGANCCGCGGCGGCTCTTTTGNGATCTATACATATGTTTTTGATTCATCGATTCCCCCTATCCTGTCTACGGTTCTAAATATTACGCATTAAAAAACGGGCGGAAATAATATAGTCCGTTGTATCTGTTGTGATGACTTTCTTGACGAGTGTCGCATCCACTTGAACGCTCTTTGCTGAAGTTAAATTTGTGGTAATCGAATTCCCTAAACGATTGAAATAGAAAAATTCAAACTCACTGACGTCGTCAAATAACACATCGCTCGTGGTTCCAGATGCGTCCTTAATTGAACGAGTTACCGTCTCAGCCGAACTATCGTAAACATAAGCAACCAGGGCACCACCAAGATCTACTGGGAGTTCCAGGGTTAAGCCTGCGCTAGTCGCCGCGTTGATGAATTCGGCAGCGTGCAAATCTCTCGCCAATACTTCGAGTGCCTTACGGCTATCACGGCTCATGGTGCTATAATTACCTAAACTCGCTACATTTTTAGAGAAAAATATTGAGGTCGATAAAATCGAGGCCATCGCAATGGCTAAGATCGTTACCGTCACCATCATTTCAACCATGGTAAACGCGCGCCTCCGATGCATCGGCTTAATTGAAGAAGCTGCTTTGCTATTGGATATAGTCATACAACCCTCCTCTCGTGTATTGTGTGACATAAGTTTTGGAATTCGATAGCCCCGAGAGATCTTTCCATGTGATGACTAAAGTGATCTTACGTGTATCACCTGTTCCGGTTATCGTGCGTTTCAAAACGTAATCCGCGTAGCTCGCATCTTTAAACTTATTTGAAATCGACAAGGTCGTTTCAGTGGCCGTCTCATCGTTTAACGTCGCCCATGCTAAAGAGCGAATGCGCTCAATTTCACTTTGCATGATCTGCGACGCACGGGTGTGGTGGCGTGAGTTATCGGCAAGCCCCATTCCTATTTTGACGCATGCAAAACCACTCGCGATAACAACCGCGAATATAGTAATCGCTATCATCACCTCAATTAAGGTAAAACCGCTACCTNTGAGCCGCCTTGCTCCATGTTGATTAAGCATACACTTATAATACGATCTAATGCGTCGAGATCAATCATTTAATGAAGCTTCGCAGCTAAAGAATTTAACTTAAGTTCTTATTTAACAAAAATTTACAGGAGTCGGGGCTGAGGCGATGACATTTCGTTCGCATTTTTTATCAAAGGGCTCACAAATAGGTTAAAATGTCACCAAAAACACTCATCTCATGGAACGTCAATGGACTGCGCGCGGTTCTCAAAAAAGGCTTCAGCGACTTTTTAGCAGAAGCAGCACCAGACGTCATCTGCCTACAAGAAACAAAAATATCGAACGACTTATGCGATCAATTCGAATTTGAAGCCTATCCCTATACNTACTGGAATTGTGCAGANAAAAAGGGCTACTCGAGCACTGCCATTATTAGTAAGATCGAGCCACTTTCCGTCACCTATGGCCTCGGCATTGAGGCGCATGACAATGAAGGACGAGTAATCACCGCTGAATTCGAAGATTACTATTTAACAACCGTTTACACGCCAAATGCTCAAAACCATGACGAGAACCGGCGCCCTCGTCGATTAGACTATCGCACTAAAAAGTGGGATGTCGCTTTTCTACAATTCGTAAAAGAATTGGAAGCGAGTAAACCGGTGATTTTCTGCGGCGATCTGAATGTCGCTCATAAAGAGATCGACTTGGCAAATCCAAAGACAAATCGCAAAAATGCGGGCTTTACCGATGAGGAACGCGCTGGTTTTGATGCCATCCTTGACGCTGGTTTCGTTGACAGTTTCCGCCAGTTACACCCAGATGAACCGCAACGCTACAGTTGGTGGTCCTACCGGGCGGCTGCACGCCAACGCAATATCGGGTGGCGGATCGACTACTTCTGCGCGTCAGAGTCTTTAAGCTCACAGATTGAAGCAGCTGACATCCTCCACGAGGTGCTTGGCTCGGATCACTGCCCGGTGACTTTAACACTGCAGTAATACCAAGCACATACCTCTTTAATGCCCTCGGGAACTGCTATTCGGATCAAATCCGTCAATTTTAGTGAGCGCTTCATCGTATTCAGATTTTGACAAGTAACGAAAATCAATACGCCGATAATCACGAGTATTTGGTGTGGCTGGTGGATAGATACCATCTCCGAACAAATCATTATAGCCCCAATTACGCTTTGGCGGCCTATACCATGCGCTATGCCGATCAGTCATGGGCGCGATACCGGCTTCGCTTTCATAGAGTGAGACCAGAGAGCCACGATACCGGAATTCAATACCACTCCACTTTTCCAAGAAACGCGGCAAATTATGAGCACCNCCACTTTGTTGCCCCGTTAATTCAATTGATGGAACTAGCCCCGTCACCAAGGCAGCACTGACCTCCGTATATTCAGCAACACGGTTTTTAGGGGATAACTTGGTCTTAGTGTCGTCAAAGGAATCGGAGAGGATTGTTATTGAATCCGCATAAAGCGCAGCGCTGGCTTCAGCACTTGTAAACGTATCTCCATCATCGGTGGAAGTCGAACTTCCCGTTGAAGGATTACCATCTGAATTAAAGTGTCCTTGAACATACAGTTGGCCATTGGTTGCTAATGTGAAACCTTCATCGAAACCACCTTTTTTAGTGAAATCAGGATTGGGCACTTCCCCGCCATTTAAGAGTCTAAGCGCGACGTTTCGGTCCGCAGGCATGACCTTATCCACACGTGAGCTTGTGCGTTGATCGAAAGGAAGCTCGACATAGACTAAGCCATTCCAATCAACAGCCTTGCCCGGATTTAAGTGATATTGACCGTTCCATGGGTCATCATTTCCTCCGTTCGCTTCACCGTTGTTAATGATGTCCGCGAGCAGGCCGATATCGAGATCGATGACGTCCATTGACTGCTGCTGGCGTCGATCATAGAAGCCTGATTGTGGATGCCCTGTAGCGTCTTCGGCATACTTGTTGACAGTCACGAGTGGCTTCCCCTTTTTTTGAATCACTTTATCTAGTGACAGGTAATTCCTTTTTAAGGTGCCATCATTATTCTGCTTTGGTCTACTTTTCGGATTTAACTGACTATCACGGTTATATTTATAGGCAGTGACGGCATAATCGTAACCTCCGGGTAATGTCGGTGCGGCGACACGCTGAACTTCGATCACTAAACCTGCCTTGTAAGAAAGCTGCTCTTGTTGCACCGCAGCACCTTTAAAATTGTCATGCGTATTTGCAACCTGTGGCTCAATCAGCGCATAAGCATGATTTTCACGTTCATCAGTGATCGTGCTAGGATCGTCCGGCACATAATCTTCGATACTGACTGGATTTAACTTAGGAACATCATGGTCNTTCGATCCCACGTTACCATCCCAACGCTCAATCGCAGCCTCACGCCATTCATCACCCATNCGACTATCCACATAGCTGCTATCAGCATTGCGACTGCCACCTTTATACACATCCACCCAATCGCCATCAATGTTCTTAATCAGAACTTTACCATCCTGCGTGTGAGTGCCCGTATATTTAGACCCATGTAGAATGTCTCCATTCGCCATAAGCGTTGAATGGAAGCGGAGCTGATTCACTGCTTGCAAATAAAGATCACCATTCGAATGCACTGGCCCTTGCATCTCCATTTTCGGCCCGGGGTGGAACTCTAAGTCCATGTTATAGAAAATCGCATGAGAAAACAACGGGGCATCTCTAACGGACAGAACTTGAGCACAATATACGGTCTTCTTCCCGAGTGTTGGATGATTCACCACCGCTTTACCAAATACATCAACATCTCGACTGAATACAATCTTTCCACGCTGAGGATCGGTCTGATTAGCAGGTGCTTCTGGATCGATATAATTCCATTCACCAAAAGGAACATTGCCGCCTACGAGCTCGAAATCTTCGTAGACAATATTTGTATCCGCATAGAAATCTTGGACCGTCGAAGGAATCAATAAGGGATTGTTCTGCAACTCCCGAAGCGTGAATGAAGTCTGACTAGTCCAACGTTTACGTAATTCAGCAAAGCCATATTCTACAATCGATTCAGCAGCGTTGCTTGCCTCTTGATGCAGGAAGTGGCTTTTATTGAGTCGCATCTCTGTCGCTCCATAGCGAAGCAAAGATGCCGCAATGATCCCCAAAGCTGCCGTAAAAATAANGACAATGACAAATGCCGAGCCTTCTTTCTGATTACAACNGAAGCAAGTCAGGGACTCACGATTANATGTAAATGAGCTAGCCACGGGGTGATATAGTATAGTTGTAGGTTTCGGTAACACGCTTAGCGTCGTTACCATGATAGATTTGTCCATTGAGCATAATGCTCTTACCTAAGAAATTGTAAAACAAACGACCGTCAGCTAATCCCTTAGAAAGCTCAATGACGACATCTGGTTCTGGCAATGAATCGACCTTAGGTATCAGCTTTTCTATAGCGAGCTGACTCGCAGGACTAAAATGAACCTCAAAGCGCATAACAGGGCCAAGTGCATCGGGATCGGATGCCTCGGATGCACGGTAATAGCCAACGATACGCTCCGTCTCATTTTTCGAGGAGTCGGAATTATAAGTGAACACAAGTAGATCGCCAGAGGTTCCATCTAGCTGACGGTCGTTCGGTGCATCCCGAGCGTCATTGGCGATCGATTCATAGATAAAAAAGTCGTTTGACTGTTTACCGACTCGCGTCAACTCCGAGGTCAATTGCCTGATGTCGCGGTTAATTCGATTTCGTTGCTCATTCACATAGCCCATTTTTAAAAATTGAATATAAAATGATAAGACTCCCGTAACGAGTAGCAGAGAGATCGACATCACGACCATTATCTCAACAAGCGTGAGGCCATCTTTAGATGATTTTTGGTTCGAACTTAGTAGCGTCAGTTCTTTTTCAGGTGTGCGCATGAAACTAATACTCCGTGATATCGGTTTTAACGAACTTGAGGGTTTCTTTGTTCATTTTTGAAAAGCCAGCCATCACCAACTCCCATTCAAATTCTAAGGTAATCTCGATCACTTTAAGTTCATCGTTTTCCTTAGTTAAATCGCGACCTTTTGGCGTGATCCACATTTTCATAACTCTCTCTTTAAGTGTCCCATCTTTCTGCTTCTGAACATCGATAACGATTTCCTTCAGCATACGCTCATTAAACACCAGATAATCATCGATTTCCGACGTGCCACTCGCACCAAAACTTAAGCTTTTGGTCGGTATCTCAAATAGCGCAGGATCCCTAANTGCGTTATCAATAACGATGTAAGGGATACTTTTGATTTGTTCACTAAAGCCTTGAGCCACTGTGAAAGCAGTGTTCCGGTATACATTCGAGTAAGCAATTCGACCTGTCTGTAGGGTAGCCGAAGCGACCCCAACCGATACTAATGCAAACACTAATGTGCCGATCATTACTTCGATCAACGAGAANCCATGCTTAGCTTTGGAATTAGAAGACATATGNTTATGATACACTTNTNAAATCAAAAAACAATCAGGTCAATCATTCATTTTTGCTGTTAAATTAGCGTATGCACTATAAGGACTTTACCTGTTCAAATAAGCAATACCCCCCCCATCGTAAATGAAATGAATCCATTCAAGGTGAGCCTTGTCATAGCGGCATCCTGAATGCATACACAAATATGATTTACTCACTTTATAAATATTTGAATGTAGACTAAGCGTTTCTATTCAAACCAGAATGATATTTACCACAAACAAAGCACAAAGTGTCGCGGGACTAGGGGAAAGTGCGCTTATTGAAAATATTCAAGATTGGCTCAAGGCTGTGACCCCACAGCCACCGTATGGCATCGGCGATGATTGCGCTGTGATCGAAGTCTCGAAGCCCACTCGACAGATAATCACTACAGACGCGGTAACTTTTGGGCAGCATTTCGACTCTAGCGTCAGCGCAAAAGATGCCGGAGCTAAATTGATTAAGCGCAATTTGAGTGATATCGCCGCGATGGGCGGCAAACCCGAGCACGCAGTGCTCGCCCTACTCTGCGGACCAGATACATCGCTGGAATGGTTAAAGGACTTTTTTCAAGGCATTGCCGAAATCTCTAAGCCATACAAACTGCGCATTGTAGGTGGCGATGTCAGCGCACTCCCGATCGGTCAATTTTCGGCCGTTCTGACGCTTGTCGGCACAGCTGATACAATGAAACTGCGCAGTGATGCACGCATTGGGGATCATATTTACGTAACTGGATCTTTAGGTGGCAGTATCCTCGAGCATCACTATGCATTTAGTCCACGACTCGATGAGGGTGCCTGGCTAGCAAGACATTCAGCTTGCACCGCCCTCATGGATCTCACCGATGGTCTCGCCAAAGACCTCAGGGCGCTACTACCGCAGCATGGATCGGCATATATAGATCTAAGCGCAGTGCCCATTGCAGGTGACGCACATAAGCTCGCGCAAGATTCGAAGCGCGATCCACTAGANCACGCATTTTGCGATGGCGAGGATTACGAACTGCTCTTTACGATCCATGGATCAACACCTGCAGCAGATTTCGAACAGCAATGGCGGCAATCCTTCCCATCCCTGAAATTGAGCCGTATCGGCAAAATCGATCGAGTCTCGAATTCGGGTCATCTACTTATCGATGCAGTAACAAATGAAGCCTTGCCATGGACCGAGGGTTTTGAGCATTTGAAAGGATAATGCCTTCATTATTAGAACAGTTACAAGCGGGCATCACCACTCAATCCGCTGAAGCCACCGAACAGATCGCTCGCGAACTAGCGGCGCTAGTTCCAGAAGATACCGTGCTCGCTTTCCATGGAGATCTGGGAGCGGGGAAAACGACATTCATACGTGGGCTGGCGCGCGCGTGGGATATTGAAGAGCCAGTAACGAGCCCTACTTTTAACCTTTACACACTTTACGAAGGCAACCGCCAGTTGATTCATTTAGACGCCTACCGCTTAGAATCGGGCGCCGATTTAGATGCGCTGATGATCGACGATTTCATGCATTCGCCATGGTGCCTCGCCGTGGAATGGCCCGAGCGTATCGCGAATAGCCTTCCTGAAGATACCTGGCACCTCTATCTAGGCATCGACGAAAATCTGGCACATACCATTCGTCTAAAGTAAGGAAGATTGCTCAACCCTTTAGCGCATTTCGCGCGCACTTAAAGACTGCTTTTGCAGTGGTGCGGTTTGCTGGTGGACCAAAGCGGATCGCTTGTAAGTCAGAACGTATCGCCCCACCCAGCTCTTTACGTTTAAATTTTCGCAGATAGCGACTGGCTTCTAAGCGAAGTGGATCGAGTGCCTTAGGCCTTCTCAGTAATCTGTAGAAAATACCAATCCAATAAAACCGAGCATGCCAAAGCCCCCACATAGCCACGAGCAATGAAACCACCAATGCCATGCCCAGTATACCTTTGCCGCTAAACGGCTGCTTCCACCAAACTGATAGGCGTGTGCCTAGATCGCTGGCTTTTTCACCTAGTTTTCCTGCGATATCATCAAAGATGTCTTTCATCGTAATCGCCATGTCTAGCTGATCTCCTTGATCAAAATTAACCACCCGACGATACCACTGAATACGCAAACTGTCAGTCCAAGCTCCCAGCCCTGCTTCAAAATTTTGTGAACTTGGCATGATCACATCAGGATTCGCTGAGCCACTACCAGGCGTCGGGTCCACTCGTAACCACTCCTCGTTAGCGGCATCATAGATCTCTACCCAAGCATGAGCATCGTCATTTCGGACCACGAAATACTCCTCGACCATATTCCAGGCGCCGCCCGTAAACCCGACAGCCATACGTGCTGGATAGCCGGCCTCACGCGCAAGTAGAATAAACGAGCCAGCAAAATATTCGCAATGTCCTGCCTTCGCGGTTCGCAGCCAATTGACGATGGCATCCTCCCCTTCTCCTCCAATATCTGGGTAAAGTGAGTAACGGTAACTTTTCCATAGATAGCTCGTTAAGAGATTACTATACGAAGAGACATCTAAGGAGGCTGCTTCACCTTTAATCTCCGCATTTAATTCATTGAGAAACGCGCGGTCTTCATCGCTCATATCCAACTCTAAAGTTGTGAGTGGGTAGGTATACTCTGCGGCTGAAAAAGGCTTGGTTAAACTCGAAAAAGCCTCGACCTCGTCTGCCATCGCAGGGAAACGATGTGTCCATCGTAGATCCTCAATCTGATAGGAAAACACTCTCTGTTGAACAGACAGCAGGCCCACATGATGCGGACCTGGTATAATTGCCAAATTTTGAACCCCCTCAAAACGCATCGAGTGAAACAGTCCCGGAAGCGGCAAAAACTGGCTGGTCCCACCTTCCAAATAGAAGGTCCATTTTTCGGTAAATCGACGGCTAACCTCTTGGCCCTCATCGAGCAGATCACGGCCCATAAGCTCACGCGTTTTAGGATAGGCACGCATGGGGCGTCCTTTTAGCGCATTGGACATGCGGAAATAGCCACGATCATACTTATCAAGTGTTAGAATACGCCAGTAAGGCCTACCTTCGATCGCATCTATTGAAGGTGCATCGATTCGCATAGCTACGGAGTTGTTCGACTGAATCTCTGACACTTCCCCCAGCTTCACATTTTCACTGAATCCTGCCTTAGCCTCTGACTTGATTTCTAAATAAGGGATCGCTTGGTGAATGTCCACACGAGGCGTGAGAACAAACAGGACGGTCGATACTGAAACAACAAACAAGAACATAGTCGCACCCAAAAAGAGCACGCGATAGTCCAGCGACCGAAGCACTCGCCCAATTAAGTGAGATAGAGAAAACGCTTTCCAATCTGCCTGATACTGTCGACTTTCGGGGCCGCGATCTAAAACGCAGATCAAAAACAGCACCCCCATTGCTACGGGCGTGAACAACAAAATTTGAAACGCAAACAGCAGCGATAAGGTCATCACACCAGAGATCACGAGGCAAAACAAACAAAGCAAAACGATCTGCAAATCCTCCCTGCGACGACGTGGCGCTAAGGCGCGATAGATCAACAACAAGATGACCATCCTTAAGAGCGGTGGCATAAACTCAGGCAGGTGCAGGATAAAATCGGCGCCGATAATGAAGAGTAAAACAAATCCAACCGATCGCCAAAAAAAGGTGGGTATACGTGATACCCAAATCGGCTTAAACAATGCGATAACTAGTGCCAGGCCGCCGAGCAGGATATGAAACTCCGCCTGCAAGTCTAATGATGACAATGCCCAGAATGCTAACAGGCACAAGAGTGTGCCAGTTAGCCATTTCAACTCAAAGAGTTCCTCAGTCGTGAGTTTGACCAGCTTTTTTCTCATCGACAAAAATCGCAACGTCCCGCTCCCCGGACGGTCTAAAGGTAATAAGATTCTTTAGCGAGTAATCGCTTACCGCTGATTGATTTTCGGTGGGCTTCAAAGTGGCCAAGATATTAAAAAAGTCATGCAAGTCGCGCATACTCTTAATGATTAATGGTGACTGATCATCGATCCGAATTGAGTCAAGGCGACCACAGTGAAATAACATTTCAGACAGTGAGCAAGCTGCCGAACACAGCGTCTCAAAAGTGTCCCTATCCCATACATGCTTGTCCGTGTCTAAACTTAGGTGAAACCCTGCTTCTCCTTCTTGAGCGAGTTGCCGAATCATCAATTTTTGCAGACGCGCGGTTGCCTTCCAGTGCACCAAGCGAGGTGGATCTCCTGGCACATAAGGGCGCAGATTTAACAAGTCGTTCCCTAGGCCAGCATTCCGTTTAGACTGNCCTGACAAAAAGCGCTGGCCGTTGTTCTGCGGATCAAATGTGAATTCTACAGGCTTGGGCCAGACGAGCACAGANTCCTTGATCTCATGTCCAAGCACACGCTCTANAAAGCCAAATGGAAACTGTGAGGTGACCCCCGACAGATAGACATCGCAGCGGCCTCGAAGCTTTGGCACAAAGGTCCACTCTAAGCGAGCCGTCGACTTTGGCTTTAAGGCGCGCTGCAGATAGAGACGTTCTTCGGTATCCACTGCGGTGCTACCGACACGAAAACAAATACCCATCGTCGGGAAAATCGTTTTATGATTGGTGACATCAACTTCAGCCATGCCCACTTCCTCGACTTGTAGATGCTGCGGTGCGCAAAGCGCCCATGTCAAGCGGCGGAAATTGATTAAAGATAAAATACCGCTCAACACTAGACTGCTCAGCAGTAAGGACAAAGTCATAAACAAAATATTACTCGATGTATTATACGCCGCCGATCCGATCCCCATTGCAATGATGATCAGCATCCAACCGATTGCAGTGAGCGTGGTCTTGCGAAAACGAGCTGGTATCAGCTGCCTAAAAAATAGAGGGATGAGCCGCTGCTCGCGCCCCTTTACACTTTTAAAAAAGTCTGGATTCGTCCAATCATGCCAGCCCTTTAGCTCTTCATTGAGATTCGGCATTTTGACTGGCTTAACTCGGTTCAGGTGTCACTTCTACAATCTTTTGTAGTAAACCTTCGATTGAGCGACGCTCCTCAAATGGGTCTGACATCGGTTTTCGTAAGACTAAGCGGTGCCCAAATACAGGTAAGACAAGTGTGGCCACATCTTCTGGCAGAACAAAGGCGCGACCTTGCGCTAAGGCGCGTGCTTGTGCGGCCGCTTTTAAAGAGAGCGTGCCACGCGGACTCACTCCTGAGCGAAATTGTGTTTCTTCGCGTGTCGCCGTCACTAACTTCACGATATACTCATAAATCGTGTCTTCAACATAGACCTCGCNCACATGTGCTTGTAGCTCGATGATCTCCTTTTTAGAGACGACGGGTGCTGCATCTAGCTGATCGTAGTGCAAATGCCCATCCTTCAAGATGCTCAACTCATTTTCAAAGTCTGGGTAGCCCATATCCATCCGAATCAAAAAACGATCCATTTGACTTTCTGGCAGAGGGAACGTGCCCTCGTAGTCGACTGGGTTCTGCGTCGCTATAACCATAAAGGGTGGTGGCACGGTATAGGTTTGCCCATCCACGGAAAGTTTTGCGCGCCCCATCACCTCCAGTAAACTCGACTGTGTTTTTGGAGTCGTCCGATTAATTTCATCCGCCAGGACCACATTCGCAAAAATCGGACCGCGCTTAAACGTAAATTCACGCTCACGCTCATCATAAATCGAAACGCCGATAATGTCTGAGGGCAACATATCGCTAGTAAACTGTATGCGAGAGAAACTACAATCAATCGAACGCGCTAAACAGTATGCCAAAGTGGTCTTGCCTAAGCCTGGCAAGTCTTCGATCAAAATATGCCCTCTCGCTAATAAGCAAATGATGACCTTATCAACCGCATCGGTTTTGCCACGAATCGTCCGCTCAATATTCTTACGTAAACGCTCAACCGTCTCAAAAGCATGAGGCGCAGGAATCACCTTATTTGAATTCATAGCTAAACAGAGTAATAATAAATCGAATGATTAGCAATAGGAAGCCACAACAAATCAAAGAAGTTTCCAACACGCTTACAAAATTTTAACGTAAACAAGGAAATATGAAGTCCTAAAAAGCGGTTAAAAACCCTCGACAGGCTATATTTGGCGAAACTTACTAGACATGTTGTCGATACATGAAAAATATTGGCACTAAAACTCTTTTTTAAGGTCATTATGTGACTACCAACTATCCTATGAATAACTGCCCTAGTTTACTTTCCTCAAAGCACTCGAATGCCCGCCGTAGCGGCTTCAGTTTAATCGAAATCTTATTTGTAATCGGTTTGATTGCTCTCTTGCTCACTCTCGTTGTGGGCAACATCGGTGGCATCTTCGGTGGGCAACAAGAAAAAGTCGCTGACATTTTTGTTAAGCAGACCGTCAAACTGGGTGTGGTTCCCTACAAGCTCGACATGGGCAATTACCCAACAACCGAACAGGGGCTACAGGCACTGATTAAGGCCCCAGCTGGTAAAGAGGGAAAATGGAAAGGCCCTTACCTGGAAGAATTACCGATGGACCCTTGGGATAACCCGTATCAATACCGTTTCCCTGGCACCAAAAATATTAATGGAGCGAAAGGTTACGACGTCTGGTCACTAGGTGCCGACGGAGTAGAAAGCGCCGATGACATCGGCAACTGGTAAACAACGTCGTCGTCTCAGCGGCTTTACGATTATTGAAGTCGTATTGGTATTGGGCTTGATTGCACTGGCTGGAGCGATCGTTGTNACTAACTTCGCATCGATGGCTGACCGCGGTGGAAAACTCAGCACTGAAGAAACGCTGCAGGCTGCCATTCGTCAGGCACGGTTCGTCGCTGCAAGCGAACGCATGGTAGTCTCACTCAGTTATGATGAAGTAACCGGAGCACTATTGCTTTCCACAGGTGAGCGCTTTGAACTCGGCTCTGAATATAGCGAAGAAGGTCGAGGCGAAATACGCTTTTATCTCGTGCCCCCAGCTGAGGGTCTTCGCCCACATCCCGATCCAGAAAACACGCAATTAGAAACGCCAGAGGTTCGCTTTGCCGCTGACCGTAGCTCAAACCCTTTTGTGGTCGAAATTGACAATGGGAGTGGCACTCCGCAGCGCATCGCATTTGACCCCTTTTCCAGTTTNCGGCGAAAGGAGAAGGAATGAGGCCTAAACCGAATCGCTCGCAGCGCGGATTCACGTTAATTGAAGTCGTGATCGCGGTCGCTCTCTTTGCCATGGCAGCGGCCGTGCTCAGCTCGACATTCGTCAACGCACTCCTAGCAAGAGATCGTGTGCAAAGTAACGACATACGCGATGCGGACATACGCGCTGTGCGGATGCAACTCTTACTGGAAGCCAATCGCGAAGATGCTGAAGACGGCGACCGATACGAAACCCTCAACAATGGTGAAGCCAATTGGCGCGCAGAAATCGAGCCCACCGAGGTCGTCGACCTCTTTCAAGTCTTCTTCGAAATCGAATTTTCTGATCCTCATGGTGAGCAATCACCGACCTACTCGGAAGTCCTCTACTTGCTCCGCCCCACTTGGTCAGAACCGAATGAGCGTTCAGACCTTTTACAAGAAAAGAAGGAGGCCTTGCTAGACTCCAGAGACTTCAGCCGCTTTTGATGATGCAACGATCAAACAATACAATTCGTTGCATCCGTGCGTCATTGAGGACGCCTCGATCAAGCGACTTTCGTCATGCAACACATTCGCCCCGTGGCTTCACACTACTCGAAGTCATACTAGCAATCGCGATCACTGGTTTCGTCTTAGCAGCTGCGACTTCGTTTGTGGTATCGATCAGTCGCATCTGGGTGGATCGTGAAGAACGCAACTTTTTCGAAGACCATGTGGATGGTGTCACTGAGTTTCTGACTGCGAGTTTTTTATCCGCCGGCACAGAAATCACACTAGGAGATTCCCAAGAGGAAACAGGCACCCTAAATGAGGGCACGATCACTCCGAATGTCGCTACCGATGGCAATACTGGCGAGAACACTGCCACTCCAAGTAATGGTGGGCTGATCCGTAAGTCTGAGGAACCCGTTGGCTGGGGCAAACCACCAGGATTCGCAGAATATAAAGATCCTCTGCTCAACTTCAAGCTGACCACAACACCGCCACTGTTGGTCAATCTAGACGACGCGCCTACAATCGGGATCGATGCCTTTGTTTATTTTGAACCCGATGAGGGGCTTAGCCTGCTGTGGTATTCACTGCTTCAGGAAGAAGCTGAAGATATGGACGACCTTGTGCGCACTGAAATCAGCCCACTCGTCACTGCGATTAAATATATCTATTGGGATGCTGACTTTGAAAAATGGGAGGAAGAAGACGAACCTAAAGAAGGAGACGGCAACGATGAATATTTGTTACCTCGTTTTATAAAGCTCATTTTCGAATATGAAGGCGAAACTAAAGAGCGCACCATCACGATACCCGTGCCATCTACGAGTGCACTACTCTATTAACTAATGAGTCTCCGAAACGGCAGTCAACGTCCCAAGGTCCACGCCAGCTCGCCGAGCAGGTCATATATTTCGGCGCGTATCCCTCGACGTTCGCGAGATGGTTCAGTTCTGGTCGCCGTTCTCGCCATCATTTTGCTGCTCTCATTCTTAATCACCCGTTTCATGCAAGAGGCGATCGAAGACCTCGAGTATCGTGCACTCTTCAATGAGCCATCAGATGCTCGATCGTTTGCGTATAGCATGTTGGAGGTCGCCCTCGCAAATGTGCAAGAGGTGGCACTGATTGATGATGGCAAGTTACACGCACCCGAACAAGGCTGGAAAGATCCCATCAGCTATGCAGGCATCAACATTCCAAACGGATGGGAGGTGCAAATCACGATTACAGACGAAGGTGGCAAGCTCCCACTCAATACCATGAGCGAAGAAATGTTGAATCGTCTACTGGAAGATCAATTAGATATAGACTTTGGCACCACTCGCGAACTCAGTGGTTCACTACTCGACTGGATCGACGCTGACAGCACGCGCCGACTCAACGGAGCTGAGTCCGAGGACTACCTCGACCGGCGCCCCGGTTATAAAGCGGCCAACGGTCCACTTCAATCCATAGAGGAGTTACGTTACATCCAGGGCTGGGATGAAACATTTTTTGATGAAGAAGGCCACCCGAATGAGCTCTTTGACCAACTCTCGCAAGTCGTCTCCGTAGTGAACACTGGTGCGATTAATTTAAACGCCGCCCCCCAAGAGGTATTAGAAGTCTTAGCCCTCGAAGACGGTTTTCAAGATGACGTTCTATTTGATGGACTCGATGAGCCCTACCTAAAATCCACACCAGAATCGGTAAATGCCCAAAATGGTGGCGTGGAAGTTGGTCTCTTAAGTATTACTGTGCGTCTTTATCGAGGCGACTCACCCTTTACTTTAACTGCGTTGGTGGAGCCAAATTTTAATACTGAAGGCGACAGTAGCAACTCAGCTGGCGGTCAGGCACCGGGCACAGCTTCGGATGATGCTCCTAAAACGGGCGCAACCAGTGAGCAGGATGCCATAAAATACCCTTTTAAACTCCTGCGAATCAGCGAATACGCACAAAATGATCAAACGAGCACTCCCGCGCGCTATTCCGCTATGGACATTGGCGAAGAAGCCGATTCATTCTAAACGATTGTGACCGACCCTTCCACAGACCTATCAACTACACAGCCTGAGTTAATTGAGGCTGAACAAGTGCTGCGCATTCCCGGGCACTTGTTTTTCGTCGAAAGTGTGGAACTCCCGCCAGCCCTAGAGGCCGCAGAAATTGCTGATTTTGCCGAGCTTACCGTCGAGTCCATCGCCCCCTTCCCGATAGAGCAGCTCAACTGGGGTTTTCTACATACTGAAGACGCCACTTTCATCCTTATATACGCGGCACATCGTGACCGCCTAAAAAGCGCCACTACGGATAATCTCGAGCCTTACGCATGGGTGCTTCCAGATTTCGCTTGTCTACACGGAGCGCATTTCCCTGAGGCCACTGAAGTCACATTAATCTCCGAAGAATGCGTCACCCTGCTGCATTATGATGCTGGCTCTGAAGTGCCCCGCATGGCGGCGTCTTTGCCCTTCGAAGCTAGTAATGCATCGAAAGTCATCGCATCCATTCGAGCCGATGTAGAAGACAACGATGACTACCCGCGAAAACTCTCTTTGCGTTTGGTCGACTCCCCTGTCAGTGAGCAGGGCATACCTACATTCCATCACATTGAAGAAGGCACGAATAATGGCGAGAACTTTGGCAATTGGACGGAGCTGAGTCCTTCAGAAAAGTCTCTGTGGCAATCGGATATACGTAGCACTGCATTTAAAGAAGCGGAGCGAAGCGCACGTCGAACAGGTGGCCTCATAACCAAAATCACGATGTGGGCAGCATTATGCGGGCTCTTACTAGTCGGTTTAGAAATTTTGCTTTTAGCTGGCAACGCTTGGCTCACCACTCAGGCCAACCAAATTGCCAAACAACAGCCAATTGTCGCCAAAATTGAAGATAAGCAGACGCTCATGAATAAGCTGGAGCAAGTTGCGCAAAATGAACTGCGCCCGATAGCGATTCTCGACGCGCTCAACACGTCTCGACCAGACGGTATTTACTTTACCAGCACTGAAACCGAGGGGCAAAATCGCATCACGATCGACGGCATCGCCAGCACCGTAAACGATCTCAATCGCTACACAGACATCCTCAGTCAATCAGGAACTTTCCAATTGGTAGGCACTCCGAAATCACTCACTCGTGGGGGCAAGACAACATTTACCGCAACACTTGATTATCGTCATCAGGTAGCAAGTCAGCCAAAAGTCGCTCCAGAGGAGGCAACGCCCCCCGATTCCCCAAACGACGAAGCATCTGACACGCTTGCAGAAGTCGACACAGTCGCAGATACCCCGCGCCGCCAGACTGTAGACGCTCCAGAAGAATCAAAAACTACAGAGGAGGTCACCCCAGAAATATGAGTGCTCTCATCGACAAATCTAAACGTATTTACAAGCGGATGACTGTGCGTGAAAAGCTACTTTGTTTGCTGTTCACTCTGGTCTTTATTTTCATCTGGGCAAATAGCTGGTTCAAACGCACCTCGAGGTGGAACGACACACGCCAACTGTCCGCCGTTGAACTGGAAACGCAGGCGCAATGGCTCGAGCGTGGTGACTTTTACGCAGAAGGACTCGCACGCGCCTTAGAGCGAGTGGATCCAGCCAAGACGTATTCAGCCTCACAACTATCAGGCAAGATCGATGGCTTACTACGCCAAGCCGCACTGGCCACACAAGCTGATATGGACCCCGTTCGCACACGAGAAGGCGAGATATTCAACGACCACAACCTTCGCGTTCGCCTGAGCCGTATTTCCATTGCTCAACTCATTAAAATTAACACGCTCCTCAAACAGGAGACGCCCTATATTAACATACAAAGCGTCCGCATTAATGCGAATCGCAGTAATCCAGAGCAGCTCGACGCTCGCTTGGAAATCAACTCTTTTGACTTAATAGACGAAACAATCCAAAACTAGTTTTGTCGCACCTATTTATCTGACCGCTTCGATATGCACCTTCTACGAAGAACCCTCCACCTCTCCCTTTGCGTCATCGCCCCACTCATAGCGACTGCGCAAGAAGACCCCAATGAATCTGATGCCCAAATCGAGGTTCCGGACCTAATCGCCCCCCCAGGAGCTGCCATCAGCCCTGTCGAACCAGAAGTGGAGACTCCTGACAAAATGCTCGGCACACTCGTTTTGAGCGACGACTCCGCATTGCAAGTGCTCGATCTACTGGAGCAAATGACCGGTAAGATCATTTTACGCCGACAGGATATTTCACCCGCAAAAATCAACTTCAATTCGAACGGCCCGATTTCTCAAAAAGAAGCCGTCCTCGCACTGGAGAGTTTACTCACGCTCAATGGCATTATGTTAACGGACATGGGCGGGCGCTTTATGAAGGCGGTGCCTGCGACCAACGTGAATAGCCACGTCCCAGAGATGCTACTCGGCACCACCTTAGATTTACCTGCTAGCCAACAAATCTACGCAAAACTCTTCAAATTCGATTATCTAAATGCAGAGCAGATCAGTGGCACACTCGTGCAGCCATTGCTCTCACAGAATTCGAGCATAATTCCCTTCGTCAAATCCAATGCACTTTTGGTGACCGATGCTCTGGTCAATCTACAACGCATCGAACAGATCATTAGCGAGGCAGATCGCGCACAAATCGTTCGCGAAGAAATCATATTCAAAAAACTCGATTATGTGCAGGCTAGCGAAATGAAAGAACGCCTCGACAATCTCATTGAAGGCCCTCTCAAAAGCTACCTAGAAGGGAACACCAGTGTCACCGCTGATGAACGAACCAACCAACTCATTCTGATCACGCACCCTGGCAATCTGGAACCCATCATGAATGTGATCGCGAGTGTTGATGTCGACGCCGCACCACTCACTGGCAGTGAAGTGTTTCAGCTACGCCAAGCTAAAGCAGAAGAAGTCGTCCCGATCATTGAAAACATTATCTCCGGTCAAAAAGAAGGCCGCGAAGAAGACGCTAAAGTAACGCGCGACAACCAAAATCAAAACAACCGCAACAACCAAAACGCGAATCAGCCCAACCTTCCTGGTAATAACCAACCCGCACCAGTTGCATCGACGACTTCATCCGGTAGTGTCGAATCCAACAGTTCCTTACAGTTCTCCAACTTCGTCGGGCTCTCTGCCGATGAGCGCACCAACTCCATTGTCGCTTACGGCACCAACCAAGACCTAAAGACGCTTAAAGAGTTAATCGAAAAAATTGATATTCCTCTGCCTCAGGTGCTAATCGAAGCGATTATCACTCAAGTGACTTTAAATGAAAAACAAACAAGTGGCCTCAGCAACTTCAGCTTCCTATACGATGGTGTGACTCGAACATTTAGTGAAATCGCAGCTGGCACCGCAGGCGGCATTTCATTCTCCGGAGGTTCGATCTCACTCGATGACCCAAGTGCCTTCAGTTTAGGCACGGGCATTACGCCGACCAATACCGACAGTGATACACGCGTGCTCTCCGCGCCGCGAATCGTCGTTAGTCATAATGAGGAAGGTGTGATCAATGTCAGCCGCTCACAACCAATCATTACTGCATCAACGACTTCCGGAGTCAGCGATAGTCTCAATTCACGTAGTAGCGTCGAGTATCGAGACATCGGTATTAGGCTCACTGTCACTCCATTGATCGGTGCAGATGGCACGGTGCAAATGGTGATCGAACAAACTGTGGAAAATGTGATTGAAACCATTCAAATCGATAACAACGACCAGCCCGTCATTGGTGTTCGTGAAGCGACCTCCACAATCAGTGTCAAGGATGGCGAAATCATTGTCCTAGGAGGCCTTCAAGAAAACACAGGCACCGACAGTAACAATTATTTCCCAATCGTCGGCCGATTCCCAGGCGTGCGTAATATTTTCGGAGGCTCTACGGACGACTACGAACGCACTGAAATCATTATTTTCATTCGACCAACCGTCCTACAAAGTCCGGATCAAGCAGGAGCTTTATCTGATGAGTATATTGAAAGTGCCGCCGAACAGGAGGCGATTAAGGAATATCTAGATGAAGGCACTACAGGCGACCTCTACTTAGAAGGCAGTAGCTTCGAAGAAAAAGAACCCGTTCAAATCAATTCAACACAACCACGCTCCAATAGACGCACCCGTTAATTTTTAATGCGCCAAACAGCTACAGATTGTAATTTTCGAACTCGACTCGTGATGTGCATGGCGCTCGTGAGCCTGGCCTTGGTATTGCCACTCACTGCCAGTTCCACGCTTGAGTCGAAAAGCCCTTTCCTCCCACCCGATCACAATAAGAAAACAGTGGTCGCCCCAAAACCCGTGCAACAAAACGGACCCATTTCACGTGAGATTGAGTTTCGAGGTGTTGTGGAGTTAAACGGAAACTATCAGTTCAGCTTGTTTAATAAAACAGACCAAAAGGGTTACTGGATAAAGCAAGGTGATAGCAAAGAAGGCATCAGCGTAAGCAGTTTCGACCTCAGTAGTATGTCTGTTACCATATCACAAAACGGTCGCAGTGAGCGATTAACTCTAATGGAGTCGACTGATAGTCCACTGCCAGTAGCCGTATCCGCACCGCCAACTAAACAGCCGACGGTAAAGAACAACAAACAGCCACAGTTGCCACCAGGCCTTCAAAACGCGGCCAATACAAACAACAGGTCCACCAAGCGCACGATCCCCCGTCGCCGTGTCATCTTACCCAAAAAGTAAGCTCATTTGCCAAAGGGCATAGCAGCGTCAAAATATACAAATATCCAAGCAGAACGCACAAACCTCCTGCCTCAAAAACTCCGTGTCTTTGCGCCTCCGTGAGAACCTCATTTTGTGCCCTTATGTAATTTCTGCGGTTTATGAAAAACAGAGCCATAGCATAAGCGATAAAAAACCACGCCAGAGAAGCTCTTGCATACACATCATTGATGGCGCGGAGGGACCCGCGCCGCTACCTCAAACCAANGCGTTACCGCTTCGGCTACAAGCTTTCAGGAATCCGTGTTTATCTGGCGTCTATCCGTGGTTAATAATCACGTCAGAGAAGCCAGTCATACACTTGCCAAAAGTGCCTATGATCTCTTAGTGACTACATTGATCATATGTGCATTCTCTGGTCCACAAAATACAGAGCTATTGCATAATAGCGTGTATAAGCGGTTAAAAAATTAAGTATATGATTCAATCGTTTGCAGATGCTGATACAAAGCAACTCTTCGAAGAGGAAAGGAATCGTCGTTTCTCATCAATTCAGCGTGTCGCACTGCGAAAGCTGATCCAAATCAATCGTGCCGGAAAACTGGAAGATCTGATGGTTCCACCCGGTAATCGACTTGAGGCACTAAAAGGCAATTTGTTCGGTTACCATTCGATTCGAATTAACAATCAATGGCGAGTCGTCTTCCGCTGGACAGATCAAGGCCCTGANGACGTGCAGATCATTGACTACCATTGACAATGCCCTCGTAACGTTACACGTTATACCCATGAACCCACCGATNACACCTGGCGAAATACTTCTAGAGGAATACCTAGTGCCGATGAACATCTCTCAAAACGCAATGGCACGAGCCATCGGCGTGGCACCGCGGGCAATCAATGAGATAGTGCATGGGAAACGCTCGATCACTCCACAGATGTCGATCCGTTTTGGAGCTTTCTTTAGACAATCTGAAGACTTTTGGCATGGTATTCAGGTGGAGTGCGACTTCCGCGCATTACGTAAGGACAAGCTGAAACTTACCAAATATGTGCAAACCGCTGAATCATTGATCGCCTGTGAAGATTGAGTCTATGCTTCATTAAAACGCTCCGACTACAGACTTTCGCACATCCGCGTTTATCTGCGTCCATCCGTGGCTAATAATCACGTCAGAGAAGCCAAGCCGTAGTCTGGTGCTCCCGGGCAGATTCGAACTGCCATTTGCGGCTTCGGAGACCGCTGCTCTATCCATTGAACTACGGGAGCTGTCCAAACTTCGCTAGACTCATGACTTACTCTCTTTGGTCAACGCGAAAAGCCGCTAGCGCATGGCAATCTCATTGTTATGGAGTCCAGCCTACTATTTCCCAGTATACATCAGTGTCCTTGTTACTTGCGACAAGTGTCTCATTTAATGAAAATGAGATTCAGTATCAAATAATGCTTGACGCGCCTTGACTGCTATTGAGACTCAATCTCCTTGACTAATAGAAATGATTATGATTCTGCCTAAAAAGCTACTCACGGTATTCGCACTCAGCGGAGCTACTTTACTATCAATGGTTTCGGCGGAAACCACGCCACAGTCTATGCCTTCGGCTGAGGAAATGTGGCGAATCATCCAAGCGCAGCAAAAACAGATTGATACGCTCTCTGCCCTCGTGAAATCCAACCAGCAGGAAGTCAGTGCAGCTAAAACTGAAGTCGCCAATGCAAGAGCTGTCGCTGCAAATGCACAAACGCAGGCTAGCCAGACCAGCAAGCAATTACAAAGCACCCAGGCACAACTTGAGGCAACGACGCTGGCCGTAGAGGAAGGTTCCAGTGGCTTCGGTAGCTCGGGTTGGTGGGAACGCACCTCGATCGGTGGCTACGGTGAATTACATGCGAACTTTTATGACGATTCGGAATACAACCAAATCGACTTCCACCGCTTTGTATTATTCTTTAATCATGACTTTAATGATTGGATCTCACTCTACTCTGAACTTGAGATTGAGCACACATCGATCAGTGACACTGGCGACGGCAGCAGCAGCGGTGAAGTCAAGCTAGAACAAGCCTTCGTGCGACTGAATTGGACAGAGAACTCCAGCACCGATGNAGGTCTAATTTTGATGCCAGTAGGTATCTTGAATGATTACCACGAGCCCACCACTTTCTATGGAGTTGAACGTAACGACATCGAAGCAAATATCATTCCGACGACTTGGTTTGAAGGGGGTGTTCGCCACACGCATCGCTTCGGAAACGGCCTCTCTTTTGAAGGTGGCATTACCTCAGGGTTGAGCGTGAGTGATGATTACAATATCCGCTCTGGTCGAAATGACGTGGCTAAGGCTCCTGCTGAGGAACCAGCATTTGTTTCCCGCGTTCGTTTCACGGGTATTGCAGGGCTAGAGCTTGGAGCCTCAGTATTTTACCAAGATGACCTTGCGCAAGAGGATCGCGACATCGACTTCTCTGGCTTACTCACAAGTGCACACCTCGTTTACAATTATGAGGGCTTCACACTGAAGGCACTCTACGCACAATGGAACTTAAATGGCGATGTAGTGCCAAGTGATGCAGAAAGTCAGTATGGCTGGTATATCGAGCCATCGTATCGCTGGAATATAAGTGAGCGCTACGGTGATCTAGGCGTCTTTGCGCGCTACAGTCAGATGGAATATTACAAGAGCGGACTACTCGAAAACGGCATCATCGCACTCGGTGTGAACTGGTGGCCGACCAACAATGTCGTGTTCAAGGTGGATTTTGAAAACTATGATAGCGGCGCAAATAATGGTGCCTCTAAAGGCAACGAGAGTGACCACTCCGTCAACTTCGGCGTGGGTTACCAATTTTAAATTTAGTCCACCGGTTGTAGGGCTTGGGCTTGCTAGATTTGCGTTTCTAGACAGCTTGAGCCCTACTCAATCGAATGTTTAGCCAACCAATAGCTTCAGCTTTATTGCTCGCCTGTATTTTCATACAGGCGAGCTTTTCGCTGCACGCCAAAGAAGACATTTACCTCGAACCTGATCGTTTCATCGAGCAAAGCTTCGATGAATTGCCCGAACAAAAAGTCCTCTGGCTCACCAAAGATGCTAAAGCTGAAATCAAGAAGGTTTTTGGGCGTGAGTATCCAGGGCTGCGTATCCGTTACTGGCAACTTGGCAAACGCACTGCATGGATCTTGGAAGAAATCGGTAAAGTGAAGCCAATCACGACTGGTTTTGTCATCGAGGAAAACAGAATGCTACAAATGCAAGTGCTCATCTACAGAGAAAGCCACGGCTGGGAAGTTCGCTACCCTTTCTTTACCGATCAGTTTGTCGGCTTGGAGCGAAATGAGTCCAACAAGCTGAACAAGAAAATCGACGGCATCAGCGGCGCCACCCTATCGGTAAATGCCTTGACTCGTCTTTCAAAGCTAGCGCTCTTTCTCCATAAGGAGGTCACTCAACTATGAGCCTACAACTCCCTCGAAAACGCACTATCCTTGCTTGGCACAGATGGCTAGGTATCGCCTCTGCGCTTTTCTTGGTGGTGCTCTCTATCACGGGGCTTTTGCTCAATCATACCGAGCGACTAGGGCTCAACCAAATTACGATCCACAACGGATTCATCCTCGACCGCTATGGGATGGCCGGTGGCAATGAAATTTCCGCCTTTCGTATTCATGAGTCCAATNCNATTGCACANCTTGACGGNCAGCTCTTTTACAATCGCACAGCACTCAGCGCTGGGCATCCACCACTCGGTATTCTTGAAGGCGACCCAATCACTGTAATCGCGACCAAGGATGAACTACTCTACTTGAGCGCAGAAGGTGAATTGATCGAAAAAATTAATAGCACACAATTACCCTATTCAGCACTGCATGCGGTTGGTATAAGCATCGACAATCAACCNGTTCTCATCACCGACGAAGGGCAATACACCCCCGATTCTGATTGGCTAGAATTTGACCGCTATCAAGCAGCTTACAGTGTCGAACCACTCCCTAAGGTAGAGATCGATGAAGCCACCGAGCTCGCGATTCTTGAGCAGTTTCAAGGTGGCGGCGTCACGCTCTATCGCGTCCTGCTGGACTTACATTCTGGTCGCCTCTTTGGATGGGGTGGCCGCACCTTGATGGACCTAAGTGCAATCGCCATAATTCTCCTAGTCACCTCAGGGCTTATGGGCTGGTTGCGCAAGTCTCGCCGCCAACAAACTGAAAAACAAGCTCCCTAAGTAACATGCAGCGCCGACGTTTTATCAAAATTTTAGCCAGCAGCGCAGCCAGCTTACCGCTGAGTGCCGCACATCTAACAGATGCGCCGCTGCATCCAGTAAAGTGGCACGGATATACACTTGGCGCTAAAGGAAGCATTACACTCTTTCAAAATGACCGCTCACAAGCGAGTGCTAGTTTGCACAAATGCTTTGCTGAAATTCAACGTTTAGAAAAGATCTTCAGCCTTTACGATCATCACTCGGAACTCTCTCAGCTCAACCGCACAGGCGCTTTAGCCAATCCATCCAAAGAATGGACGCCACTTCTACAGGCAGTAAACCATGCACATGCGATGACATGTGGTCTCTTCGACCCAACGATTCAGCCACTATGGAAAGTATACGAAACACATTTTTCGAATCAGCCTGACGATGAAATACCTGCTCACAGGGTCCAACAAGCCCTTGAAAAAACTGGTTGGGGCTTTGTCGATTTCAATGCGTCGCAGATCAAATTTACCAAGCCAGAGATGCAGCTCACCCTGAATGGTATTGCTCAAGGCTTTATTACCGATCGCGTGACAAAGCTGTTACGTAATGCAGGTTACCTGCATGTTCTCGTTGAACTTGGCGAGACCTCTGCCATTGGCAAACACCCTCAAAATCGCCCTTGGAACGTAGGCATAAAAGATGCCAACAATACCGAGCAGATCCATGAAGTCGTCGAATTGACGGACCAAGCGCTCGCCACCAGTGGCAGTTACGGCAGCACGTTCACACCGGAGGGTGACTATCACCATTTGATCCACCCAAAATCTGGACGTCCGCAAACACCATGGAAAAGCTTAAGCGTGATCGCGCCGACCGCTACGGAAGCAGATGCCCTTTCTACTGGTCTATCCTTCGCCTCTGAACAGGAAATTAACACGCTTCTCAGGAAACGATCTGACATACAAATCTACCGCCAAGTCTAAGTCGACAGACCACGAATCAGAATTCAATAGATCCAAATAGCTGACATTCGACTGGTAATCCAGTTGCCTATGAATACCCAAGACTTCTGCAAAAAAAAAGTTCATAAATCACCTTCAGTAATTTGCATATTCACGAAACTCTCGTTCATCAAATGTCGATATATTCGTTCACACCAAGATAAATAACTACCATGAAAAAAAGACTCCTTATTTCCTTCCTGATGATCACTGCTTCACTTGCATATGCAGGTGCTGGATGCGGCGATTCATGCGACAAAGATTCAAAAGACGAAAAAGCTGGCGCGTTCGAAACATCGGTTATCGTAGCCGGTGATAATTGCGGCAAGAACTGCGGCGGTGACAANACCACTGCTACTGAAGAAGCGGGCCACACAGCAATCGACACACAATTGGCTGGAGAGANCTGCGGCAAAAATTGCGGTGACAAGAAAGCTGAGACTGAAACATCAGACTTCCAGTCGTCACACACCGAGCTTGCAGGAAACTGCGGTGCAGGATGCGACAAGGATAAAGAAGCTGGTGAAGCATCTGATTTCTCTGCCAGTGACTACGCAGTTGCCTAACTAGTCGTCATACGCTACTTTTCAAAGTCCTGCTCACGTTATGTGACGGGGCTTTTTTTTCATTAATGTGTCTACCTGAATATGATTGTATGAATTGCGGCGCTTGTTGTCGCTGTTTTCCTATATTTGCAAGCCACACAGACGCCATTCGTGAACCACGCATCCAAAGGGAAACACGACAATTAGAGCTACATTTGCAAAGTCCCGACAAGGCCTATCAACTGTATCCGCTCCCCTTTCACAGTAGCTGTGCCTTTCTAAAGGAGGATCAACTTTGTCAAATCTACGAAACGCGACCAGAGGTCTGCAGACGTTTTACAGCAGGCAGTGAACAGTGCATTGAAGCGAGGGCTCGTATGGGAGTTGGCAAAGCTTCCTAAGCAAGCGCTTGCTGGACGAGACTGAGCGCTTTCTCAGACAGTGGAAGTTTCATCGCGGCTTGATGTCCAGTTTCACTCATTTTGCCCCAAGTTTTTCGCAGGATTCGAACAATTTTATCGTCCTCCCACTTGCCGATGTAACCTTCGAATTGAAGCTCTAGAAAGACCAAACAAAGCGCATCCTCAATGATTTGCACCTCTGGATTCGATTTCAATCCTTGCTTCAGGTTGATCGTCGTCACGGCATCTATCGTAGCTGCTGAATAACCCACTTGACGGAGCACCTCTGCGCTACGATCGGCATGAAACTGCTTAAGGTCGCTGCGCCATTTTAGATATCCCGCACGACCCTCAGGATAACTACTACGTGGCTTCTCCCAGCGACATAGATGCTGACAACGTGCCGCAAGGTGAACCGTTTCACTCGCAGCTGGATACATCGTTTCGACCCAACGCGACATCGCCAGCGCATCGTGTAATTCTTTTGGCGCACCATTCACTTGATTCGGATCCTGCGCATTGAGTGCATCAAACCGCGCAAGCGCCTGCTGGAAATTAGGGTCATTTTGAAAACTCATTACAGCCTTAATATTATCTTTCCTGGCGAGCCGCAAGCTAGGTTTATTTTAAAACATCAGTTCCATTTGATCATCCTTAGATAATGACCAAGCCGAATAAGCCTTCTGTCTAAGCGTGGCAGCAAACTCACGCTCCCAACCATGTGTGGTATAAATCTCTTCTGCACCGACTGTGTCGACGAATTGTAATAAATCTGGATAATCTGCATGATCCGAAAGCGGAATCACTTCGTCGACTCCATAGCGATACTTCGCCGAGTCATCGATGCCCCACCCACTCACCATTGCAATGGAGCAATTTTTGCGGGGTAGTTTTTTCAAAACTGCAGGTGGCATGACCACGATGCAATCTCGCATATTTAGAAAATCCAAAGGACGCGTCGTGGGTAAATCGATTCCAAAATAGCGATACACTTGGTTCAGTTCCTGAATCGTTCGGTGCACCATGATCGGCTGCGAACGGGCTTCGACAAGTTTCAAAACTTCCTGCGCCTTGCCGAGCGAATAAGCTAATAGAACTGGCGTTTTACCAACCGACAGCGCTCGATCGCAGAACGCATGCACCTGCTCGCAGGTGCTCTCAAATGGTGGAAATACATAATTTGGTTTACCAAAAGTAGTTTCCATGACCAAGGTGTTCGCTTGCGGAATCTGGATCGCCTCTGCCGAAAGACCGACTCGCGTCTTAAAATCGCCAGTATACAGAAAGGTTTCGCCACCCTCGGTTGTTAAATGCACCATTGCCGATCCGAGCACATGTCCTGCGGGATACAGCTGTATGCGGTAGCCCTTACCTTGATAGACTTCGCCAAAAGGTAGCGCAACACCTCGATCTGCAAAGGCATTGCCATTTCGCACACGTATCAACGCAATTGTTTCAGGTGTCGCCAGAAAGCACTCGTGCCGAGCAACGTGATCGCCATGCGCATGCGAAATCACGGCAAAAGGTTTGCGTTTATGTGGGTCCATCCAAAGACCGAGTTCGGGAAGCCAGATTCCACCTCTATAGACTGGTTTAAGCATCAGCTTATCTCTACACAAAAAAAGACCGAATCCCAAGTGGGTTTCGGTCTTTTTGAAAATTTCGAGTCAATCTAGATGTGGATCGCTTCGCCAAATACAGCTGCTGCCGCTTCCATGGTCGCCTCAGCGAGTGTTGGGTGCGCGTGGATTGTATTGTGGATCTCTTCCGCCGTCGCTTCCAGCTTCTTACCGAGGCAGTATTCGGCGATCATTTCTGTCGCGTCACCACCAACGATGTGAGCTCCAAGGATCTCACCATACTCTTCACAGACGAGCAGTTTCACAAAGCCTTCAGGATTTCCTGATGCGACTGCTTTACCGGATGCCATGAAGGGGAACTTACCGACCTTGTATTTAACGCCCTCTTCCTTAAGCGCCTTCTCGGTCTTGCCAATCGATGCCACTTGAGGAATGCAGTATGTGCAACCAGGGAAATCCGTAACTTGCTTTGCTTGACCATGCCCAAACATGCCTTGCACGGCTTGAATGGCCTCGTAAGTGGCCACGTGTGCGAGCCACGGTGGTCCGATAATATCACCCGCAGCGTAGATGCCCTTTACAGACGATTCGTAATTCTTGTCGACAGTGATATAGCCACGGTCTTGCGCGAGCTTCACGCGTGGTGAAAGCAAGCCCTTAGTGTTGGCCACCACTCCAATCGCAACCAGAATGCTGTCGGCTGTGACGGACTCGGTCTTATCCCCCTTAACGAGGTCCATTTTCACACTGGAATTGTTGACCTTGATGTTTTGCACCGCAGTCGATGTGCGACAATCTATACCTTGCTTTTGAAATTCTTTCTCCACAACTGCTGCGACTTCCGCGTCTTCAACAGGCAGCACCTGGTCCAACATTTCGACTAAAGTCACCTTTGTGCCGAATGCATTCAAGAAATAGGCAAACTCAGCGCCAATCGCGCCAGCACCGACGATCACGATGGACTTCGGTTGCGTCTTCATTTCAAGCGCTTGGCGAGACGTCATCACACGCTCACCATCCACCTCGATATCTGGGAGTTGACGTGGCTTACAACCTGTAGCGATCAAAATTCGCTCTGTAGANAGGATTTTGCCCTGATCCGGACCGTCTGAGACTTCCACCATTCCTGGCACAGAGACCGTGCCGACACCTTTGATGTAATCGACTTTGTTCTTCTTGAAGAGGAACTCGATCCCCTTCGCCATATTATCCGACACGCCACGAGAGCGTTGAATAATCTTGGTGAAATCATAGCTCGCCCCCTTCACGCTTAGGCCAAAGTCTTCACAATGGTTGATCTTATTGAACAGTTCCGCACTCTTTAAAAGGGCTTTCGATGGGATACAGCCCCAGTTCAAGCAAGTTCCACCTGGACGCTCCTGTTCAACGCACGCGACTTTTTTACCGAGCTGTCCAGCACGAATCGCTGCTGCATAACCAGCTGGTCCACCGCCGATGACGACGAGATCGTATTTTGAGTTATTAGCCATAATGTAAGTAAATTCAGCGAAATATTTACGCAGATTCTGATGTAATATTAGAAATAAATAGAGAGCATGCCTCTAGGATCGAATTGCGTATACAAACGCCTTACACGGTTATCGTCAATGCCAGTGAAGCCCTAACTAAGAAAACTGCCGATTTTGAGAACTAATTTTGGACAGATTCCACCGAGTCTGCTACGAATTCTGTTTTTTATGAAAGAAGACGAATCCCTAGACTCATTTCGCTCATCGCTGGATGCCAATTACGAATGGCCCTGCCTATTTCCGTTTAAATTCATTGTGCCCAAAGACCAAACCGACGCGGTATTGGACTTATTTGCAGACGATCCAGTTAAATCTCGAGAGTCTTCAAGTGGACGCTTTACCGCCTACACGATGGAAATGAATGTCCACTCATCCGATGAGGTCATTGCGATCTATCAGCGTGTTGCTCAAGTGCCAGGCGTGATCTCACTGTAATTATATCACTTCACGAGCCTGGAAATCGCTGCCCAACTACAAGCTTTTGCTGCCAACGGATTGCTTTTTGAGCGATATAAATACTGTATTTACCAATCAGCCTCGGCGCCTCTGCCCAATAGACCACTCGCAAGTTTACAATCATGACTACCGACAAAGATATCTCATACGAAATCGCGACTTTTGGCGCTGGCTGCTTTTGGTGCGTCGAAGCTGTGTTTGAGGGACTCGACGGCGTCATCGATGTCAAGTCAGGCTACATGGGNGGACAGACGCCAAACCCGACCTACGAAGCTGTTTGCAGTGGGCAAACCGGNCATGCTGAGGTCACTCAAATTAAATACGACCCCAGTAAGATTACTTTTGAAATTTTACTTAGCTGGCTATGGCGCTCTCACAATCCGACGACGCTAAATCAACAAGGAGCCGACCGTGGCACTCAATATCGGTCAGCGATCTTCTATCATGATGATCGTCAAAAAACGCTCGCTGAAGCATCTAAACAGGCAGCACAGGCCGAATTTGACAGTGAGATTGTCACTGAAATCACTGCGGCATCTACTTTCCACGAGGCAGAGGACTACCATCAGGACTACTATCGTTTGAATAAAACTGCCCCCTTCTGCCAGATGGTCATACAGCCAAAATTGAAGAAGCTCGAACTTGAATAAAGCGTCAGGCGTTGCTTGTATTCGCCTATGGCGGAACGAAAACGAACAGCTAAAAAAAAGACGGCCCGAAAAACGAACACGCCAAAGCGGTCGCCTCGTGATCACAAGGGCAACGAACGAAGCCTGCTCGGTAAGTGCTTACGCCTACTTTGTATCTGCTTTTTAATCGCATTGATTGCCTTGAGTGCAGTCTACTACTTCAGCTCATTTGAAACGCGCAACCAGCTACATGCAGCCGCGATCAATATGATCAATCCCATGCGTCATGCCAACTGGATGCCAAAGCCTGTCGCAGCGCTCTTCAATACGCTTTATGACCATATCCCATCCAGCGAGGGCCTCATCGTCGATGGCGGCGAGCTAGGTCGAGGCGACAATCCAATACTTGCAGGTATACCGCAGACTAGAAAGTCGGTTCGTATACTGCAAAACACATCTTACGTAAATCTATTCGATGAAAAAGAGCGCCAATCGCTCTGCATTATCTATCGCATCGGTCAGCCAACTGAGTCCGCGAACAATACTCGCAGCGATCAGGCACTCAAAGACCCACGAGTGCACAATCTGAATGCGAGTGATATGCACTCGAACGAATGGCTCCCCCAGCCGATCGCACTTCCCAGTGCCCTTTCTGAAGCATTTGGAAGTAAAGGACACAACGAAGCGATGTTGTTATCCAACTGTGCACCACTCACTCAGGACTTCGTCGGGCGCGTATGGCAGCCACTCAATCACATGGTCGCCATCAATTATCCGCAACGATTTGGTGAGATTTGGATTTATTCTGGCCCAGTCTACGATACAAACCGATCCAAATTGGCGAGCGGCCTACAGATCCCTAATGCACTCTACCTCATTGCTTTCGACATCACCGATTCAGGAGGCTTGAGGGCAATCGCCTTCCTTGTGCCAACGCAAGGATATGACGGCAGACCACTTAGCGATTACTTAACATCGATCAAAAAGATCGAGCAAGTAACTGGACTTCGCTTCTTACCCGAAATCGGCTACGATGCGAAAGATGTGCTAGAGTCTTGGGTGAGCCCCACTCTATGGTAATCGAGCTTTAAGTGCTGCCTTAATCCTAAATACGGGAGCCAGAATACTGAAGTCAGGAGTCAGTAGTTAATACTGAGGATCTTATCAACAACACAGAGAGCTTCGCCAAATTGGCGAAGCGTATATTTCGGCAATCGGTTNATTGTGAATCCTGACTGCATTTTAGGTTAATACGACTTCGCAAAAATCACTCGCTTACCTGGCTTACCCGTAAACACNCAAGGCACTTCTTCGTTCACAGTCGCATTTGGAATACAGCGAACGGTGACTTTGTATTTCTTGGCAATCTGGTCTTCGAGTTCTGAGTCACAGCAGAAGCCCATCGAAGCAAAACCTCCGTGTATTTCAGGGTTATTCTTATTTTTCGGTGTAAAGAATTCAACAAATTCAGCCTCAGACGTGATCTCCTTAGTATGAGCCTTTCGAAACGCCTTTGCCTTGGCGAGCAAGCCTGCCTGCATTTCGTCGAGCAATGTAGCGATACCTGTCACAAATGCTTCACGTGCATAGCTCTGCTTATCCTTTGGGGCTCGGTCACGACGGCCCACAAAGACCGAATCTTTTGCCATATCGCGAGGGCCGACTTCGACGCGAAGTGGTATACCCTTCTTGATCCATCCCCAAGCTTTCTCTCCGCCACGTATATCGCGATCATCGAATTCCACGCGAACACGGCCGTCCATGTAATACTGATCCTTAAGCTGCTGCTCTAATTCGCGGCAATATGCGATCACTTCATCACGCGTTTCTTCTTTAGGAGTGACCGGAATAATCACCACATGCGACGGTGCAACACGAGGTGGCAACACCAAGCCATCATCATCCGAGTGCGTCATGATCAAGCCACCAACTAAACGTGTAGAGACGCCCCACGAAGTCGTCCAAGCAAACTCTTCTTTGCCCTCAGAGCTGAGGTATTTGATGTTGCTTGATTTGGCAAAATTTTGGCCCAAAAAGTGCGAGGTGCCAGCCTGTAATGCTTTGCGGTCTTGCATCATCGCTTCGATCGCGAAGGTCGCATCAGCGCCAGGGAAACGCTCTGCCTCAGTCTTTTCTCCCGTGATCACTGGCACGGCCATAATGTTTTCAGCAAAGTNGGCATATACATCGAGCATTTTGCGAGTCTCCTCGATGGCTTCTTCTTTTGTCGCGTGCACCGTGTGGCCNTCCTGCCAGAGAAACTCTGCAGTGCGTAGAAACAGCCGTGTGCGCATTTCCCAGCGCACGACGTTTGCCCACTGATTAATCAGCAAAGGCAGATCGCGATAGGATTGCACCCACTTAGAGAAGAGCTCTCCAATTATAGTCTCCGATGTCGGACGAACAATCAGTGGCTCCTCAAGCTGCCCCGCAGGTTGTAATTTACCGTCTTCATCCGCTTCTAGCCGAGAATGAGTCACCACTGCGCACTCTTTGGCAAATCCTTCAACGTGGTCGGCTTCCTTTTGCAAAAAGCTCATTGGTATGAACAGCGGGAAATACGCATTCTTATGCCCAGTCTCCTTAAAGCGTCGATCTAGGTCGCTCTGAATATTCTCCCAAATCGCATAGCCCCATGGTTTAATAACCATGCAGCCACGCACGGGTGAAGTTTCAGCAAGATCAGCCGCCTTGACGACCTGTTGATACCACTCAGGATAGTCTTCTTCGCGTGTGGGAGTAATTGCAGTTTGTGCCTGTTTAGCCATAAGTGGAGCNAGCAAATAACTACTCACCTCGCCTGCAATGCCAAACTTCTCTTAACGTTCCGGCGGACGATGCTCACCAAGCCAGCCACCTTTCACAAAATCAATCAAAGGGTCTAAGACTCCAGGTGCGAATTGATGCAAAACAAAACCTGCGATGACGATGATGACTATGGCCATGGCAATCTTACCCGCACTTTTGAGAAACTTTAAAAATAGCACCAGCACCACGATCGCAACGATCCAGACGATAATATTTCCTGATAAAAGAGACTCTCTTAATTCTTCCATTAACTAGATTCTTAACAAGGGGGTTACTAAAGCAAGCATTAGCTTTCAGTAGATACGAAAGCAGCACGTATTTGGATCGAAAATCGTAACGCTAGCGCTATTTAGCTTCACCAATATAGGCTTGCTGCATCCAATATTGTAAGCAGTCGGGCACCTTCACTCGTCCGTCTTCTTGCAAATTATTCTCTAAAATTGCAGCGAGCACACGCGGCACCGCAAGACCGGAGCCGTTCAGTGTATGCGCAGTAACAGGCTTGCCGTCTTTACCGCGATATCGAATACCTGCGCGGCGTGCTTGGAAATCGGTAAAATTACTGCAACTAGAAACTTCGAGCCACCGTTTTTGACCCGCCGCGAACACTTCAAGGTCATACTGTTTGGCATGTGGGAAACCGATGTCGCCAGTGCACATACGTAATACGCGATACGGCAATTCTAGCTTTTGCAAAGTGCCTTCAACATCTTCTCTGATTTTCTCAAGCTCCTCCATGCTTGAATCAGCATCGGTCCATTTCACCAGCTCAACTTTGTCAAATTGGTGTAGGCGGTTAAGCCCACGCACATGCGCACCCCAACTTCCTGCCTCACGGCGGAAGCAGGGTGTATAAGCGCAACGATATATCGGCATTTGCTCGGCTTCGAGAATCTCGTCGCGGTAAAAATTAGTCACTGGCACTTCGGCAGTCGGCACTAGGTAAAGTCCCTCGTTTTCATCGACATACATTTGCCCTTCCTTATCGGGCAACTGCCCTGTCGCTGTGGCACTTTCGGCATTCACTACGATCGGAGGCAGCACCTCTTCGTAGCCGTTCTGACGTGCTTCCTCGAGGAAGAAATTAACCAAAGCTCGCACCAGACGAGCCATTTCACCTACGTAAAATGGAAATCCTGCGCCAGCGGTTTTAACACCACGTGCGAAATCAATACGTGACTCAAACCATGGAATATCATAGTGCGGTAACGCATGAGGAAACTGTGCGTCCGCATCTCCCCAAGTGGAAGCGACGACATTCTCATCCTCTCCCTTGCCCACTGGCACCGAAGGATCGGGGAGATTCGGAATCGAAAGAAACGCTTCCTGAAATGCGGCATCTGCTTCCTTAGATGCCACTTCCAATTCTTTCGCTTTTGCAGCGATTGCTTTCATTTCCTGAACCTTGGCAATAAACTCTGGCGAGCCCTTTGGCAGCGCAGCCATTTCTTTGTTAGCCGCTTTCTGCTCAGCACGCGCCTGCTCCGCTTCAGTGATCTTAGACCGACGCGCGGCATCGAGCTCCAAGACAGAATCTATGTCTGACTGGAATTTTTTATTAGCAATGGCAGCACGGACAAAATCCGGCTGCTCGCGAAGAAGCTTAATATCGATCATATGAACCAGAATTGAGAAGACAGAAGCGGGCAATCAGTCAAGACATGAATCGGATCTAGCCTTCTAAGAGGTATTCGAGATCCGTGCGACTCAGTTTGGCTGAAGCCGATTTGCCACCAGGCTCTTCGACGAGCTGACGGAATAATTCAGCCTTACGAGCTTTCAATTCAAGCATGCGGGCTTCAATTGTGTGTTGCATAATTAAACGCTGCACAAACACCGAGCGCGTCTGCCCGATACGGTGCGCACGGTCACTCGCCTGATTTTCGACCGCAGGGTTCCACCAAGGGTCGAGATGGAAGACGTAATTCGCGCGAGTTAAGTTCAATCCAACTCCTCCAGTCTTGAGACTGATAAAGAAAAAGCTAGGCCCTTCACCACTTTGAAACTTCTGAACTAGGTGCTTGCGCTGGGAAACCGGAGTGCTGCCGTCCATTCGAAGATACGGAATGCTCCGCTCTTCTGCGATTGCCTGCATCTGGTCTAGCCCGCCAATAAATTGACTAAATACCAAAGCTGAGTGCCCTTCCGCCTGTAGCTCTTCGAGCTTATCCGCCATGTGACTGAATTTCGGCGCTGGCTCATCCATATGCTTACCTAATAAGGTCGGGCTCACACAGACCTGGCGCAGACGTAGAATGGCCGCCAATGCAACAATGCCTGCCTGTTGCTCCGGGCGGTCTTCATATGCCGCAGCCACTTCTTCACGCACTTCAGAAACAGTTCGCGTGTAGATCTCCTTTTGAACAGGCGACATTTCAAGGAAGAGTTCGTGCTCTTCCTTCTTGGGTAATTCCTTAAGGATTTTCTCCTTTGTGCGACGTAGCACAAAAGGTGTTGCACGACGAAGCGTGCGCTGAGGTTCCTTACGATAGCGTTCTTTAAAGTCTTTCAATTGCCCAAAGATACCTGGGACGGATGCTGTGAGAACTGAGTAATACTCAGACACATTATTCTCAACGGGTGTGCCGGTAAGGCACAAAGTGAAGCGACGATTGAGGCGTGCAGCGGNTTTGGTGCGTGCNGTGGAAACATTCTTTAAGTTATGCGCCTCATCAAATACCAGAATGTCAAACTCATGTGTCGACATCGTTTTCGCTTCAATACGCACTCGATCATAGGTCGTGATCACAATCTGTGCTGTGCTTAAAGATTGCTGCCATTTCGATGGTGAGAGGCAATCCACCACTTTTAAATGCGGTGCAAAGCGAGCAAATTCATCCAGCCAGTTAAACACTAGACTCGGTGGCACGACGATCAAAACGGAAGCAAGCGTCTCCCCTTGTTGCTCGGCTTGTTCAAATCGATGCGTTAAAAATGCAATGGTTTGAACCGTTTTGCCGAGGCCCATGTCATCCGCCAAGCAGGCGCCGAAACGATGCTGATACATGAACTCAATCCATGCACACCCATCACGCTGATAGGGTCGCAAGTCCGCCTGTAGTTCAGATGAGGGCACAAACTCGGGTAATTCATTAAATTTGCTTAAGCTTTGAAAGACCGCTTCGACCTCATCCGGTAGCTCAACTTGAACGCCTCGACGACGCAGTGCGATCCAATCAAGCATTTCCAGCCGTGAAATCTGCAAGCC
>JGI26083J51738_10000136_pt1 | contig 35366 bp, 29 predicted proteins | sample SaaInl85LU_5_DNA_FD_51738 | JGI IMG/M metagenome (IMG submission 51738)
CACATCTTTGAATTTTGGATCAGGTAAAATTCTGTGCTTTTTGGCGGTTCTTCTTCTCATAACTTGTTGTTATAATACTCCTACAAAAATGTGAGGGTATATTTATTTTTTAGGCTTTTTTGTTCCGTATTTAGATCTTCTTTGTGTTCTTCCATCTACTCCAGCAGTATCTAGCGAACCTCTCACGATATGGTATCTTACACCCGGAAGATCTTTTACTCTTCCTCCTCTTACCAACACAATGCTGTGTTCTTGTAAGTTGTGTCCTTCTCCACCAATGTAAGCATTCACTTCTTTTCCATTTGTTAACCTTACTCTGGCAACTTTTCTCATCGCTGAATTAGGCTTCTTAGGAGTCGCTGTGTAAACTCTCACACATACACCTCTTTTTTGTGGAGATGAACCTAGTGCGATAGACTTACTCACCTTCGTGTTAGAAGTCCTTCCTTTTCTTATTAATTGTTGTATTGTAGGCATTTTACTGTTTATTAAATACTATTTTACCATTTATCGGGGTGCAAATCTACAAGTTTTTTTTGTTTTTCCAACTCTTTTTAAGTTTCATTTTAAAAAAAATGTGATTTTTAATTCAAAAAATCGAACGTTGGTTCTTTTTCCTAGAGTTAGCCTGGATTTTAGCGCTAATTATTTATTTGTTTTCTGGAGAAAGAATAAAAATTTCTTCGTTTTCTCTTTTCATCCAAAAGGTTTCTCTTGCATATTTTTCTGGATTACTCAAAATTAGCGTTTTCTTCTCCTCTGCTTGTTTTATCCTGTTTTCTTTGAACACCCATTCTTCTTTCAGCTTACTGATTTTGGCTTTTGTCTTAAACAAAGAGAGTAGATTAATGTCCTCAAAAAACAAGACCCACGTAAAAAGTATGAGAAAAGACAGGGCCCATTTATTTCGAATCAATTTGGGTGTTTTGTTTCTTAAAAGCGTTATGAGTTTCATTATAATTCAGTTAATGAATCCATTACTTTTTTCTTCATAGATTCTTTATAAATCGCAAGCTTGTCTGCCACCACTCCATCAAAAGCTCCAATGATTTGGGCTGCTAGTATTCCTGCATTCTTTGCTCCGTTCAGCGCAACAGTGGCTACAGGAACTCCTCCTGGCATTTGAAGAATAGACAAAACCGAATCCCAACCATCAATCGAGTTACTTGACTTAACGGGAACACCAATTACCGGCAAAGTGGTTAAACTTGCCACCATTCCTGGCAAATGAGCAGCCCCTCCAGCTCCGGCTATTATCGCTTTCAATCCTTTTGATTTTGACGCTTTTGCGTATTCAAACATTCTTTCTGGCGTTCTATGAGCGGAGACTACTGTCAGCTCAAATGCAACTCCTAATTCAGTCAATACATCTGCCGCAGCTTGCATAACTGGCAAATCAGACTTGCTTCCCATTATTATTCCTACTTGTGGTGTCATTGTTTCCTTATTTGGTACAAATATACTATTATATCTTTTTTTGAATAGCCATACGAACTCAGTTTTTCAACAAAAGCATAATTCAAAAAAAAAGCATCTCCGAAATCGAAGATGCTTTACTCTTTTATACAAACCGTAATTAATCAAAAGTGATAAAAAGGGCTTTCTTTTTTCTCTTTTTACCCAACACATACAACATCACCTCGTTGTCTCCAATTTGCTCACTGTAAGAAGGCATAAACGCCCCCTCAATCTCATTGTAATCTGTTAAAATGTCTTTTTGAACATAACCAGCTGAACTTAATTCATACACCGATATTACCATNTCCTTTCTTTTTGCTATAAAATTATTGGTGGCTTCATTCTCAGCGCTATGGTTTTCTCTATCGTCATTAAACAAAAAGTACATTTTATCTTCCTTAATCACCAAGGTGTAAGAAGAGGTAGGCGCTCCATTTGTCGTGTGTTGCATCTTTGGAATTATTCGTTCCCATTCTATTTCTCCTCCAGCACTTATCGACACAACCAAAATATCATCATACTCATAGTGACTCGTTGTGGTAGTTGTTGTTCTACCATTCGCATCAGTTGAAGTATGAGTTGTTACATAATAATGATAATGCTCTCCTATTATAATGGCACCTCCATCTTCTTTGGTAATTATTCTATCTACTTGAAAATAGTTATCAAGCCCTGTGTTCTTTCCTTTATTACTTTTTCGTACTGATTTTCTTTTCACTTTCTTTGACTTATTCTCCATCAATAAAGAAATTGGCAACAATCCACTTGTTACTTTTCTCACTCTTAAAGTCTCTCCACTGTATTCACCGTAGAACGTTCCTTTTCGATAAGCTCTCTCAACCTGTTCACCGTAATATCCCGCAACAATGACATCCCCTTCTTCAGTTGTTTGTAAGTTTATATCAGTTAACTCTTCTGGCAAATCACCTAAATTATCCTTTAAAACAGATCCACCTCCAGAAGTTACAGCATACAAATATTTATCCCATTCTTTCGTCTCATCATTTCTATTGGAAACCACGAAATACACATTCCCTTTGTTGCTTAGTTCTATGTCTAAAAAATTTGATTTTTTATTAATAAAGGGAAATACAATCTCTTTTTCCCATTGTTTTTCTAAGTCAGAATTCAAAACTCTGAAATTTGCTTTTAATTGATCTTTTGACCTTCCTTCCAGTGTTTGATACAACAAGACGAAATCATTTTCGATTTGAACATTCATGCCATACATATCTCTTCTGCTCTCAAACTCTTTTTCATAAAGCGAATTTTTCTTTCCTAATGACAATGTGCTTTCATTCACGAATCGAGCAAAAAATTCGGAAGTTTTTGCTTTTCTATCTGATTTTTCGAAAAGCACAACCAGTTTGTTGTTCAATTCTTGCATCGAACTAAAAACACCCTCTCTGGAATCCAAATCCCAATCTGTTTTTTTCAATACCTTCATTCGTTTGTCATATTTAGTAATAGCTGTAGTAGATCTTCTTCCTCTTCCAACAGAAGTTACCATATAAATAAAATCGTCACTTGATAATGATGCGATAATTACTTCTCCCTTCCTCCCTTCTTCTAGCTCTACGAGTTTTTGGGTTGTTTTAATTCTTTTCTGGGAGAATGAACCCATTGAAAATGCCCCCGTTGCTAATATTAATAGCGCTATTCTTTTTATCATATTTCTTGTTTTTATTACTTGTACTTTAATACATCATAAATTTAAATCCTAAATCCAAATCCAACCAGTTATTTCTGCGAACATAACCATTGTCTGAACCTGAATAAGCAAATGCGTACTTGAGACCTCCAAAAGCATACCAATAATCAGCTATTTGATATTGAACGGCACCTCCTATTTTAAAAAAAGCTGAAAACATGGAAATATTGATCTTGTTTTGTTCAGGATATCGATGCCAATCAATTTCTTTATTATAATCTTCAAAGGGTAGAAATACTGCTTCATAATCCTCAAAAGTCGTAACGAATCTGGAACCCTGAATACCAATTTCTGGACTAATAGTTACGGCAAATTCTCCTTCCAAATCTCCCAGAACGGCAAAATCAACAAGATAACCCAACCCAATAAAGTCTAATTTTTCCTTCACTTCATAGCTCTGAATTCCAGGCAATCCAATTCTTCCATATTCGTATGAATTGGTAGTAGCCAAACCTAATCCACCGGAAAATTCAAATCCATAACCAAATCTAGGTCCGAAAATATAGTTGTACCCTACTCCGAACTTCCACATTAAGTTGGCAGCTTTTTTGGTTTCATAGATAGGTTCTGACAATTGATTCAGTTCAAATTTACTGGTCTGAATTTCTACTGAGCCAAATTCGAATCCAGAATTTAATGAAAGATTAACTGCTTGAGCAGTAAGCTGACTGTATACAGTTGAGAAAGAAGACATGACAATCACAAGGATTAGTATTTTTTGCATTACAATCATGTGACTTTTGGGAGGGTTATTTTAAACAATTAGATGAAACAAACCTATGAAAAATAATTCAATTGAGAAACAATTGAAGTAGGTAATACTCTTTTAACAAATTCTTTGAGAATAAAAACTACATGGACTTGTTTATCTTATCAGAGTTATATTTCCTTTTTCTTGATAGGTTTCTCCGCCCAAGCAAGTTACATCTAAGTAATAAACGAACACCGCTGGATCGCATTCTTTTCCTTCGTAAGTCCCATCCCAGCCTGTCGATTGATTAGTTGATTCAAATACTTTTTCACCCCACCTATGATAAATTCGTAAAGTCATGTCTGTGATATTGTTTCCTCTCACATAAAGGATGTCATTCTCATTATCCCCATTGGGAGTAAAGGCATTTGGTACGAACAAATCGGGAGGGCCACAGATTACATCTAGCACCACCACTCTCACCTGAGATCCTCGTGTACACCAGGAATCACTGACACTTACTCCATAGGTTGTGGTTCTTGTTGGGTTGGAAGTAGGGTTGGAGATTGATGGATTTGATACTTTATTAAGGGGCCACCAAGAGTAATTAAATCCCGCTGGCACCACATTCAATTGAACGGTTTGTCCCGCGTAAACTGTATCTGGCACTGCGGTAACTGAGAATGGCAGAACAGAAAGTGAAGACATATTTACACGAATAGATTTTGTTATGCTGCAACCTTGAGCATTGGTTGCGGTTAAAGTGTAAAGAGTTGTAGCATTTGGGCTTACCCAAATCAAAGGGGTTCCATCGCCAGAAATAATATCTGAGTCTGGACTCCAATCAAACACAAGAGAATCTGGACTATTTACAGTAGCCAATATTTGGCTGGTATCTCCCAGACACATTCCCATAGCAGTATCTAACTGAATTTGCCCTTCAAACAAGGATACTCGGACTGTGTCTTCCAAAAAGCAACCAGGTTGACCTATACGAACGTAATAAGTTGTTAACACCAATGGGGAAACGGTCATTGTTGGATTTGTTAACGAAGTATTTAATTGATCTGTGAAAAGTGGGTTTGATGACCAATGAACTAGATTGGTTGATCCAAATGTATTGGCCGTAATCGAAATGGGTGTTCCTGGAATGCACAAAGTTGTATCATTTGGCACTCTTAGTTGCAGCTTCGTTACTACAACTGTTAATTGCAGCGTATCAGTACATACACCATTAGAAACCAACAGCTGATAAGTTGTGGTATTAAAAGGAGATGCAATTGGATTGGAAATGGTCGTATCGCTCAAACCTAAAGAAGGCGACCAAGAATAAGTAATTCGGGGATCTGAGGACGGTAAAAAACCAATTTGTGTGAAACTGCTGTCACAAATAGTATCGCTCGGTAATACCCAAGACGAGTCAGATAGTATCGTAATTTGCTTGCGAATAGTGTCCGAAAAGTTACAAGCAGTGGTGTCTGACACTGCTAGTGTAATTGTATAAGATCCTGGAGCTGAATAAATATGGAAAGGATTAACAGCCGTGGAAAAGTTCCCATCTCCAAAACTCCAAAGAAAAGAGGTGCCTCTTAAACTTTTATTGAGCAATAAGGTGGTATCTCCTAGGCAATAAACAGGGCTTACATCAAAGTCGGCCAAGGTAATTGGCAGATTAAAATCGAACTTAAAAACACCGTTATTGCAACTGCTTCCGTTAGTGGCAGAAACAGCTCCAGGCGAGGGTTTTATGGGGAAATCTGAATTGAATCCACACCCAGCACATACGGACTGGTACATTCTTCCATTTCGATCGAAACGACTTGTTCCTCCGTCTACGTGCTCGGCACTTAACGGACCACCAAAATAAGATCCATACACAATATTAGATGCGTCACTCTCCAACACCATCAAGTAAAAATCGCTTCCATCCGTTGTGGTTTGAAAAGCGCCAGCAGTGGTGTCCATACCAGCAGTGGTAATCGCATTGTTATTGGTGCCAAAAAGATTCGTTGTTCCTCCCCATCCAGAAAGATATATTTTATTGCAGACATCGACCAGAAAAGCGGTTGGCGAAATATTGGGTCCACCTCCACCAGATCCGAATACTGTAGACCATTCTATTGTATCTAAATCAGGAGAAAGTTTGGAGATAAATTGCCCGCTGTTGAAAGTGAAATAGGATGCATTTTTAATAAAAGATGAATCCATTTTATCGGTTTGACCAAACACATAAACGCTGTCTTTCCTGTCTAGTTCGATAAAATAGATTTGATCATACACATCAGAACCGTAATAAGTGGAACTTAAAATAGAGGAACCTGTTGTGTTAATTTTTGTAACAAAACCATCTGCCCGAACTCCAGTAAAAGCGGTATCTATTGAATTGGTGGATTTAGCAAAATCGGTAGAATTAGTACCCCCTGCTACGTATGCATTGTCATTCTTATCTAGTGCAAGAGAATAGGCTGCATCATCTCCATTTCCACCCAAATAGGAAGACCAAATAAGAGTCGTTAGTTTGTCGTCCATTTTAAACACAATTCCATCTAAATCGGAGCCTCCGTGGGAAGACTGAAAAGCAGCAGTGGACACCGGAAAATTGAACGAATGAGTACAAGAAACTACATAAATATTATTATTCTTATCAATCTCAATTTCACCTCTTACTTCATCTGCATAATTGTATTTCAAGTTGTTGGTAGCAGAAGAGTTAAGCCCATCATTTCCATTTCCGCCAATCAATGTTCCGCCAAGTAAGCTATCGCCAGGTTCACTAATTTTGATCACAAAAATATCAGAACCATTAATAAAGTTAACTCCCAAACCCGAGGTTAAATTAAGTGCCACGCCTCCATTGAATACAGAATCGTAGCAACCAGAAGTAAAAGGAAAATCAAGAGAACTTGTAGTTCCATATACGAACAACTCATTATTGGAGTTGGCAATCATACTGTGAGGAAGCTCATCGCTGGTACCTCCCACATAAGTAGAGTAAACCAGTGAGGTGCCGGATGTATCGTACTTAGAAATTGCCACGTCTACAATTCCTCCGTTGAACGACAGACTGTATGCGCCAATCGTAGTGGGATAACCTACACCAAAAGCAGTGGAACCAGAATACAGGAATCCTTCTTTGTCGAAAGTGGCTGTGTAACCAAAATTATTGGCCGTAGAACCCGAAAAAGTAGAAAAAATAAGTGTTGGGTCAATCATGAGTAACTCGCTTTTGTTGTAACCCTGAGGAAACTCAAACCCAAGAACTCCATTAACTAAAGTATAATTACATTTCACTTCCACCTTTGCACCATCGATAGTTTGGTAAGCAAAAGGTTTTTGCTCAATTACTTTATTTACAGAGGTAGCGATTACAAGATTTCCCTTCTTCAGCTGGACCGAATTAACGCCCGTGTATTCCAAATTTATATTACTTGGGTTGCCATTGGGAAACACAACAAAGTCATACTTGAGAGATTCGTTATCCGTGTAGAAAATAAGGTCTATCTTTGGATACACACTCTTCATTTCGAGCCGCTCATAACTCCCTACATTGCTTGCCCATTTAGATTTGTCCGTTCCAAGAAAATAATTAAAATAGGTTGTTTGTTTATTCTTAGCAATAATTTTATTCGAAGAAGAACCCAAGAATTTTACTTGATAAGAGTGACAATTAAACCGGTCGAGGTCTTTGCGGGGTTCTTTGTCATGATGAGCATGAAAGTAGTGTTCCAATTCTTTCTCATCATAAAAATCGTAAGTCAATCGGTTATTCTCTACATACAGAAAGCCTCCATCAAGTTCAGTTTTGTAACGTACATTACTATTCCATTGGCCTTTGTTCTCTATGAATTTGTAAACTTTATTTTCTTGAGTAAAACTCAAAGAAAAAAAGAACAGAAAAAAGACAGATATGAGGTACTTCATAAAATTCATAGTATGCTAAATATACGATAAAAAATGAAGGTGAGTTATTCTTCTGAGCAATGAATTTGGAAGGAGGAGTTACAACAATTCTTTGATGATACGTTCTATTGAATATCCTTCTGCCTCAGCGATATAATTTCGAACAATTCTATGACGAAGTATTGATTCAGCAACGGCTTGAACATCTTCTATATCTGGTGAGTATTTACCGTGAATGGCAGCATGTGTTTTTGCACCAATTATAAGATATTGCGAAGCTCTTGGACCAGCTCCCCAAGACAGGTATTTATCGACCATTTCTGTTGAATTTGCCGAATTAGGTCTTGTTTTCGAAGCTAGTTTCACTGCGTACTCGAGTACATTATCGGCCACGGGTATTTTTCTAATTAAATTTTGATAGAAAATAATCTCCTCTCCCGAAAGCACTTTGTCAACTACTACTTGGTTGTTAGAAGTTGTTGCTTTCACTATTGCCAATTCCTCCGCGTAACTTGGGTAATCTACCCAGATATTGAACATAAATCTGTCTAATTGTGCTTCGGGCAATGGATAGGTTCCTTCTTGTTCGATAGGGTTTTGGGTGGCAAGTACAAAAAATGGTTTGTCCAATTTGTAAGTAGCTCCTGCCGCGGTGACCGCTCTTTCTTGCATCGCTTCCAACAGTGCAGATTGTGTTTTAGGTGGAGTTCGATTGATCTCATCTGCCAAAATAATATTTGAAAACAACGGTCCTTTCACGAATTTAAAATTTCTGGATTCATCCAAAATTTCTGAACCTACAATATCCGAGGGCATTAAATCGGGCGTAAATTGAATTCGGTTGAACCCTAAACCAAGTACATCAGATATGGTATTTACTAGTAAGGTTTTTGCTAATCCAGGAACCCCCACAAGGAGACTGTGTCCGTTGCTCAAAATAGCTATTAGCACTTTGTCAACAACTTCTTCCTGACCTACAATTACTTTACTTATTTCTTTCTTGAGTAGTGCGTATTTTTTTACTAAGCTATCAATGGCTTCTGCGTCAGAGTTAAATTGAGTCATATTCTCGGTTCTTGTGTTGATTGAGTGTAAAAATAGAAAAAGAAATGACTTCCCTCAAATAAATTTGAGATTGTATTCCCAATAAAATATTGGCTTATTTATTGCCAAAAGATTCTTACTTAATCCAATCCTGAACGAATTCACATTTCATGTAATCAGGATGTAGTTTGATGTAAGTTGACTTCGATTTATCCTTTATCCACTTTTTTACTGCCTCAGATTTAGCATCGTTGGTCGCATTTTGAAGAATTAATTGGTAATCTTCCTTTAAGTTAGCTTTGTGCGGTTTGGTGATTGTTTTGAGTTTCACCATTTGGTAAAACTGACCGTCTTTTCCTTGCGATAATATGGGTCGAGAATACTCTCCTTCATCCAAATCATCTATTATCAAAAATATTTGTTTATCCAGTTCTTTCATTTCAAACAGAGATGAACCTGCTTGTTGGTTATAAATAACACCGCCATTGTACCGTGTTTCTTTGTCGTCCGAAAATTTCTTGGCCGCTTCTTCAAATGTGTAAATTCCGCTCTTTATTAAGCCAGCAATGCTATCCAATTTTGTTTTGGCATTTAACACTTCCATGTCACTTATTTTTGGTATTAAAAGGATGTGCCTTCCTCTGTATTGATCACCTCTTCTTTCGAATAATTCAAGAATATGAAAACCGTATTCAGTTTCAAATACTTGAGAAACTTCACCTTCTTTTATACTAAAAGCAATTCGGTCGAACTCTGGAACGAATGTACCTCTCGAAACCCAATCAAATTCTCCTCCTTCCCCCCTACTTCCTGGGTCATTAGAATACAAAACTGCGGTGGTAGAAAACGTTCGTTCTCCACTCAAAATTTCGGTTCTCCACTTGTTCAATTTATCTTTTGTGGCTTTTTTTGCCTCATCAGATACTTGCGGAGCAATGGTAATATGTGATACTTCTACTTTTGAACCCACCAATGGAATACTATCTGGGTGCAGATTATTGTAATACTTTTTCACCTCAGAAGGAGTGATGTTTATTCCTGCAGTAATCTTTCCTCGCATTTGTTCAGCTTTCATTCTGTCTTCAATGGTTGTGTAAAATTCTGCTTTTATTTCCTCAATTGATTTTCCGTAAAATTCTTCTAATTTCTTTCTTCCTCCAATTTGATTTTCAAAATACCTGATCCTGTTCGTTAACTCCCCGTTTACTTGGTCTGGTGTAATGATAATACTATCCACTTCTGCTTGATACATAAGGAGCGACTGAAACATAACTTGTTCGTAGATCAGACACCTCGAATCCTCGCCCAAATCAAAACCTTCTTGCTTTGCTTGAACCAGCTGAGATTCAATCTCAGAATGAAGAATCACTTTGTTTCCTATCACTCCTATTGTTCCATCTATCAACTCTTGTTTTTTCTGGGAGAAACTAAGATTCGTGATTAAAATGGCAAGTGCTGTAAAAAGTAATTTAGTCATAATAAAGGAATGATTTATCTCTTGCAAAGAAACAAAACTTATTGATTTTATCGTGTTAAAACTTGCTAAAAAGGAAGGTTATACTTTGTAGATTCTATAATCACACTCAATAGACCCGTTCATTAAATCTACGGTTCGTATTTTGTTTAGGTGAATTAAATCAAGTGCTTCTTTGTTTGAACTCAGAATTCCCATCGTGTATCCAGAGAATTCTTCTTCTAAATGCTCGCCCAACCTTTGGTACAAAATAGCTACTTCGTCTTTGTAAATTCTTTCACCGTAAGGAGGATTTATGATAAGAGTACCTTTCTTTTTTGGTGCAGATAGTTCTAGTGCGTCTTCTCCTTTAAANCTTACGATCCGTTTTAGATCCGGAACATTATCCAAGTTCTTTTGCGAAATACGAATAGATTTCATCGCTAAATCCGAACCATGAATGGTAATTCCTTTGGATAAATCTATTTTGTCTTTCGCTTCGTTCCGCACCTTCTTCCATAAATCTAAGTCAAAATCGGCCATGTTAAAAAAACCAAAACTCGTCCTGTAATATCCGGCCGGAATATTGCACAACATCATCCCTGCTTCAATACAGATTGTACCCGAACCACACATTGGATCAACTAAAGTGGAGTTTTTGTCCCAACCAGATAGAGAGATCAATCCGGCAGCCATCACTTCATTCAACGGTGCCATATTTGTCTCTATTCTGTAGCCTCTCTTGAATAGAGCATCGCCAGAAGTGTCTAACAAAAGGGAACATTTTTCTCCTCTGATAAACAAATTAAACTTAATATCTGGTTGTTTGGGATCGACACTTGGTCGTGCATTAAATTTCTCTCGGAATCTATCTACAATAGCATCTTTTGTTTTCAGAGAAATGTACTGAGAGTGAGTAAATATATCAGACCGCACAGAGTGAGAGATGGCGAATGTCTTNTCCAAATCAAATAATTTCTCCCATTCAAATTCTTTTACTTTGTCGTACAATTCTTGCTCGTTCTTTGCTTTAAATTGAAACAAAGGTTTGAGGATATTAATCGCTGTTCTAAAGGTGTAATTTGCTTGATAAAGTTGTTCTTTGGTAGCATGAAACTCAATAGCTCGGTTTGTCACTCGGCATTTGTTAATCCCTATTTCTGCAAGTTCTTGTTTCAGTGGTTCTTCCAGTCCCTTGAGGGTTTTCGCAACGTATTTTTGTTTTTCCAATGGGTGTATTCTTTTATTCGGGCAGAGGTTATTCGTCTTCGTCCTCTTCCACAATTTCAAACTCTGTATATCCTTCTTCTTCGTCAAAAGCAGTAGGTTTCTCTCCGTTTATCATTTCCGAAAACTGTTTGTAAATCAACTGAAAAGAAATGAAACCTTTGATAAAGATACTGATTATAAAAAATACGCCAATTATTCCGATAACAAAACCAATAAAAAACATGTCGTACAAGCCATTAATTGCTCCGTATAACCAATCGTTTACTCCATTTTGAACACAAGCAGGAGCGTAAACAGCATACACATAAAATACAACTGTGAGAATGGCAATAAGAATATCGTATTTCAGGTTTGAAGAATTGAATCCTACGTAGTCCTTGTTGAGTTGCATGTTGAACTGCATTACTTTTCTTCGTTGTTCAATTTTATTGATCAGATAAAGAAATAAAATTGCCGAACCAATTACCACCAGCACATGAAGTGAGTAAAAATGCTCGCCATAATTTATCGTGGCTAATGCCGAAACCGAAGCCAAAAAATAACTTTGAGAAACTCTTAAAATGTACTTTTCTATATTTCCCGTTTGCCCCAGAACCATTTTGAGTAAAGAGGAAAACAAAAACCAAATAAGGTTAAAACAGATAAATACGATTCCTAAAAGGAAAGCAAATTGAAACATAGTCAGCTTTTAAGTAGCCTCAAAAGTAAGCTTTCTATCCTAGAACTTCAATAAAACTTGGGAAAGTTAGATTTATAAATTAAAGTTTTGGATTCTTACAGAAATATAGCAGAATCTCTATATTTGTTTTGAATATAAAACCAACCTCATGAAATTAAAATCAATTTTCTTTGTAGCCACCCTCATATTTTCCAGTTCTACACTATTCGCAACGGAAGGAATGTGGCTTCCAAATCTCATCAAAGCACTAAACTACAGCGACATGCAATCGAAAGGATTGATGATTTCGGCAGAAGAAATTTACTCCGTAAACAACTCGAGCATGAAAGATGCTGTTGCTCATTTTAACGGAGGTTGTACATCAGAAGTTGTTTCAAACAAGGGACTATTATTTACTAATCATCATTGCGGTTATTCTCAAATTGCGAATCACAGTACGGTAGAAAAAAACTATTTGAGAGATGGGTTTTGGGCCAAAAACTTATCGGAAGAATTGGCAAACAAAGGACTTTATGTAGATTTTATTGTGCGAATTGAAGACGTTACCTCGAAAATGCTGGGCGGAACTAAAAATGAAGGAGAATCTGAGGTAGATTTTATGAAACGAAAAAATGACAAAATCACCAAAGAATTAACAAATGGTACGGACTACATGGCTAAAATCAAACCTTTTAATTATGGCAATAAATACTTTGCTTTTGTGATAGAAAGGTTCACCGATATTAGGCTGGTAGGTGCTCCACCATCTGCCATCGGAAAATTTGGATTTGACACCGACAATTGGGTGTGGCCAAGACATACCGGAGACTTTTCTGTTTTCAGAATATATGCCAACAAAGACAACAAACCAGCTTCCTATGACAAAGAAAACGTGCCGTATTCACCCAAGCACTTTTTCCCTATTTCGTTAAAAGGAGTGAAAGAAGGAGATTTTTCAATGGTTTATGGGTTTCCGGGACGAACTCAACAGTTTCTTACTTCTTACGCGGTGGATCAAAAAATGAATAAAACAAATCTTGCTCGAATTGACATGAGAGAAAAATCACTCGAAGTGATTAACTCAACCATGAAACAGAGTGAAGAATTGAGAATTAGATACGCTTCGTATCAATCGGGTGTGAGCAATGCTTGGAAAAAATGGAAGGGAGAAAATTTTGGGTTGGAAAAAGAAAAAGCGCTTGAAAAGAAAAGAAATCAAGAAGCTGTTTACACCCAACGAATTAACGACAACCCACAATTAAAGGAGCAATTTGGAGATTTATTACCAAAACTAAAAGCTTTGTACAAAGAGAACGAACCTTATCAGGAAGCATTTGATTATTACATTGAAATGATTTATTCTGGACCAAAATCTGTGCGATACATCAATAACTTTGTGAGTGTAATTGAAAATGCAGAAAAATTAAGGGAAAAAGGAACCCTAACAAAAGAGCTTGAAAAGCTGAAGAAGAGTTACCAAGATTTTGTAGGCTATCCTACCCAAATGAAATTTGAAAAAAGAATGTGGAAAAGCTTGTATTCCACTGCCATGAAAGAAGTAAGCAAAGATTTTCATCCTGATAACTTAATAGAAAAAGGAAATTACCAAGAAAACATGGAGTCTATTATTGATGATATGTTTGCCAAATCAATGCTGTTGAACGAAAGTAAATTGTCTAAATATTTGGAGAATCCGACAGAGAAAAACTTATCTAAAGTAAAAAAAGACAGAGGATACAGAATGGTAGAAAGTTTTTACGCTGCTTTGAGAGGAAAAGTGATTCCTTCGTATTACGCAAATGAGGATAAAATAAACGAACTGATGAAGGAGTACTCTAGCTCGATACAGATTGTATTCCCTAGCGAAAAATACTGGTATGACGCCAACAGCACTCTTCGAATATCTTACGGACAGATAGAAGGTTCTGCACCGCGAGATGGAATGAGGTATACACATAAAACAACAGCCGAAGGAATTATGGCGAAATACATTCCTGGAAATGATGAATTTGATGTTCCGGAAAAACTTATCTCTCTTATCAAAAATAAGGATTACGGAAGGTATGCCGAAGAAGATTCAACCTTAGTGATTTGCTTTACAGGTAGTAATCACACTACTGGCGGAAACTCTGGTAGCCCCGTGATTAATGGAAATGGAGAGCTTATTGGAATTAATTTTGACCGAAGCTGGGAGAGCACAATGAGTGATGTGATGTTTAGCGAAAAACTGTGTAGAAATATTACGGTTGATATTCGATACGTACTTTTCGTGATTGATAAATATGCAGGAGCTTCTTATTTAATTGAAGAAATGAATTTAGTGGAATCGCCAAAACTAAAATTGGACCCAAAACAAACTATGAAAGAAATAGAAGTTCCTGTTCAAAATTCGGGAGTGCTTCAATCAATTAAGAAACAACTAGCTCCATAATGAGTAAAGCCAGCGAAATCATAGATAAAATGTTTTTGAACGATCCTTTTAGTCAATGGCTAGGAGTTGAGAGAATTGAGGAAGAACCGGGTTCTGTTGTTTTGCAATTGATTGTAAAAGAAGAAATGCTCAATGGATTTGGAATAGCGCACGGAGGAATCACTTATTCTTTGGCAGACAGCGCTTTGGCTTTTTCTGCAAACGGGCACGGCATTCAATCTGTCTCCATTGAAACTTCAATTTCGCATACCAAAGCTGTAAAACTGGGTGACGTGCTGAGAACAAAAGTAACGGAAGAAAATCTGACAAAAAAAATAGGAATTTACTCTATTTCAATCCTCAACCAAGAAAACGAAAAAGTAGCTTTATTCAAAGGAACTGTGTTCCGTACAGGAAAAGAATGGGAAATTTAGAATTTTTTCCGTCTTATTTTTATTTTAAAATAAGCAAAAAGCAGCGTAACTATCGGACTAAGCCAATTAAAAATAGCAAAGACAAAATACTCTCCTACCNCAACTNNCAGAACGCTACTCTGATAAGCACCGCAGGTGTTCCAGGGGACAAGCACAGAGGTTACAGTTCCCGAATCTTCTAATGTTCTACTGAGATTCTCGGGAGCCAATCCTCTTTTTTGGAAGGCACTTTTATACATTTTACCCGGAATAACAATCGCCAAATATTGATCAGAGGCAATCGCATTTAATCCAATACAGCTTGCTACGGTACTAGCAAACAAACCAAAAATAGATTTGGCTTTGGTGAGNAATACTTCGGTGATTTTTGAAAGAGCTCCAATCCCATCCATAATTCCTCCAAAAATCATGGCCGAAATAATTAATAAGATAGTCCAGAGCATTCCCATAACCCCTTTGGAAACAAACAACTCATTGAGCATTTCGTTATTTGTTTCGATGGAATATTCGGTAAACACAACTTTTGTCATTTCCCCAACTACAGATCCAGAACCCTGGGGGGTAGCAAGAAGCGAAGGCTGAAAAATCAGCGCAAAAACTAACGCAAGTACAATACCCGCAAGCAAGGAAATCAAGGGTTTTATTTTGAATAAAATAAGGGTAACAACTGCCAACGGAACTAAAAACAACCAAGGAGAAATAGTAAAGTAAGAAGTTATGTCAACTAATAGGCTTTCCGTTTCTGCTTCACCTGTTGATTCAGTAAAAAAACTTAATACCGTGAATACTGCAAGGGTTACACCAATACTAGGTAAAGTTGTGTAAGTCATGTATCGAATGTGGGTAAACAAATCGGTTCCTGCCATAGCTGGAGCAAGATTTGTCGTGTCGCTTAGTGGAGACATTTTGTCGCCAAAATAAGCTCCAGAAATTACCGCTCCCGCTATCATTCCAGTAGAAATTCCCATGGCAGATCCAATTCCAATCAAGGCAATTCCGACTGTTGCTGTGGTCGTCCAAGAACTACCAGTGGCAATCGAAATGATAGCAGAAATGATCACCGAAGCAGGAAGAAATACTTCAGGACTTAAAATTGTCAATCCATAATAAACCATGGCAGGGATAATTCCGCTAATGAGCCAAGCTCCGCTTAAAGCACCTACCAGAGCCAAAATGATAATTCCGCTAATGAGCCAAGCTCCGCTTAAAGCACCTACCAGAGCCAAAATAAAAATTGGAACCAACACACTTTTGAGATTCTCAAATATTTCAGCCCAAATTTTTCTCAATCGTACTTTAAAAAAAATCCCCATCACAAAAGCTACTCCTCCCGAAACCAATAGTATCAGTTGATTGCTGTAAGCTCCCCACCATTCTCCTTCTTGAAACAAAATATTAATGCTTAACAATAGCATTAAAACAAAAACAGGAATGAGAGACTGAAAAAAACTGATGGATTTTGACATACAATGCATTTAGATGAAGGATAAAGGTAACTTATTGGTGAAAGATATAAAAATCTTGTATGAATGACCCCTCTTGATTTACCTTAAGATTTAGAACATTTCACTATTCATGAAAAAACTATTCCAATATTATCCAGGTAGTTCTGAAAAAGTTAATAAAAAATTTTTAGTTAGAATCACTTTCGTTTGGATTCACTACAGATTTTGGTATATTTCAAGTCTAAACCTATTAAGAATTCATACGTTGGCAGTTAAAGGAAATATATTGCAAAGTGTTCTCAAAAGAACCACCAAAATCGGGACAAAAAAAGAAATCAAGTCTCCTATTCAACTTCAAACAAGAGCTTTAAAAAGACTCTTGAGAAGAGCAAAAGACACTGAATTTGGAAAACGATACAGGTTTCATAAAATCCTTAGTTCAGATGATCCAGTAGCAACTTACCAGCGTTTTGTGCCCATCTTTGATTATGACCAGATGTACGAATCTTGGTGGAAAAAAACAATAGCAGGAGGTGAAGATATTTCTTGGCCAGGCATTGTGAATAAATTTGCCTTAAGTTCGGGAACCTCTGGCAGTGCAAGTAAACAGATTCCTGTTTCTAGATCACAGCTCCGAAAAATAAGAAGAGCCAGTCTCAAGCAAATTCAATATTTGAACAACTTTGGTTTCGAAAAAGAATTTTACGACACGTATATTCTTGGGATTGGCGGATCGACTTCCCTAACCAAAATTGACAAAAGAAAAGAAGGAGATTTGAGTGGGATAATCAATGCGAATCTTCCGGGATTTATGAATGTTATTTACAAACCCGAAAAAGATATTACCGACATAAAAGATTGGGACACAAAAATTGAAAAAATGGTGGAACAAGCGCCCAATTGGAACATTGGTATTATTGCAGGAATACCTTCATGGATTCAAATTTTATTAGAAAAAATTATTGCTCGATATGAGCTAAATTCCATCCACGATATTTGGCCAAATTTTAGCGTATTGGTTCATGGTGGAGTTGCTTTTGGGCCATACAAAGAGAATTTTGAAAAATTACTCGGTAAAAAAGTAGAGTACATGGAGACGTACCTTGCTTCTGAAGGATTTATGGCGATTAGCTCGGGAAATGGAACACCGCTCAAACTTTTGCTCAACAACGGAATCTTTTTTGAATTCATTCCTTTTACCGATCAAAATTTTAATCAAGATGGAGAATTGGTGAGTTATCCGGAAATTTTGACTGTAGAAGAGGTTGAAGAAAACCAGCAATATGCCATAGTACTTTCTACTTGCTCAGGATCGTGGAGATATATTTTGGGTGATACCATTCAGTTTATTAATAAAGAAAATGCCGAAATCATAATTACGGGGAGAACCAAACACTACCTCACCATTTGCGGAGAGCACCTCTCGGTTGACAACATGAATAAAGCACTGGAAATCACCTGTAAAGAGCTACAAATAAAAGTGCCTGAATTCTGTGTAACTGCCTTTGCTTACGAAAATTTATTTGCTCACAAATGGTACGTTGGATGCGATGATAAGTTCGACAAAGAAACATTTAAAAAGACGCTCGACAGACACTTAGCGAACTTGAACGATGACTACGCAACTGAGAGAACTTCTGCGCTCAAGGAAGTGTTCATTGAGCAGCTGCCAGTAACTAAATTCTATGATTTCCTGGATCGCATCGGTAAAAAAGGAGCCCAAGTAAAATTCCCTCGAGTTATCAAAGGAGAACTACACAAAAAGTGGGAAAATTTCCTAAATTTGCCTAATGTTTGACCTCATTACCACAGCTATAATTTTAGGCTTTGTACTAAGTTTTTCTCTTGGCCCAGTATTTTTTGAATTAATCAATACAAGCTTAAGAAAAGGCTTTAAAGCTGCCATCCTCATGGAAATTGGAGTGCTCTTGAGTGACATAATTTACCTGTTTTTAGCACTTTTTAGTGCTTCCAAAGCACTGGAATATTTGAACAAGTACTCTTGGATTAATTATGTATTTGGAGGGGTATTTGTGTTATTCGGGATATTTTCCATTATCAAAAACCTAAAACCACCTAAAGTTCAATTTAATTCGCAAAACGATTACACAGACAACGAATTGGAGAATCAGTTGCTCGATAATTTGGAATCGCTTAAAATTTCTGAAAACATCAAGGTAAATTATATTAGAAACTTAATGAAAGGTATCGCCCTAAATTCATTAAACCCCTCTGTCTTGGTTTTTTGGATTGTGGTGTGTACTTCGAGTATAAAAAAACTGCATCTTGATAATCAAGGAATTTTTATTTTCTTTTCGGCTACTCTGGGGATGATGTTTTTTGTTGATATTATGAAAATTTATTTTGCCAGTAAACTTCAGCAATATATCAAACCAAAAGTACTACAAATAATAGGAATCAGCATCGGTCTCATCATGCTATCCGTAGGATTATACATACTTCTTGTTGGGTTTGATTTGCCTCAAGAAGAGTTTCTTGATTCTGCAACTCAACTTACTGCGGGGGAGTAGGCATTTCTTCTGCCTTGCATTTTTCCTCCTCAGTTGCTCCACAAAATTGGCAACTTCCATCCCCTTCTTCGTTAAACATTCTACTTGCACTAGCACAAGACTTTTCTAAATATCCTTTATTAAAAAACATTTTAATCGCCATTCCAGCTATTCCTATACCTAATAATCCGATGGCTAACAAAGCTAATTTCATAGTCTAATTTATTTTTATAAAGGTATGAATTTTTAATTATCTTCTGCGGTAAAATTGATCCATCGGATCCTCTTTTGGTTTATCAAACTGCTTGAAAGTGTACCTAAAAGTAATCAGCGCATATCGCTGAAGCGACCGAGACCGCAATTGTTCTACGTACGTATTATTAGTCGTTACCGACAGTTGATCGTTCTGATTTAACACATCGTACAGCCCAATGCTTATTTCTCCTTTCTTGCTTTTCAATATTTTCTTGGCAATGGAAGCATTCCACATAATGAAATTTAAGCTCAAGTTTTCTGAAAACCCATCGTTCACTTGGTAGTTTGCTTGGGTACGAAGGATAACTTCTTTTGGCAAGGTCCAAGTTACTTTGGCTTTGTAATTTTGGGTCAAAAACATGGATTCTCCCCTGCCTCCACCATTGGTAATATCAGTAAGTGTTGCTCTTCCCGTAAGGGTAAAATCAATTTTCTTACTAATGTTACTACTCAACACTAATCCGGCCTCATACTCAGTACTAGCCGCTAAGGTTTTAATTCCGTTGACGAGTGATGGAGTGCGTGTATAGGTAACTGCTCCGTCCAGATTCAAATTACTCTTCAGTTTTTTTACTGGCAATCCATACGAACTAAATAGTCGTAAGTTTTGGTAACCACTCAGGTTTGTGTAACTATTCAAAATTCTTCCTTTTTCCAAAAACACACCATTTACATTACTATCCACCTGATAAAAATCAGAAGTATTGGAAATGATATTATTAGAGAAAGAATAACTCGCCATCGCAAAAAAGGTGGTTGCTTTTTTTGTATTAGTAGCTATATAGCGACTCATTAACCGATGAGTATAGTTTTGGCCCAAGTTGCTGTTTCCTATCTGAAGCTGAAGTGGATTGGAGTTATTCAAAAAATTCTGGAGCTGATTCACAGAAGGATCGTCAGTAGAAGTTCGGTACATCAAAAACACTTGCTTTCCTTTAGATATCGTGTATTTCATCATGGCAAAAGGCAAGATTGCTTGAAACGTATTTTGAGTTTGGGCAATTCCGGGATACACGCTTTGAGTAGATAAATCTGTTATTTGATATTTTGCGCGAATGAATGAAAATATCTTTTTACTAAAAAATCGATACCCGACAGAATAGGATTGAGTAAAATTCTCGGAGGAGAATTGAGAAGAAAATTGAGGCAACAATTCCGAATAGGATTCTTCAATAAGCGAGTAGGCATTTGCTCTGTTATCGGTTTTTCCTTCGGTTTTTTCTGCTTCGGCATCAAAAGAAATACCTCCTTTTTTTCCAATCGGCTCTGTGTAACGAATTTTACCGCCAAAAGAATTTGTTTTGCTAATAAGACTCGACTCTTGATCCAAAGTGTCGGGAGAAGTTGTCAAATCGTTTTCTAAAGAAAATAGGTTGCTTACACCATCACTTCCCGTCAATTGATTTGTTGCCATTACAAAAAATGACCTGCCNCGTTTTTTAAATCGGTAATTGTAAAACAATCTTGAATTGGCATTATATCCCAATAAATCCGAATTAAAATCTCTTTTCAAATTGTTGGCTGGACTCGAACCAAAAGTAGTCAAACCATTCGTGAAAGATTCTCCGTAGTTTATTTGTAAGCTCCCATTTGTTCTGAAAGTCAATGTACTCTTCTTCGAAAACTTATGTTTCATTTGAATACTTAATTTTTGATTATCATCCTGCGTATAAGATGAATCTGTCTCCTGATATACTTGATTCGCATCTGATTTAGAGAAATAGTTCTGTACTTTTTGTTCCAAAGCGTTGGTTTGGGTATTGTTATAAAAATAACTTCCAATGAATTCTGTTTTTCCCCAGGTGTCTTGAAAATTTATCCCACCTGCACCTGTTTGAGCTATTCCATTTTGTTGAGGCACCAAAAAACTGTTGGCACTTGCACTTATTGCACCTCTATTTCCCCATCCTCTTTTTCCCGAGCCTGCCGTTACTCCCAATAAATCTTCAGAAGAAAAATTTTGTTGATTTACGTTGTTAAACATGCCTACAATCGAAATTCTTTGATCTCCATTAAAGATGTTGTAATTCCCTCCTGCGTTGTAACGTTCGTCTGTTCCGTAGCCGGCATACACATTTCCAAATTTACTATTTCTGTATTCTGGTTTGGTGATAATATTAATCGTTTTGGTGGTGTTTCCATCCTTGAGTCCGGTTGCTTTGCTCTCGTCACTTTCGTCATCAAATACTTGGATTTTTTGAACTACTTCTGCTGGAATGTTGCTCAAAGCAGACTTTGGATCTTGACCAAAATAAGGTTTACCATCCACCAACACCTGTTTTACTTGTTCTCCTTGGGCACTTATGGTTCCGTTTTTATTGGTTATTCCTGGCATTTTTTCTATTAAATCTCCAGTGGTAGCGTCTTGATTTGTTTTGTATGCACTCGAATTGTATTCCGTTGTATCTCCCTTCAACACTGCCAAAGGTTCTTTTTCCTCTACTTGCATGGTGTTTAGCTGGGTTACAGAAACCACCATTTCTTGCTTTCCCAAAAAATTTCTTGGCTCGGAAATAGAAACGGGTTTTTCAATTTTAGTAAAACCTACAGAGGTTATTATGAGCGTATAATCTCCAAATGGAATCGAATCAAAAAAGAACAATCCTTGTTCGTTGGACGAAATTCCTTTCTTTACAGTTTTATTTTGCAAGAACACCGTAGCCCCAATTATTGGTGTTTCTTCCTCTTTATCAATCACAATACCTCCTACCCCGGCCACTTGTGTAGAAGCCTGCAGAGCAACGAATAATAAAAAAAATAAGGTGGTAGTTTGTTTCATCATATAGCAATACTTTAGTGAGATTAATAACTTGAGACAAATATAATTAGGATTGGTTTAAATACTTTGGTAAATTACACGAACGGTCACAAAAAAACCTCATACCGAGTCTTACGATATGAGGTTTCTCATTGATTGAAATTAAAATAGTTTTTCTACTAAAATCTCTTTTTCTCTTTAATTCTAGCTGATTTACCAGTTCTTTCTCTTTGGTAAAAGATTCTCGCTCTTCTCACTTTCCCTCTCTTCATCACTTTCACTTCTTCGATAAGTGGCGAAACCATTGGGAAAATTCTTTCAACACCTACAGTTCCCGACATTTTTCTTACAGTAAAAGTCTCCGTTGCGGTATTGTTCCCCCCTCTTTTTTGGATTACAATCCCCTGAAAAACTTGCAATCTCTGCTTGTCTCCTTCTTTAATTTTATAAGTTACAGCAACTGTATCTCCAGCTTTAAAATCTGGTAGGTTTTGTGCTGATTCTAATTCCTTGTGTATTTCGCTAATTAAATTCATAACTGTGTATTTTTCTCCTCGATTTTCGGACTGCAATATTACGAATATTATTTTGTAAATTAACTACTGTCCTCTCTTTTTTTTAATCTTTTTTTTTGAACCTTCCTTTTTTACTCTCCCAATATGTCCGGGCGCCTAATTTGTGTGCGTTCCAATGCCTTTTGGCTTCTCCACTTTTCTATTTCCTTGAAGTTTCCCGAAAGCAACACGTCCGGAACCTGCATTCCCTCGTAGTTCGCTGGCCTCGTGTAAACTGGGGGCGCCAACAAATTGTCCTGAAACGAATCAGTTAAGGCAGAGGTTTCGTCATTTAGCACTCCCGGAATCAGTCTAATAAGCGAATCTGACACAACTGCCGCAGCCAATTCTCCGCCAGATAATACGTAATCTCCTATCGAAACTTCTTTGGTAATATATTTCTCTCGAATTCTCTCATCTATCCCTTTATAATGACCACAGAGCAAAATAAAATTGGTCCCCATAGACAAAGTGTTTGCCGTAGCTTGATCCCAAACCTCTCCATCTGGCGTCATGTACATGATTTCGTCATAGTCTCGTTCGGCCTTCAATTTCTCTATGCAATCTGCAATGGGCTGGATCGTCATTACCATTCCTGCCCCACCACCAAAGGCATAATCATCCACTTTCTTGTGTTTGTTGGTCGAATAACTTCGCAAGTCGTGAACATGAACCTCAACCAATCCCTTTGTTTGAGCTCGCTTGAGTATCGAGTCAGAAAATGGACTTTCTAGTAACTGAGGTAAGATGGTTAATATATCAATTCGCATAAGGCAAAAGTAACTAAATTTAAACTCTTTCCGTTTCTAGAGATGTGAAAATAACTTCCCTTGTATTTTTGTTAATTTTGTTCTGAATTAGATTTACTCCACTAATTTTACACGCTATGAAGAAACCTCTCAACTCAACAATTAGGCAAATAACTCCGCTTTTTTACTTGCTATTTTCTTTCTTTTCACAATCTAACTCCATCGTTTATAGCCAATCATTGGGCCACGTATAAAAAGACAAATACTTTTGAAGTAGTTACTCAATCTATTCCAGGTAATTTTGTTCTGAAAAAAAAGTGAACAAACTACAGGAGGAAAATAAAACTGAGCCAAATGTTTCTTTTTTGTTGTCATCTCACTCTCAATTGATTTTAAAATTTCTCATATTTGTACTGTTATGCAATTATTTTACAATCCCACAATAGAATCGGATTTACAGCTCGAAAAAGAAGAACACATTCATGCCACGAAAGTTCTAAGAAAAAAAGTTGGAGATACACTTTTTGTGATGGATGGAAAAGGAGGTTTGTTTGAATGTATTTTGACTCAAATTGCTTCAAAAAAAAGTAAGCTTTCGATTGAAAAGCATCACAAATTTGACAAAACAAACAACCTTCACTTAGCTATTGCGCCTACCAAAAACAATAACCGAATGGAGTGGTTTTTGGAAAAAGCTACCGAAATTGGCATTGCAGAAATAACACCGCTATTGTGCGCCAGATCAGAAAGAAAAGTATTGAAAAAAGACCGAATGGAAAAAATAATTTTGGCCGCTGCAAAACAGTCAAAATCATACCACATTCCTCGACTGAACGACATGATTCCGTTCTCAGATTTGGTTACCTCAAATAACTCGCACGGTCAATTTATTGCCCATTGCGAAGAGGGAACCGACAAAAAAACAATCCTGGACTATTCCATTGACAAGACGAAAACTACACTCGTTTTGATTGGTCCAGAAGGAGATTTTACTTCAGAGGAAATTGCCCTTGCACAAAAGAACGATTTTTTGGAACTTTCGCTCGGTGAATCCCGATTAAGGACAGAAACTGCAGCGATTGTAGCCACAACACATTATAATATTACCTCATGAAAAACACGGATTTAGCAAAACTGAACGCTTCCTCGACCAACACTTTAATGGAAACTTTGGGAATTGAATACACCGAAGTAGGAGACGATTACATTTGTGGAACAATGCCCGTAGATGCAAGAACTCACCAACCCATGGGAATCATGCATGGCGGGGCTTCTGCCGCACTTATCGAAACTTTAGGCAGTATCGGTTCTCACTTATTAATAGAGAGCGAAACGGAATTTTCTTCTGGTTTAGATTTAAATATAAATCACATTAGAGCGGTGCGCTCAGGAATTGTTTTCGGCAAAGCCCAAATTGTTCACAAAGGAAAGACAACTCACGTGTGGCAAGTAGACATCAAAAATCAGGAAAAAAAACTAGTTTCTACTGGAAGACTGACCGTTTTTGTCGGTAAAAAATAACTAGTCCAAAGCTTCTTTAATCAATTCTACTCTAATCTCATTGTGGGAAGCATCTAAAACGGCTTTTCCATTTTTAACTAAAATAATCTGCGGAGAAGCATGAAATACATTCAGCTTTTCTGCAATTGAATTGGAAACATCTCGGTGAGAAATCAAATCTAAATAAAAAGGCATTACCTTTTCCTGTGGTAAATCCCACCCACTCTCTGTGCGGTAAAGTGCCATCGAACTAATGGAACAACGGATACTGTGCTTGAATAGTAAAACCGGGATCTCAAACGACTTTTCGATTGCCATTTCTAGCTCAGAAATAGTTTCCAGTTTATTCCAATTAATGCTTGATTTTTTTTCGCTTTTATTTCTGCTTAATAATCCCATCTCTCCTNTTATTTGAATCTTGAATAAATTGGTAAATGATCGGAATAGCCTCCGTAATAATTCGGCCCACCATAACTTCTACTTGGCTTCTTGTCTCCGTATTTCTTATCGGTGTACATCATCCATTCTTCCTGAAGAACCAAACACTTAGCGTAAGCTACTTTTACTCCCGAAGTTGGCTTGTACAATCCTTCGCTTACAATCATTTGATCCAGCATTCCCCAATCTCCTCGGTAGTTGTAAGTCCCTTTCTCTTCTTTTTCCAATTTGTACGCCATGTTAAACAATTGTCCATTCTGGAAATCTGGAATTCCTTTTGCATTGAGGGTCACGTACATACTTTTGTTGGTAGGGTAATCGTTAAAATCTCCCATAATCACAATTTTGGCCATCGGGTTCTCTGCCAGTATTTTATCTACTTCTTTTCTTAGTACTCTCGCTGCTTCCACTCTTTTGTGCTCTGTTTCCTTTTCTCCGCCTCTTCTGGAAGACCAGTGATTCAGAAAAATATGCAATTCATCCTCGCCATTTAGTTCTCCCTGAATGTATAAGATATCCCTGGTGGCAAAATCAGGATCCGTTTCCAAGGTAACTTCCAAAGTTCTTGAACTGATTACATTCATGTAATCTTTTTGATAAATTAATCCCACATCTATTCCTCTTCTATCCGGACTTTCGTGGTGAACAATTCCGTAGCTTCCTTTTTGTAATCTCTTTTGCGCAATTAGGTCTTGCAACACCCATTTATTTTCTATCTCCGCAAACCCCAAAAACATTGGTAAGTTAGTATCCATTTCATAGATCACCTTTGATAAATTTTCAAGTTTTTCAGTATATTTTTCTGTATTCCATTTCTTTTCAGAATTTGGTAAAAACTGCTCATCAATTGTATATGGGTCGTCAATCGTATCGAATAAATTTTCAACATTATAAAAACCAAAAGTTTTCCCTTTTGCCGATTTCAATTGTTTCTTGTCCTTTGGGTTCGAAGAAGAAAAAACCTCCTCATTGTTCGACAAATCATCCATATTCTTTGTAGTTTTTTCACCCAAGCTACAAGCCAACAACAGAGAAGCTGTGCACAGAACGAGTATTGATTTCATTTTCAATTGGTTTTGTTGCAAGGACAATGTAGGGATTGCCACTCGCAGGTTATTAATTCCTCAAAATTAAGAAAGAAAGCAAAACAAACTGCGTTTTGAACACTTTTAGTTTCATTTATTCATTTCGGCAGCCACTCTTGTCAATGACTTTAGCTTCTTGGGTTATTTTTGAGCAATGTTTTCTCAATTTATTTATCTTTACCGCGTATGAATATACCCTCAAAAATAGTTGAACAAGCCGTTGAAGAATTTTCAACACTTCCTGGTATCGGAAAAAGAAGCTCATTGAGATTTGTATTGCATCTACTCAAGCAAGATCCGGAGGACCTAGAAGGTTTGGCTTCGGCCATTATGAAATTAAAAAACGACATCAAGTACTGCACGCAATGTCAAAATATTGCGGATTCGGACATTTGTGAAATATGCGCAAACCCTAACCGAGACCACTCGTTAATTTGCGTAGTAGAAGACGTAAGAGATGTGATGGCGATAGAAAACACCTTACAATTCAAAGGAGTTTATCACGTACTAGGCGGCCTCATTTCACCGATGGACGGAATTGGACCTAATGATTTAAAAATTGAGGAATTGGTAAAGAAAGTAAGTCAAAACAAGACGACTGAAGTTATTTTTGCGCTGAGCACAACCATGGAGGGCGACACCACCAATTTTTATATTTATAAAAAAATAGAATCCCTTGGAATCAAAACCTCTATTTTATCGAGAGGAGTTTCGGTGGGAGACGAACTTGCTTATGCAGATGAATTGACCTTGGGAAATTCCATCCTAAACAGAACACCCTTCGAAATNAGTTTCCAGAGGTAAACGAAGATTCAAAAAAAATGGGTACTTACCCATAATTCTTAGAAAGAATCCTTATAAGAAAAACCAAAGAATTATAATCGTTAAAAACAAATTGAAAAGCGATATGTTTGTGATAACCAGTTTGAATATTCGTTTTTTTTGTTTAATTTTTTTTAAAAATAGTTCAACAAAGTTATTTTTAACCTATCTTCATGGAAATTAAAAATATATAATCATGAAAAAAATCATTTTAAACCTTTCATTCTTCCTAGTAGCGGGAAGCTTAATCCTCTCATCTTGTAAAAAAGAAGACGAAGAGGACGATGTCATTGCTCCTATTGCGAATTCTGGAGATGACATTATTGATGTAGCACTTGCTCAGGGATTCGATAGTTTAGCAGTAGCCTTGACCGAGGCGAATTTAGTTTCAACTTTTCAAGGAGACGCGAGCGGACCATTCACCGTTTTTGCACCAACAAACACGGCATTTGAAACTTTAATAAACTCGAATCCGATGTGGAACAGAATCAGCGACATTAACAATGCTCTTCTTACTGAGGTGTTGAAATTTCACGTAGTAGAGGGGAAAGTTACTTCGAGCCAAATTGTGGATGGAGACTTCGTAAACACGTTATCCGGTTTCACATTCAAAATCAATACTTCAGGCTCTGTAACGATTGATGTGAATGCTACAACTAGCACGGGTATCCCAGTTTCTGCAGTTGACGTAAATGCAACAAATGGAGTGATCCATGTAATTGACCAAGTTCTTGTACCAGACTTGCCTGCAACAGCTCCAACTCAGTCAATTGCTCAGCTGGCAGTAGCTGCAGGATTAGACAGTTTGGTTGTGGCTCTTTCCGAAGCAAATTTAGTGTCCACATTTGATGGTTCAAATGGAAACTTTTACACGGTTTTTGCGCCAACTAACATGGCTTTTGTAAATCTTTTGGGAACAAATTCTGCTTGGAACAGAATCAGTGACATTGACAACGCTACACTGACAGCGGTATTGACTTTCCATGTTGCTAATGGAATTATACAAGCAGGTCAGCTTACTGATGGACAAAACATCAACACGCTACAAACAACTGGATTAACATTCAACGCCATGGGAACTACACTTACTGGAGGTTCATCAACGGCCGTTGGAATTTCGGGAACAGATAATTTTGCAACAAATGGAGTTGCCCATATTATTGATGAGGTTTTGATTCCTTAATCTCGTATTATTGTAATAACGCAAAAAAGCCAAAAGAACATTTCTTTTGGCTTTTTTGTTTTATACTCATTTCTTTTTTATCCTTTTCTAAACACAATTTCATTCTCAAAACTATCTATCACAATCGGATGTCCTGAGTCTATATTCCCAGAAAGAATTTCTTTCGACAACTCGTTCATTACTTTCTTTTGGATGACTCGCTTTATTGGTCTTGCTCCAAACTGTGGGTCGTAACCCAATTGAGCTAGCCATTCTGTAGCTTCTGGCGTGGCAGAAATAGTGAATCCATTCTTCATCAATCGTTTTGCCAAAAGTTCAAGCTGAATCCGTGTAATCTCCGTAACATTGGCTCTTGTAAGCGGGTGAAACATTATCGTTTCGTCTATTCTATTTAAGAACTCTGGACGAACAGACTTTTTCAATAAATCAAACACCTCCAACTTTGTTTTTCTTTCCACTTCCGGTTTATTAGCCTCTTCCATGTCCTCAAAATTATCTTGGATAATGTGAGAGCCAATATTGGAAGTCATGATAATGATCGTGTTTTTAAAGTCTACCACTCTTCCTTTATTGTCCGTTAATCGTCCGTCATCCAATACTTGCAATAAGATATTAAAGACATCTGGATGCGCTTTTTCTATTTCATCTAGTAAAATTACCGAATAAGGTTTTCTTCGCACCGCTTCGGTCAACTGCCCTCCTTCTTCGTATCCCACATATCCAGGAGGCGCGCCCACCAATCTAGAAACCGCATGTTTCTCTTGGTATTCGCTCATGTCTATTCGGGTCATTGAATTTTCGTCATTAAACAAATATTCACTTAATGTTTTGGCCAACTCTGTTTTTCCCACACCAGTGGTTCCCAAAAAGATAAACGAACCAATTGGTTTTTTTTCGTCCTGAACTCCTGCTCTACTTCTTCTTATCGCATTGGAAACTGCCTCTACCGCATCTCTTTGTCCTACTACTCTATTTTCCAGCACAGATTCAAGCAAGAGCAATTTTTCTCGTTCGCTCGCCATCATTTTGTTTACCGGAATCCCCGTCCATTTACTCACCACATCGGCAATATCCTCTACATCGACCTCTTCCTTTATCACTTTACTATCGATTGCGGCAAGCTTCTCTTTTCCCTCCTCCATTTCTTTCTGAAGCTCCACAATTCTTCCATATCGAATTTCTGCTACTTTCTCAAAATCTCCTGCTCTTTCTGCTCTTTCTGCTTCAAATTTCAAGTTTTCAATCTCTTCCTTTGCGTTTTGAATCTTTTCTATCGCCTCTTTTTCGCTTTGCCATTGCATTCTCAATTCTTGCGACTTTTCTTTCAAGTTGGCAATTTCTTCGCTTAATTGGTCCAATTTCTTCTTGTCTTTCTCCCTTTTTATAGCTTCGCGCTCAATTTCAAGTTGCATTATTTTTCTATCCACTTCATCCAGCTCCTCTGGCTTAGAATTTATTTCCATCCTCAGTTTTGATGATGCTTCATCCATTAAATCGATGGCCTTATCGGGCAAAAAACGATCTGAAATATAACGTTGAGACAACTCCACGGCCGCAATAATAGCCGAATCCTTTATCATTACTTTGTGGTGATTCTCGTACTTTTCTTTTATCCCTCTCAAAATTGAAATTGCATCTTCCGTAGTTGGCTCATCCACTAAAACCTTTTGGAATCTTCGTTCCAAAGCTTTGTCCTTTTCGAAATACTTTTGATATTCATCGAGCGTTGTGGCTCCTATCGATCGCAATTCTCCTCTCGCCAAAGCTGGCTTCAAAATATTGGCTGCATCCATTGCACCTTGTCCACCTCCGGCACCAACCAAGGTGTGAATTTCATCAATGAACAAAATTATTTCTCCTTCACTTTTGGTCACTTCCTTTACTACGGCTTTTAGTCGTTCTTCAAATTCACCTTTGAATTTCGCCCCAGCAATTAATGCTCCCATATCCAAAGAGAATATTTTTTTAGACTGTAAATTCTCTGGCACATCATTGCTAATAATTCGGTGGGCAATTCCCTCAGCAATGGCTGTTTTACCCACTCCCGGTTCTCCAATTAAAATAGGATTATTCTTAGTTCTTCTGGATAAAATCTGTAGCACTCTTCTAATTTCTTCATCTCTTCCTATGACAGGATCTAGCTTTCCNCTTTTTGCCATTTCATTGAGATTATTGGCATACTTCTCTAACGATTGGTAAGTATCTTCCTGCGATTGAGAGGTCACTTTATCTCCATTTCTTAATTCTTCACTGTATTTTTTCAATTGCTTGGTTGTCAAGTTGTACTTTTTCAATAAATCAGCTACTCGATCTCTTCCTTCGCTCAACGCAAACAACAAATGATCCAACGCTACAAATTCGTCTCCCATTTTTGTAGCATATTGTTGCGCGCTGGAAATGGTTTTTGCCGCTGAGGAAGAAAGCTGAATTGTCCCACCCGATACTTTGGGGTAGGTGGCAATGATTGCCTTTAATTCACGCTCAATAGTTTTGACATCAATCTTTTCAGCTTTCATCATATAGGGCAAAATAGTCGTGTCGATTTTTATTAAACTTTGTAACACATGTCCATTTTCAATCAACTGATTCCCCATACTTTCAGCAACGTTATGTGCATCTTGAATGGCTTCTTGTGTCTTTAAAGTAAATTTTTCGGGTTTCATAATGTCTATAAAAAAATGTTGATTACTTTTTGCTCTAACTCCAAAAACAAGTCCAGATNATTTTTACTCTCAAATCCTGCAATTTTGACTTGAAAGTTTAAAAAAAAGAGACATTTTGGCGCATTTATTTTTTATTCAATATTAACAGAAATTTTATGAAAGCAGTTTTAACCACTTTTTTTCTACTAGTTTGCCTCTTTAGCTTGGGTCAACTTCAGGTTGATCCAGCATATTCCGTGAATCAATTAGTTTTGCAAAAATTGCTTGGCTCAGGGGTAACAGTATCTAACATTGTTTATCGAGGAGACAGTCTTCAAAGAGGTTTTTTTGACGGCTCGAATAGCAATATAGGTATAGACAGCGGAATCGTTCTGATGACAGGAATCATTTCTGATGCAATAGGACCAAATAACTCTGATGGGTCTAATGCAGCATCAATAGTCAATAATTTTAATGACCCAGATATAGAAAAAATGGTGAATGCAGGTAAGTCTCCAGCGAACTACGACAGTTCCTATGACATTGCAAGTTTGGAGTTTGATTTTGTTTCCACTAGCGATTCCATCTCATTTAATTTTGTTTTCGGCTCAGAAGAATATTTAGAATTTGTTAATACTAGTGTGAATGATGCCTTCGGCTTTTTCTTGAGTGGTCCAGGTATATCAGGTCCTTTTTCTAATAATGCCATTAACCTAGCAAAAGTACCTGGAACAACTACTTTTATCAGTATTGACAGTGTAAACAATGTGGTAAATTCGAGCTTTTTTATTGATAACGGAACTGGTGCATCCATGCCGCAACTCACAGACACTACCGTGGTTCAATTTGATGGTTTTACCACCAAAATAGGAATTCAACAAGCCATCCAATGTAACCAAACTTACCACATTAAAATAGTGGTGGCAGACATTGGTGATAAATTCTACAACTCAGCTGTATTTTTGGAAGGCAAAACCTTTCAATCTACCTTTACCAAACCCACCATTTCAATCATCGATGACAAAGATACAATTTGCCTAGGAGATTCCATTTTCATCAACATAAATACAGCCTCCNTCCGAATTAAAAGTTTTAGTCCCAACACGCTGCCAATCGCTCCGGGAATTTACAAACTTACTCCTACAAATTACCACACAACCTATACCGTAATTTTTGAAGACACAACTGCCTGCGGAGTAATTTATGAGGATACGAATACCCTAGATGTGATAGTACAACCTCCATTGCAAGTAGATTTTTCCTCAGACTCTGTTTGTTTGGGGGATTCTTCTTCCATAGTGAATCTTACAAGTGGGTTTGCACGATCCTCTCTTTGGGATTTTGGCAATGGGTCGTTCAACAATATACCTTCCTCCCATTTCAAACATTTGTTTACAAATTCAGGGAATCATTTGGTGAAATTAAAGACCATCACCTCCCACTTTTGTCAAGATTCGATTCAGAAAACAATATATGTTAAACCGAGGTCTATTCCTGATTTCAACATTCACAATATTTGCCAATTCGATTCGCTTTTTCCTGATAACATTTCAACTTTCCCCTCTGGGAGCGTCTCCAGCTTAACGTGGAACTGGAATTTTGGAGATGGAAATACAAGTAACCTATCTGATCCGTCCAATCAATACCTTTTACCCGGTCAGTTTCTTGTCTCATTAACTTCTACTACGCCAGAGGGATGTTCTGACACGGTTACAAAAAACATTATTGTGAATCCCAAACCTTCTGCTCATTTCTCAGCAGATACAGTATGTTTTGAACACATCACGACATTTACAAATCTTTCCACGGGCAATATAATCAAGTATGAATGGACTCCAAAGGACATTCCGACACTTGCAAATCCCACCTACATTTTTGATAGTTCTGGAATTATTCCTGTTACGCTTAAAATCACCTCAGATTCTGGTTGTATTGACTCAACAAGTTTACCAGTTGTAGTTCATCACGTGCCACTTGCAAATTTTAGTTATTCTCCAGATAACATCTATATATTTGATACAGATGTATGTTTTCAAAACCAATCAAAAGGTGCTACAACCTATCGATGGAATTTTGGTTTTCAGGGAGTCAACAACACTTCCAATGTCATTCACCCATGCCCTATCACATTTCCAAACCAGGTACCTGCCATCTATCAGACGAAACTATATGCCAGCAATGACCAAGGATGTATCGATTCTATTTCTCAAGACATTGAAATTATAGCAAGTTACATTTTATATCTTCCCAATGCTTTTACTCCGAATAACGACAAACTGAATGACACATACTTGCCAGTTACGGAAGGAATTTCTGATTATCAATTTCAAATTTTCAATCGCTGGGGCGAGATAATTTTTGAGTCAGAGGATCGGACACAGGGTTGGGACGGAACATACAAGGGAAAGCAAGTTAAATCAGGTGTTTATGTCTATAAAATTTCTATACTAGATTTCCTAGGAAACCCAGTTATTAAAACAGGGCATATTTCTCTAATTCGATAATTATAAGGGTGTTTTTATTTCATATTCTTAGGTGATTGTTGATATTTGATGGTATATTTGAATCTAACTATAAAAAACTAGACCTATTAGACTTTCTATACTTTCCCTAAGCTTTTCAGCAGTTTTATCCTGTGGAACAACTCTTCAATCATTGGAAGAAACAAGAATACCATTAGAAAATAAAACGGCTATTTCTCTGTCAAATACAGAAGTTATTGCTGGATTGAAAGAAGCTCTTAACTTGGCCATTTCTCATTCCACTTCTTTAGCCTCAAAAGCAGATGGATTCAATGGGAATAGCCTTATCAGATTGCCTTTTCCTCAAGATGCCATTCGTGTCAAAGAATTTTTGGACGAAAAAGGTCTATTGCAAAATCAACTAGCCACTTTTGAAACCACTTTGAATAGAGCCGCTGAAGATGCCTCTAAAACAGCTACTCCTATTTTTTTGGATGCGATAAAGAACATGAGTATACAAGATGGGTTTGCTATTTTGAAAGGAGGTGAAGGAGCAGCGACAAATTTTTTAAAGCAAAAAACTACTTCTCAGTTAATTGCGGCTTTTTCGCCAATTGCCCAGGCTTCTGTGGATAAAGTGGAGCTGACGAAACAATGGAATCCACTTGCAAATTTGTACAATAAGTCCACAAGGTTCTCTAAGCAAGAAAAGGTTACTGCCGACTTGGATCAATATGTGACAAACAAAGCTATCGAAGGTCTCTTTACCTTAATGGCTATCGAAGAAAATAAAATACGAAAGGATCCTGAATCAAGAGTAACAGATGTTTTGAAAAAAGTATTTAGTTCGTTGGATAACTAGATATTAAGTGTTAGATGTTAGATGTTAGATGTTAGATGTTAGATGTTAGATGTTAGATGTTAGAAAGTAAAACAAAATCCTTCTGCAGATTCGCAAATGAAGAAAATAATTCTTCACAAAACAACCCACAATGAAGGCAAGGCTAAATGAATCGGAAAGACCTCTAGAGGAGTCCGAATTGGTGATAAATGAGGATGGGAGTATTTTTCATTTACACATTCTTCCTCATCAGCTAGCCGACACCGTGCTTCTGGTTGGTGACCAGGGTCGTGTGGAGCAAATATCAAAGTATTTTGACTCAATAGAACACCAAACCGCGAACAGAGAATTTGTNGCTCATACNGGNTATTACAAAGGAAAAAGACTAACGGCTCTCTCCACGGGAATTGGNGCAGACAACATTGACATTGTATTAAANGAACTAGATGCTCTTGTGAATATTGACTTGGAAACACGATGCATCAAGAAAGAACTCACGTCTCTCAACCTGATTAGAATCGGAACTTGTGGCGCCCTTCAACCCGATATTCCGGTCGATTCTTACCTCGTATCGGAGTTTGGACTTGGGTTTGATGGAATTGCCGGATTTTACAGCCACCTCTCCACAGAAGAAGAATTAGATTTCGAAAAAGCATTTTTCTCACAAGTAAATTGGAGCGTTTCTACTGTAAAACCCTATATCTCTCGAGGAAACAAAGAATTGATAAATCTACTAAAACCAGAGGCCAACACTGGAATTACTGTTACCGGAAATGGTTTTTATGGGCCGCAAGGAAGAGTTCTTCGTGTAAAAACACAACAAGAAAACTTAAACGACCAATTGGCCCAATTTGAGTTCAACGGAATAAAACTGATGAATTTTGAGATGGAAACTTCTGCTCTGTACGCCCTAGGTGGAATGATGGGACACAAAACCGCCACTATTTGTGCAGTAATCGCCAATCGACATCTAAAGCAGTACAGCAAAGACTACAAGAAAACTGTGGACAAAATGATTTTGTATGTTTTGGAAAAGCTGGTTGAGTAATTCCCAAGGAAACAAAGCCAACCAATCACCTCAATTTATGCTTATCATTTTACCAAAACATCAATCACTTGCTTATATTTGTTTT
>JGI26083J51738_10000138_pt1 | contig 35305 bp, 27 predicted proteins | sample SaaInl85LU_5_DNA_FD_51738 | JGI IMG/M metagenome (IMG submission 51738)
ACGTTTGGTAACAAAAATAAAATAATTCAGAAATGGCAACAACTTCAAAAGCAAGAACAGACTCTGGAATCGCACCATACGCCGGCCTTTGGGACCGCTCGGCAATATTACACCTACTTAGAAGAGTGCACTTTGGTGTCGTAAAGGAGGATATAGATTACTACCTCTCAAAAACGCTAACACAATCGGTAGATGATATTCTAAATATAGACTACACCCCTCCTGCTCCGCCTATCAATAATTACAATGACCGGAATACCGACCCAAATGTACCAGCTGGCAGTAGTTGGGTGAATGATTATAATGCGGCACTCAATGGCACCAGAAGACAGTCATACCAAATGTGGTGGTCAGGACAAATAATCAATCACGACCGAAGTATTCGAGAGCAAATGGTCCTCTTTTGGCACAACCATTTTGCAACGCAAACAGATGTAGTAGGATGGGCAAATTTTTGCTATCAGAATAATGCTACTTTACGAAAAAGTTGTTTAAAGAACTTCAAAACACTTGTAAAGGATATAACACTTGATCCCGCTATGCTCATTTTCCTAAACGGTGAAAGAAATACTGCTTCTGCTCCGGATGAGAATTACTCTAGGGAGCTTCAAGAGTTATTTACCCTGGGCAAAAGCCTTGACAGTCAATATACAGAAAGTGACGTTATTTCTGGAGCCAAGGTACTCACAGGTTGGAGAATTAATAAGCAAGATGGCACTGTTTATTTCCAAGAGAACAGACACGACACCAACGACAAGCAATTCTCAGCATATTATAACAATAAAATAATTGCAGGCAAAACGGGACCGACAGCAGGGGAAGAAGAACTTGACGAAATGTTGGCAATGATTTTCGCACAAAACGAGGTAGCCAAATTCATAGTACGTAAGCTGTACAGATGGTTTGTATATTACGACATAGATGAGGCCACAGAGAATAATGTCATTACTCCTTTGGCCAATATTTTTAGAGATANTGATTACGAAATAAAGCCGGTATTAGAAGCACTATTTAGGAGTGAACATTTTTATGATGTAGCAAATAGAGGTGCCCTGATAAAAAGCCCTGCATCCTTTACCCATGGCCTAATTAGAACATATGATATAGTAATGCCTCAAAGTACGGAGTACGTAACACAGTACAGTGCTTGGGGGTCNATATCTAATTTTTCTAGATTATTACAACAAGAACTAGGTGACCCTCCAAGTGTATCTGGCTGGCCAGCCTATTATCAACTGCCTCAGTATCATGAGCTTTGGATAAATAGTGACACTCTACCCAACAGAAACCGAATAACAGACATACTCACTACCAACGGGTATAATTATAATGGATATAGTCTCAAAATAGATGCAGTATCTTTTGCCGAAAAATTCGACTCAGTAAGTGACCCGAATTTATTTATCAAGGACCTATTGGAATTTCTTCATACGCTACCGGCAGAAGACGCTCAATTGGCATACATGAAATCTATCCTCCTTTCAGGACAGCTAGAAGACCATTACTGGAGTGATGCTTGGAATGCATATATAAATGACCGCAATAATGATGCAAAAAGAACAGTTGTGTCTCAGCGGTTATCATTCTTATTAAAATATTTAATGAACTTAGGAGAGTTCCAACTTTCATAATTTAAACCAATACAGGAAATGAAGAGAAGAGATTTTTTAAAACGTGTTGCTCCTATGTCATTATTGCCATTTGCTATGAATGGTCAACCCATCAGGGCCTACGGCAAGCTAATGGGTGCTGAGCAAGAAGATTTTACAGAAACTGACAATGTTTTGGTTCTAGTACAACTAAATGGAGGTAACGATGGACTAAACACACTTATCCCCTTAGATCAATATACTAACCTTACAGCAGCAAGACCCGATGTTATCATTCCAGAAAACAAAGTTTTAGGTCTGGAAGGCATCGATGGAACAGGCATACATCCTAGTATGCACAAAATGCGTGACATGTACAATAACGGGAAACTCCACATTTTACAATCTGTAGGATATCCTAATCAAAACTATTCTCACTTTAGAAGTACAGATATATGGATGACAGGATCTGACACTGACGAAATACTTGAAAGCGGATGGATAGGACGATACCTGAGCGAAGAGTGGCCAAACTATCCCAATGGATTCCCCAATGAAAACATGGAAGACCCGCTTGCTATACAGATAGGGAGTGTAGTATCTCAGGTATGCCAAGGCTTAGCTGTGAATATGGGTTTTGCAATTACCAATCCTAACAATTACTATCAACTGCTTACGGGTAATTACCCAGACGCTCCAGACTCCTGGGCAGGAAAGGAACTAGATTATGTTCGTACAGTTGCTCGACAAACCAACGAGTACAGTCTAAAAGTAAAAGCTGCAGCAGAGAAAGCTACGAACTTATCTGACTTATACCCAGAGGGAAACAGATTAGCTGATCAGCTTAAAATTGTAGCTCAACTGATAGCAGGCGGATTAAAAACCCGTGTATACGTAGTATCTTTGGGCGGATTTGACACGCACGCCAATCAGGTAGATCCTGTGGACAGTAACGAAACAGGCCAACACGCTTTCTTACTCGAATCTGTATCAGAAGCTATCAATGCATTCCAAGATGANATAGAAAAATTAAAGGTAGATCATCGCGTATTGGGGATGACATTTAGTGAATTTGGCAGAAGAATAATCAGCAACGCAAGCACAGGTACGGACCACGGAAGCTCCGCACCTCTGTTTATGTTTGGGAACAAAGTGAAAGCAGGAATGACTGGCACCAACCCAACTATACCAGCGAATGCTACTGCAAAAGACAACCTNGAAATGCAGACAGATTTCAGAGACATCTATAGTACTATTTTGCAAGATTGGTTCTGTTTAGATAAAACCACCTCTGATAGCGTTTTGCTGCAAGATTTTGACAAGATAGATCTAATACAAGACTCGTGCAACACCACATCTATTGATCAAACAAGGAAACAAAAAGCTGGGGACGCTTATGTCAGTAATTATCCTAATCCGTTTGGTAGTCAAACCACCATCAAATATTACTCGGATGGAGGGGATGTGAACATAGTAATCCTAGATACACAAGGAAAAGAAGTGTACCAATTGGTACAATCTACTATTCCAAAAGGCACACATGAGGTGCTATTTGACGCATCATTTTTACCCACTGGGACATACTACTGCAGATACCAAAACGGATTTAATCAACAAACGAGAAGCTTGTTAAAAGTGAGATAGCACTCACTAATCTAGAATGGAGAAACAAAATCCGTAAACGCTGGGGCTTCTTTGTCTTTTTCTGAAAGAAGCGGATTATCTATTCCCCAAGGGATATGGAGTGAGGGGGAGTTCCATCTAATCGCTCCTTCTGACTTTTTATTGTAGTATTTAGTACATTTATACAAGAAGAGCGTATTGTCCTCCAAAGTGAGAAAACCATGGGCAAAACCAGGCGGAATATAAAACATTTTCTTATCCTCGGCATCTAGCCTAATGCTGACGTGTTTCCCGTAAGTTTTCGAATTTTTACGAATGTCTACTGCCACATCTAGTACAGCACCTTGCAATACTCTTACCAGTTTACCTTGTGCGTAAGGGTTTTCTTGATAATGAAGCCCTCGTAATATCCCTTTATGACTATAGCTCTGATTATCTTGTACAAAATCCTCTTTTACACCGGCCTCTTTCAGCACATCATCACGAAAGGATTCGTAAAAATATCCTCGCTCATCACCAAAAATGGTGGGTTCTATTATTAATAAGCCTTCTATTTCCGTAGCAATTAACTTCATTTCTTTGCAATGGTAAAAAAACTTACTAAGTTGTGAAAAAATGTTTTAGCCCACCTTAACAATATCCGTGTTTATATGACGAAATTTGTGAGGTATAACTTACACATTCAATGAGCGACGCACCATACCTANATTCCTTAAATCCTGAACAAAAAGCTGCAGTATTACAAACTACTGGGCCGGTAATGATAATAGCAGGAGCGGGATCAGGCAAAACTCGTGTATTGACCTATCGCATTGCCCACCTCATTGCTACTGGTGTAGATGCTTTCAACATACTTTCACTCACCTTTACCAATAAAGCAGCTAAGGAGATGCGTCAACGAATAGAAAGTGTCGTAGGTACAGAAGCACGAAATATATGGATGGGGACATTTCACTCTGTATTTGCCAAAATACTACGCATAGAAGCTGAAAAAATAGGCTACCCACGCAACTTTACTATCTATGATTCTGATGATAGTAAAAGCCTCATAAAATCTATTGTGAAAGAAATGAATCTGGATGACAAGGTGTATAAGCCTAATTACATACTATCTAGAATAAGTAATGCTAAGAACAACCTAATACAAGCCCACGTATATCTCAAACANAGTGAACTAGTAACCTACGACGAAACTACTGGTAGAGGAAAAATACACGAGATATACTCTGAATACGCAAAGCGATGTTTTAAGGCGGGAGCTATGGATTTTGATGATTTACTACTCAATACCTTTAAGCTACTCAACAATTTCCCTGACGTGCTACATAAGTACCAGCACAAGTTCAAATATGTAATGGTAGATGAGTATCAAGATACTAATCACTGTCAGTATATGATCGTAAAAAAACTGGCTAGTGTTTTTGAAAATATTTGTGTAGTAGGCGATGATGCTCAGAGTATATACTCATTCAGAGGAGCGACCATTAAAAACATTCTGAATTTCGAAAAGGACTATCCAGACCTAAATGTATTTAAGCTAGAACAAAACTACCGATCGAGTGATACTATAGTAAGTGCTGCAAATAGTGTAATAGCCAAAAATAAGGACCAACTACAGAAAAACGTATGGACTGACAATCAACTAGGTAATAAGATAAGGGTTATAAGAGCAGTCACTGATAATGAGGAAGGCCGTCTTATTGCTCAAAACATTTTTGAAACCAAAATGACTGAACAAAAGATGAATAGTGATTTTGCAATCTTGTATCGCACCAACTCCCAGTCTCGTAGTTTGGAGGAAGCCTTACGCAAATTAAACATCTCTTACCGCATATACGGAGGCATGAGTTTTTATCAGCGTAAAGAAATAAAGGATATTATCGCTTACTTACGTATAGTGCTCAATCAAAATGACGAACAAGCACTGAAACGAATTATTAATTATCCTGCAAGAGGCATAGGTAAAACATCTATGGATCGAGTCACGGTTCTTGCCGCACAGGATGACAAAAGTCCTTGGGAAATCATAGCAAATGCACATTTATACGCGGAGCTCAAAAANGCCATCCCAAAGTTCAGAAACTTTGTAAACATGGTGCAAAGCTTTATCGTAATGAACCAAACATGCAACGCTTACGATATTGCAATGCACGTAGCTCGTTCTACCCAACTCCTTAAAATATTAAACGAGGATAAAACCATAGAAGGTATCAGTAAGTACGAAAACGTAGTAGAATTGCTCAATGGAATCAAAGAATTTGTAGAGGACGACACCAATGAAGTGGAAAAGACACTATCAAACTACTTACAAGATATAGCACTACTTACAGACGCGGATAAGCAAGATGACCATGCGGATAATGTATCGCTAATGACCATTCACCAAAGTAAGGGACTTGAGTATAAAAACGTATTTGTAGCAGGACTAGAAGAGAACCTGTTTCCTTCTCAAATGTCTCTAGGAAGCAGAAGTGACTTAGAAGAAGAACGCAGACTTTTTTATGTAGCCATCACTCGAGCCGAAGAAGATTTAACATTATCATTTGCTACATCCCGCTTCAGATTTGGCAGTCTATTGCCATGTGAGCCTAGTAGATTTATAGACGAGATAGACAATAACTACCTCCAGTTGGAACGAAAATCGATCACCCGACCAAAGCAGACCATTGGGAATATAAGTAAGCCCTCAAGCTCAGTACCCAACCTCCGAAAAACTATAGCCAAGCAAAACCCCAGAACCGCTAATCGTCCTCCTGCTCTAGAAAATTTTGAAGCAGAAGCCATGGATGATATTCAAGTAAATATGCGAGTAGAGCACCAGCGATTTGGCAAAGGAATGGTAACCAAGTTAGAGGGGGAAGCTAGTTCTATGAAAGCAACTATTATGTTTGAAGAGTTTGGTGAGAAAACCTTAGTACTGAAATTCGCTAAACTACGAAAATTGNAACTACCTTAGATAGCAAGATTCAATTTCTGTAACATCAAAATNAAATCAAAAATAACTACCTTTGGTCCATTATNTACNCCCTATTATGATACATCACTTAAAACGAATCNCACAAAATAACACACCTNGGTGGGTCGTATTGACAATTGACTTATTACTCACTGCATTTTCATTTGGTATCGCTTCATTAGTCGCTGATGCATTCTCATACGTAAATTTTACGGCACTAGATTATATAATTCCCCTATTCACAGTGCTCTCATTTAGATTTTTTGCATTTGTGAGCACAAAGTCTTACACAGGTATCATACGATATACAAGCACGCAGGATGCTGTTCGTATTTTTTTTGCTGTAGCGATCAGTACATTTCTTATACTCTCTCTTGAGGGTGTTTATTTTATCGCATTAGGTAAACACTTCCTTAAACCAGGAGTAATTGTTATAGATGCTTTCATCCTAATAACCCTATTATCAGGATTTAGAATCACATTTAAACTACTATACAATCAATACGCTCCATCTATTATTAGTACTGCTCGCAAAGAAGTAATAATATACGGTGCTGGAGAGGCCGGAATTATAGCCAAAAGATCATTTGAACAAATTACAAAATATAGCCGAAAGGTCATTGCATTTATAGATGATAACCCAAAGCTATATGGAAAGTCTGTAGAGGGAATTAGAATATATCCATCTAATTTGAACTTAGAGAGTATAATCACTTCACGTAAAAGCGTAGAACTTGTCATCGCTATTAATAATCTCTCTCCTAGTCGCAAGAAAAAAATTATTGAAACTTGCTTACAGTATGCTATCAAGGTAAAGACCATACCTCCTGTTAGTGCTTGGATAAATGGAGAGTTTAGTCCTCAGAGTGTTAAATCTGTCAGAATACAAGATCTGTTAGAGAGAGAACCGATAGAACTTAGTATTACAAAAATTAAAAAAGAGCTCAAAGGTGAGATAATCTTAATCACGGGTGCTGCTGGATCTATTGGCAGTGAGATAGCCAGACAATGTCTTACTTTTAAACCAAAAAAACTCGTATTATTAGACCAAGGAGAAACACCATTATACGAACTAGACCACGAATTTAACAGAGCTGAAAATGTAGAAGTAGTTATTGCTAATGTATGCAACACCGCTCGTATTGACAAGGTATTTCAACACTTCAAACCTGCATACGTCTTCCATGCTGCTGCATATAAGCATGTTCCGTTAATGGAAGACAATCCTTATGAGGCTATCAATACAAACGTTTTCGGTACTCAAAACGTTGCAAATATTGCTGTGAAGTACAAGGTGAAAAAATTTGTATTTGTAAGTACTGATAAGGCCGTAAACCCTACTAACATTATGGGAGCTAGCAAACGTATAGCTGAGATATACATACAATCCTTAAACTCAAAATTAAAATTAGATTACGATAATCACACTAAGTTCGTGACGACTAGATTTGGAAATGTCTTGGGAAGTAATGGCTCGGTGATTCCATTATTCAGAAAACAAATAGAAAACGGCGGACCACTTACAGTGACTCACCCAGAAATCACACGATACTTCATGACAATCCCCGAGGCATGTCAGCTAGTGCTAGAAGCTGGCGTGATGGGCAAGGGCGGTGAGATCTACATATTTGATATGGGAGAATCTGTAAAGATAGTAGACCTCGCTCGTAAGATGATTAAATTATCAGGACTCAAAGAAGATGAAGACATCGAAATAAAGTATACGGGGCTAAGACCCGGAGAAAAGCTTAAGGAAGAACTTCTTAATGACCAAGAAAACACTATCGGGACTCACAATCCAAAAATAATGGTTGCTCAAGTAAGTGAATACAATTATCTAGAAGTGAATGAATTGATAAACGATATGTACCAAGAACGGGACAACTTAAAAAACAGTCACTTAGTTCGTACGATGAAGGCCATCGTTCCTGAATACATTAGTAACAATTCTATTTACGAAGACTTGGACAAAAAGACCATAGAAAGCTAAGATCTACTTCTGTCCTTCTTCGTTTTCCCACTCAGCAAGAGTCCTAAACTGTTGAAGCAACTCAACGATGCTCACTACCGGCTCTGGTGCTAGCTTATTTTCATACGTAAGAGTAATCGTATCACGCTGTTTATTCGAAAAACGAACGACGGTACTAGGCAAATCTGAATACCCCGTCATATAACTACTATCATATGTATCCCAAGTAGCCTGTTGGGTTAAGCTCACGAGCTCATTAAATAGGGAATCAGGCATAGCTGCGTGATACTCCCCTATCCTTGGCAGAAAACGCTTGGCTGACAGCCGTACTTGTTGATTCCCATCAATGCTCATTTGATAAATAGGACATTTGCCAAAACACGGGGTTTGTTCCACGCTCAAATACCAAGACAATCTTTCTTTATCGCTAAGTCCGCTCTTTTTACTGGAAGAACAAGCCAAAAAAAACGCTGCAGAAAGCAGCGTTATTATCCTTTTATGGTTAACTGACATTATCTTAAATCTATCTCAATAACCCCTGGCTTATCTTTAGGGTTGAATTTAAAATAGCTATCGTTGATATTCACATTAGGTTCGAACTTGGAGATTACATAAGTAGTTATCAATCCGTTTTTGCTAAATACTGACATCTCCTTCACTTTGTTTGCGAGCTTATCAATTCCCAATTTCACCTTAAAGTATCCTTTATTTTTATCAATCGGTGTCAACTCTACGACGTCAAGAGTTTTTGTTCCATTGGTAACCTGCCCAGCATACTTATGCATAAAACCTTTTTCGTAGATGGTGAAAATTTCTGAAGGGTTAATATCCATTGACTTAGCGTCGAATTTAGATATCTGCACCTCATTGGCATCTTCTAGATATGTCCAGATTGTCTTTCCATCACAAAAGATTTCTTGTCCTGACATATTTACTCTGAACTTTTTACCTTTTTGATACAAAGTGCCACTTTGTTTTACGCTCGTGTTAGCCTGCTTGTTGCGAATGTTTACAGTAAACTGAGCTTTTACAGATTTGTATGATTTATACGTTTTGCTAAGTTTATTAAGCAATGCTGTGCTTCTACTATCTTGTGATTCTGAAACGGAGCTTATTGGAGCTGAAAGTATCAATCCAATTAAGCCTACTATTAGTAATGTTTTTTTCATGGTATTAAAATTCTAATGAAGGTTATTCAAGAACTGTTCCAAAGCATATTCATCTGGCAACAATACTTGACGAGCCTTACTCCCTTCAAACGGGCCTACAATATTAGATGCTTCTAATTGATCTATCAAGCGACCTGCTCTATTATATCCTACCTTTAGTCTTCTCTGTATCAAACTTGTGCTACCCTGCTGGTGCTGCACCACTATACGTGCGGCATCCTCAAATAGGGCATCTCTATCATTAGGGTCAAACTCCTTTGCCTCACCCTCCGCTTCTTCTCGTACCTCTGGAAGTAAATGAGCATCAGGGTAGCCACGCTGATTACCAATGAACCCTGTTATGGTGTCCACTTCTGGTGTATCTACAAATGGACACTGGAGTCTAATCATGTCACTGCCGGTAGAGTATAACATGTCTCCTTTACCTATCAGTTGGTCTGCCCCGTTTCCATCCAAAATGGTTCTACTGTCTATCTTACTACTTACTCTAAACGCTATTCGTGCCGGGAAATTAGCTTTGATCGTACCTGTAATAATATTTACCGATGGCCTCTGTGTAGCAAGGATTAGATGTATACCTATAGCACGAGCAAGCTGAGCAATTCTTCCAATGGGATGCTCTACTTCTTTGCCAGCAGTCATTATCAAGTCGGCTACCTCGTCTATGATTACCACAATGTAGGGCAGATACTTATGTCCCTCCTCAGGGTTTAATTTGCGTTTTTTGAACTTATCGTTGTACTCCTTAATATTACGTACTAAGGCAATTTGGAGCAGTGCATAACGCTCATCCATCTCTACGCACAGTGAGTTTAGAGTCGTAATTACGCGTTTGTTATCAGTGATAATAGCTTCTCCCTCACCAGGCAACTTAGCCAGGTAATGACGCTCAATTGTTTGGTATAAGGTAAGCTCCACTTTCTTAGGATCCACCATCACAAACTTAAGCTCTGCAGGATGCTTTCGATACAATAGCGATACTATGATAGCATTCAACCCTACCGACTTACCCTGACCTGTAGCCCCTGCCATCAGCAGGTGTGGCATTTTAGCCAAATCAGCGACGTATACTTCGTTGGATATCGTTTTACCCAAGCATACAGGCAAGGCCGCGTCAGAATTTTTATACTTCGCACTATTTATGACGGAGTGCATGCTCACTATCTCAGGTTTCTTATTTGGTACCTCTATTCCTATCGTTCCTTTACCGGGTATGGGTGCTATAATTCGGATACCTAGGGCGGCCAAACTCAATGCAATATCATCTTCCAGATTTTTTATTTTAGAAATACGTACTCCCGCCTCTGGCACTATTTCAAACAATGTTACTGTTGGCCCGATAGTCGCTTTTATGGAGGCAATTCCTATTTTATAATTATTCAAGGTCTGAACAATCATATTCTTACTTTTCTCTAAGTCTTCCTTACTAACTTCGGTTTTACCTCCATGACCATACTTGTTAAGAAACTCTACTTTAGGAAAAATGTAGCCTCGTAAATCTAGCCTTGGGTCAAACGGCTCATCTATACCATAATGCTCTTTATGCTTGGACTTATCTACTATTTCATCTGGCACTGACTCCTCTATTTTGAGCTCTACATCTGGTTCGGCGGCTGAATCGATTTCCTTAGCTTGAGGTGCTTCTTTATGCTCGATTAGTGCCGGTTCTTGCTTTTTAATTATTTGAGGTTCCTCTTCTTTCGTTTCCTCTATGGTAAGGGAAAGGCCACTATCTACTGTTTCTGATTGGGTAACATCGTCTGCTACAGCGATTTCGTCTTTGGCAAAGAGCGATTCATCTGGGTCAAAATTACGTTGGTTATCATCACTCGAAACTTCCTCTCCTTGCTTCTTGGCAGAGCCTCCAAGTCTATTTCTTAACGTATGCAGTAAATCTATTCCAAATGCAACGTAGAAGAAAAATATGGTTACCATAACCAGCAATAAGATTATTCCTATCGTGCCGATTAGGGATTTGGAAAACATATAAACGCCATAACCTAATAGTCCACTAAGTAACGATGAGTTCTTGCCGAAGAGCAACGCACACACAAGTGATACCCAAATACCAATAATGATTAATCTACTTGCTGTCTTAGGTTTGATTCGGAATACGCGATTGAAATATAGATTATAACCAATGATAAAAAAAATGGGATACAACAAAAATGCTCCTATTCCTATACCATTATAAATGAAAAAATGAGCGAAAAAAGCTCCTAACTTACCCATAAAATTGGCAGGTATATTTTCAGTCAAATCAAACACAAAGTTGACTATTCCGTCATCTAAAATACTCTGATCAGCCCTCCAAGAGAATAAATAACTGACAGACGCCAGCGTTACAAACACCGAAAATAGGAGTAAAACTCCTCCGGCTATTTTGGTAAATAGTATGGCATTAAGCGAGCTACTTTTATCCGAGTCGCTCTTCGTTTTGCTTTTTTTTCGCTTCAGTAGTGGCATAGGCTATAATCAAACGAAATTAAGGGTACATCTCGTGTGAATTTATCCGGTGTTTTTCACATTACTTAGCATGTGTACTTTATTGTGTAGTATCTCTACCTTACTATCTCCACGATACCTTTGGCAAGTCTATCTTCTTTTTCGCAATGATACCCGTATTTTAAGACATAAAAATACGTGCCATCTGGCAATTCCTTTCCTTGGTTTTGGTGCCTCCCGTTCCAACCTACTTGCGGTTGCTTTGTATCAAATACACGCTCGCCATATCTATTATATACAAGCAGATGATACATTCGCTCATTCTCTATTTCAAAGAAAAATTCTTCGTTCATACCATCTCCATTCGGCGTAAAAATATTGTATAAGGAGAGTTCTGCTAAGTAATCTACTCGAATATCGGCACAACTAGAGTCCTGGCAACCTTGAGGGTTAGTCACGGTAAGGCACACCTTGTAGTCACCGCTGTCTTTTCCGTAGTAGTGTGTTGAATTTTGCAGATTTGACGTATTCCTACTTGCACTGGCAGGGTGGCCAAAATCCCAACTATAGCTATCTCCATTTATAGATGAATCGTAGAACAGATACTCACTACACAACCCTACACTCTCAAAACCAAAACTTGCCTCTACACTCGTTACAGTAAAACTATTTTCAAACGTATCAAAACAATGCCTTTGGTAGTTTGAATCCACTTGATACGTTGGGTAGAATTTCACCGTATATGCCCCTTCTCTAGTAAGTGGAAACTTGAAATCGGAAGTACTCGTATACGACACACCGTTTATCTCCCAATTGAACTGGGTGTAAGCATTATCTGATTTATTAATCAATAAGGCAGAGTCACCGTAACACAGGGGCTCTTGCACACTAAATAATGCCTCTGGAATAGGTAGAACCGTAATTTTACGTACAGGGTATAATAATGCATTGGTATCGGGAAAAAGAGCAGAACAAGTATACGTATTTCCTGCATCCTCATTTACAAACGTATCACTAGCCTCCAAGTAAATAAAATACTCGCCTGGCTGAGTGTAGGTGAATGAGAATGTAGTATCAGACTTGGCACTTATACTTGTACCTTGCTGGTCACCCATTCGCCATACAAATGTTCCTGCATCCTTACTTTTACTACTAAATGTGGCCGTAAAGGGTGCGCATCCCATTGTGTCAGACACAATATCAAAATTGGGTTCGGGCCCTTTCAAGTAAATAGGAAAATAGGCTGTATCTACACATCCATCCCTCGTGGTAACGCTTAGTCGCAGGGTGAATTCTCCGTTAGACGAGTAATAGTGAAATGGATCTTTCAAAACACTTGGAGTGGTGAAATCTCCAAAATCCCAATGATATTGTGTTACAAAATCACCAGCACTATTAAAATCGAAGTAAGATGAATCCTTGAACTGGATAATCTGGTCACATAAGTACTCCATCCCCGCTTGCTCAATGGCGGCATTTACTCCGCCAACTCTTACCACACGAGAAGTGGTATCAACACAACCAAATTTATCTTTACTCGCCATCCGGACTGTAAATTCACCTTTGGAAGTATATACGTGGCTCAATACAGGGTCGGTAATCAAGAATCCTGTTCCATCTCCTGGATCCCAAATAAGCGATTCCTTTACGGCAGTATTTCTCCAATGTGCTACGGGGTCTTGGTAGTACCTATTGTTTTCTTCTAACACAAGTGTTTGCCCAAGACAAATCGTTGTGTCTCCTGTTATTTCATTTTGATAGCCTACCGAAGCAAGGTGTACATAATTATCATAGCACCCTATCGAGTCTATAACCCTAGCTACTATGAGTTTCATCCCTTCTTGCGTATAAGAGTGAGATATACTAGGGACCGTATCTGTAACTGCAAGCGTATCCTCGCTTCCTGTATACCACGTGTAGGTCAACCAATCGAGTTTGCCCGTTTGACCACCTACGTACTCCAGTTGATAATGAATAGGTAGACACACCGTGTCTGTCGTNAATTTAAACTCTGCTTTAGGCTCGGGAAACAGCTGAAACCAATTGTGGAACCANAGNGTATCTCTACATACCCGGGCAGGATTTACATAAAAATCGGTCAAATCAGCAGAGCGGTACACAACGGAATCACCCGTCTGAATTGCAAATCCAACGGTCACCCACCCATCTGGATGTGCTACTTGGGTGTAGCCTTTGGGGCCAAAGGTTACAAATCTTTTATCATCCTTCAGTGAATCTACGCACATGGTAACAGCCCCACTGCACAGATTATGCTCAAAAAAAACGCCATAATCACTCTTAGTCCCCAAGCAGGGTTTAGCTAAGGATCGCGAAAAAATAGCATCTTCAGGCTTTACAAAAGAAACTTCTTTATTGGCGGTACTCGTGCATCCAGTTGCTCTATCTATAACGTAAAGCTCTATTTTCATACAGCCCGTATCCATGTAAAAATGCTGACTATTCTCGTTAGAGTCTCTATTACAATTTTGCTTATACCCAAAACAATTTGCGGCTTTCCCGTCTCCAAAATCCCAAAAGTAACTTGGTTTTGCTGTAGGGTATTTCTTTGTAAGGTTAAGTGTATATACGGTATCTTGAGAGACACACTGCACGGCATTGAGTGGTATAAAATCTGCAACTACGCCCACAGCACTGTATTTTATAAACCGTGATTCTTTATCACAATTCCCTTTGGTAATGGTGAGTTTTACGTAGAAATCACCCGGTTCATTGGAACGAATATTTTGAACTATGCCTGTGCCCACTNCGCCTATCAATTTCTTATCGGCATCATATAGCTCCCACTTATAACTAGCACCACCTATGATAGAATTACTTAACACAAGGTTTTGCCCCATACATAATACGGTATCGGTGAGTATATTTACATCAGGTTCAAATTTTTCAATCTTAATACCAAACTTGGCACTATACTCATTCTCACACCCATTGGTTAACACGACTTTTAGTGTCACTGTATAGGTTCCATCGGCAGTGTAGTTGTGACATTCTCCATCCCAGTCGGTCGTATTGGTACTCCCGTCACCATAGTCCCACTCAAAACTAGCAACACTAGCTGGCAAAGACGCAACATTGTTCGTAAAACACACCTCCTGTCCATCACAATCTGCTCCTTGTACGCTACCTAAAAAGCCGGGAATAAAATCGGGTAGAATAGATATATCCTGTTGCCACTTAGCCTCACAACCTTTATCATTCACCACCTCTACGAGGATAGTATAAGGATTATTGGCTGTACTCTGATAGCCTGTATAGCAAATATTTTTGGCGGAAGAGGGGCTATTACTTGAGGTTGTTGCCCCATTACCCCAAAGCACAATTCGTGAAGCATAACCAATCGTGGTAGTCCCCATTGTACTGTTATCAGTAAGGCAAATATTTTGATTATTCAGACAAAAACTTGAACCGTCCAAGCTAAAATCTGGCTGCGGTAAATCGTGTACGACGATATTTTTTGTGGCATTCACACTGGTGCCGTTAGCTAGGACCACTTGAACCGAAACTGTGGTGGGTCCTGGGGTAGAAAATGTATGCGAAGGACTAGCCTGGGTAGACGATAACCCATCACCAAAATCCCACGTTTGTGAGGAGGCAGTGCCACTCGTTGAGTACTGAAAAGTAATCAACTCTCCCAGACACACCGAAGCTGGTGATGAAATGCTAGCAGATTGCCCAAGTGCTAAGATGGGTGCCGCTATAAGAACTATTGGTAATAGAATTTTACTAATCACGGTAAAAAGATAGGGCGAACAACTCAAAAGTTGCTCGCCCTACTCAAAATTTCTAGTTTATTTTACAAAAACTTGAAGTTTCTGCCCAAATACTTAGCTGTATGCTCCAGTTCTTCTTCGATTCTAAGCAGCTGATTGTACTTGGCCATTCTGTCACTACGTGATGCAGAGCCTGTTTTTATCAATCCGCTATTCATGGCTACCGCCAAATCTGCTATCGTAGCATCTTCGGTCTCACCACTTCTGTGCGAAATAATGTTGGTATAGCTATTTTCCGTAGCAAGGTTTATCGCATCTATTGTCTCTGTCAAAGTACCTATTTGATTTACTTTTACAAGTATAGAATTTGCAATTCCTTCGTCTATACCGCGTTGTAATCTTGTAGTATTGGTTACAAACAAATCATCTCCTACCAACTGCACTTTGTCTCCTATTTTATCTGTAAGGTATTTCCAACCTGACCAATCGTCTTCGTCCAGTCCGTCTTCTATACTTAGTATCGGATACTTAGCCGACCAAGTAGCCCAGTAATCGGCCATCTCTTCGCTGCTTAGCTGTCTACCGTCTGACTTACTGAAAGTGTAAAGTCCCGTTTCTTTATTATAAAATTCAGAAGTAGCTGCATCCATAGCAATGTACATATCTTCTCCTGGCTTATATCCTGCAGATTCTATAGCCATCAAGACAGTTTCTATAGCCTCTTCGTTTGACTTAATATTCGGGGCAAAACCTCCTTCGTCACCTACATTGGTACTGTACCCTTTGCTGCTTAGTACTTTTTTCAGATGGTGAAATGTCTCTACACCCATTTTTAGTGCTTCGCTAAAGGTGTCGGCACCTACAGGCATAATCATAAACTCCTGAAAATCAATAGAATTATCAGCATGACTACCGCCGTTTATGATATTCATCATCGGAATAGGAAGTGTACAAGCATTTACTCCACCTAAGTATCTATATAGTGGCTGTCCGCTTTCTTCGGCAGCAGCGTGGGCCGTTGCCAAACTAACTGCTAGCATCGCATTAGCACCCAATTCTGATTTGTTTTCGGTACCGTCCATTTGTATCATCTTACGGTCTATGTGTACCTGCTCAGATACTTCCTCGCCTACTATCTCATCCGCGATGGTTGTATTTACATTGGTTACGGCTTTCATTACACTTTTGCCAAGGAAATTTGACTTATCGCCATCTCTTAGCTCTACGGCCTCGTGTACTCCTGTACTTGCTCCACTAGGAACAGCTGCTCTACCAAAGGCTCCGTCCTCTGTGTATACATCTACCTCTACCGTAGGGTTACCTCTACTGTCTAAAATTTGTCTTGCGTGAATGTGTGCTATTTCGCTCATTAATTNCGTTTTAAATTATTTTGTATTAGTTAAAAAGTTGTGCAATGATACTTGGTTTTAAGAAGAAGGACAATTTATAGATGCGTTTTTCCGAAAAGGGTAAAATGCCGTAAGGTTTGCCCTCCTTACCATATGATTAAGTGATTTCAATAAAAACAACTTAGTGGCTACTTTATACTTACGAAGCTTCGAGCTCAGATGGAAACACAGACTATACTGATTTTTGCGGATTTTTATACATCCATAAAAACTTAAATCATGGCCAATTACCTTTTGAGCTTCTCGTTGAAGTAAATGATTAAGCGACATGAATAGTGAGAAATTGCGACTATCTCTTCATACTCCCAAAGCCATCGCACTGTTATCTATTCTTTTCTCTGCTCCTCGTGAGACTCGAACTGACAATAGGAAGCTTAACTTTATTCTTTAGTTACTCAACATCCCAACAAAGTCGTCAAAAAGATAACGACTATCGTGTGGTCCTGGACTAGCTTCTGGATGATATTGTACAGCAAATGCATTTTTGTCTTTTACGCGAATACCTTCTACAGTGTTGTCATTCAAGTTGATATGCGTAACCTCTGCTTTGCCAGTATTACTCTCTGGATCTATCGCAAAACCGTGATTTTGAGACGTGATTTCACTTTTACCGGTTTGTAAGTTTTGTACAGGATGGTTTTGACCGCGATGACCTTTTTTGAGTTTGAAGGTCTTCATTCCTACTGCCTGAGCCAAAATCTGACTCCCAAGGCAGATACCAAACATTTTTTCATTGGCATCCAATATATCTTGCAATGTCTTTACTGCATAAGGCATTGCCGCGGGATCACCTGGGCCATTGCTTATCATAAATCCATCTGGATTCCACGCTTTCATATCGGCATAGCTGGTATCGCCTGGAAATACTTTTACGTGGCAACCACGCTCAGTCAAACAACGAATGATATTCTCTTTGCTTCCTAAGTCGAGCAATGCCACTCGCTTATCTCCGCTCTCATTTGCCTCATAAGCTTCTTTGCTCCATACTTTGGAGCTAAGCTCAAGCCCTTCCATACTGGGTACCTCTTTTACCATTTTTTGCAATTCAGCCACATCTAGTATCTCAGAACTAATGATGGCGTTCATAGCTCCCGCATCGCGTATGTGCTTCACAATTTCACGCGTATCTACATCACTTATTCCTGTAAATCCGTGCTCTATGAAATAATCATTAAGGCTGCTATCAGCCATTGTTCTGCTGTGCATTGGCGAGTAATTTTTACATACCAACCCAGCAATCTTTATAGCGTCCGACTCTGCATCTGCAGCAGCGGCTCCATAGTTACCTATATGGTCCATCGTCATTACCAGTATTTGCCCAAAATAAGAAGGATCGGTAAACACTTCTTGATATCCCGTCATCCCGGTATTAAAGGCGATTTCACCAGAAGTAGTCCCAATCTTGCCGATGGCTTTACCTTCGAAAACGGTACCGTCTTGCAGTACTAAATAAGCTTTTTGAGTATTAATTACAGACACGTTATTTTAGATTTTGGCAAAGGTAAGAGTTGACCCATTATTATCACTAACAAGTTATTAAGGCAATTTCAACGATTCACCCTCAGAAAGCTCACCTTCTTAATCCAGACTCAACCAAGCCTTACATTTTTTATTATCTGCATCGGCTATTGTAAGTTTATAATCCACCTTATGGCTTTGCGTATACGTCATTGTAGTGGTATATACTTTTCCATCTCTAGCATATATTATTTCTACCTCGCTATTTACATCGTGCTTACTATCCTGCTTCTCTAGCTGAGTAGTGACTCTCCATCCATCTACCGAGAGTATTTCATCATTCACGCTCAATCCAGCCTCTACCGCTGGGCTGCCGGTGTAGATATTCGCGATCACATTTTTACCCCCATCCATTTTACTTACTACTCCACTCCATGCCGTGACTTTACCTACATTTTGGTCCTTTATCTCAATACCGTACTTACTGAATACCTCATCATAGTTAAGAGGAGTTGTACTGAATATCACTTTATCAAAAAACGAAGTCATATCTCTACCCGCCATCTGGGAGCACACAGCTATAAACTCATCGTGAGTAAATCCTCTACCTTGTTTCTTATAAAAATCGGTATACAAAGCACGCATCACGTCGTCCAAACTCTTATTGCTTTCTGAGCGTATTTCTAAATCGAGCAATACTGCTGCTATCATCCCCTTGTTGTAGTAACTCACGGTTTGGTTTACACTCTCCTCGTTAGGAAGATACGCCTTTACCCAAGCCAAGATACTACTATGGGCCAAGCTCATTACATTTTTGCCCGGGGTATTCTCTAGTCGGTTTATCTGACTGGCGATAATACTTAGGTACTTTTCAGTATCATACTCTCCTATGCGAAGCAATGTTTTATCATCGTAGTAGCTCGTGATTCCCTCTGCTATCCAAAGCATATCGGTGTATACTTCTTGGTTATAATCAAATGGGCCAAGCTGTATGGGACGTACGCGTTTCACATTCCACAAATGAAAATATTCGTGAGCAATGAGTCCCAAGAAATTCTTGTAACGCGAGGCATTGGTATATGCCCATCTATTCATCATACTGGTTTGGCTATTGAGATGCTCTAATCCGCCGCCGCCGCTGCCTACGTTATAAATAAAATGCGTGTATCGCTCACTTGGGTGGTCTCCCATCATGGCTATTTGCGAATCACTTATTTTCTTAAAATCTGTCTTAATCTTATCCAGATCATAGTTACCCTCACCTATCATTACTACGGTGTGTGGCACCTTACCACTGGTATAACTGGTTTTTTCAAAATTACCTAAAGCAATAGGCGAATCCGCCAATAGGTCATAGTTTTCACAGGTATAAACATTTCCTACGCCCTTTGTTTGGGGCAATGCCACCTCTACATTATTCCACCCCTCGTATGGTTGTATGGTCAATGTGATTTCTTCTTTTTCATAACCCTGCAAGTAACCAAAGGTGGACACCCCGTGCAAGAATGCATATTTCTCGTCGGCATAGCTCTGGCGAACGCTTACGGCAAAGCAGTATACATCATAACTCAATTTTACTGCAGCCGCTCCTTTGGTCTCTATTCGCCACGTATTTTTGTCTACTCGTGTAATGGGCAACTCACCTGCTTTTACATTTTCATACGCATTACTAAATTCACGTACCTTGTAGCTTCCAGGTGTCCATACGGGTACTTCAAAATCTACAAAGTCCTTGCCTGCTGCATCAAAATCTATCGCCACAGAGACGTAATGTGATTTTACTTTGTCAAAACTTACGGTGTAATTTAATGCTTGAGATGTCAATGATGCGAGTACGATTAATGTGAATGTGAAAAGCTTTTTTAGCATAGGGCAAATGTGGACTTTTTTCACGAATTGAAGAATTGCGTTTTATTTTTTTGCCAAGCAAATTATAGATTCCTCTAAAAATTGTTTTAATGTTACCGCCACATATGAAAGATTTACAATTTCCGATAAACCTTACCTTCAATATTGGCACATTGTCTAACGATTTTAGTGCAACAGATGCCAATGGACGTACAATTGCTTATGTCAAACAAAAGCTCTTTAAGCTCAAAGAAGACATAAGTGTATACAGCAACGACTCCAAANCAGAATTGCTATACAAAATAAAAGCAGACCGCTGGATAGATTGGTCAGCCGCTTATAGCATTACTTATGCCGACGGTACGGAGCTAGGTAAAGTAGCCCGCAAGGGATGGAGATCACTTTGGAAAGCNAAATACCTACTCGTAGACCAACACCAAAAAGAACAATTTACCATAGAAGAAGAAAATGGCTGGGTAAAAGTATGGGACAGCCTACTTGGCGAGATTCCTATTCTAGGTATGCTCACTGGTTATTTCTTCAATCCGTCATACGCCGTAACCAATCTTAACGGAAGAAAAGTAGTACGCATCAAAAAGTTACCCTCTTTTTTTGGTAGAAAATTCGAAATCAGCAAGCTAGAAGATATAGATAACGACGACGATGAGCGTGTAATCTTGGGTCTAATGATGATGATATTACTTGAGCGACGCAGGGGTTAAACCAATTTAGTTTTTGAGTATCGCATAAATAAAAAACGAAATTACAACTATCAGACCCCGATTACCTCTTGCGTACTACGAGNACCTCATCATCTGAAAACTCCATCCATGCTAGGTCGTAGATGTAGTGAAAGGTTTTACCTCTGCTATTTGTGGTGGTATGTGTGTGGTACTTGAACCTGAATTTCTTATTCTCCAGTAGGTTTCTATAGATTTTTACTTGTGTCTTATTTTTACCNAGCAGCTCTAGGAGTATGCCGTGGTTGCGTTTCAGGTATTCATTTATTTGGATAGCGGCTTGTTTGGAAGCGTGACGCAGATGTATGTGATAATAGTTTTTACACTTGGTGGAGCAAAATTTTTTATCTGACCTCCCTTCTACTTCTTTTTTACATATTTTACATCTTATGAGCATTCGCACCTANTGATAACGGCAAATATACATTATCCGTTTGTAACGGTTAGTGATGAATAATTAGAATTTTTTACTTGCCTTTTTCATCCACCCTCTCCATCTTTACGCTATGAATGCCATACCAAAATTGCAAACCGCTAAAAATCAGATGATTACAGTCTACAAGCCGCTACCCAAGAGTAAACGTATGAAGATACACATACCCTATACTATGAAAGAAGAGCGAGAAGCATTAAAGCAACTCAATACCTCTTTCTATCATCCTTCACAAAAACTGTGGAGCATAGTGAATACAGAAGAGAATAAAAGCGAGCTTAAGAAGCTTTTTAAGGGTAAACTGAAGGTGCAAGAGATTGCTGATACGCCTACATTGCCCAAGGTACTGCTTTTAGAAAAGAGCCAAGCGGAGCTGGACAAAAATCACCAAAAGTTGGTATTAAAAGGCCTAAGTGCCAAAACTGTAGCTATATATCAGAATAACTTAATTCAATTTTTTTCGTATTTTGAAAAAGCTGATTTCCCAAACCTTACCAAGGATCAGATAGAAGGCTATGTTTATATGCTTGTGAACAAATATAAAATTTCAGAGCAAAAACAAAACAGTGTCATAAATGCTATCAAAAGCTATTATGAGCATACACTAGGTAAACCTAGAGAGTACTACAATATCACCAGACCTAAGAAGAGCCAAGATCTGCCCAACGTCCTGAGCAAGGCGGAGGTAAAAGCCATACTCAACTCGCCTAAGAATATAAAACATAAAGCCATACTGTATACTATATATAGTGCGGGACTGCGTATAGGTGAACTTACTAGACTACGAGTAGAAGATATACGGAGTGATGATGGATATATATTTGTAAAGGATAGCAAAAGGGAAGAAAGATAGGCATACGGTGCTAAGCCCTGCTCTGCTCAACATACTACGCCAGTACTACAAGGTTCATAAACCAAGCTACTGGCTATTTGAAGGTCAGGACGGCGGCCAATACTCCACCAAAAGTATTCAATCTATTTTTAGAAGAGCAGTAAAAGAGACCAATTCAAACGCCTGGAGTACTCCACATACGCTAAGGCACTCTTTTGCAACACACTTATTGCAGGCTGGAGTAAACCTAAGGTATATACAAAGTGCCTTGGGCCATAACAGTAGTAAAACAACAGAAATATACACTCGTGTGATGAACATAAATAATAAAACATTGAAGAGTCCATTGGATTTATTATAAAAATCGCTACTTTTGGTAAATGATATGAGAACAGACAACCCCCCCAACAACCAATCTTTTTATTTTAGCATTACGATACTCCACTAGGAGTTTCGCACATAGCAAAAATAGACGCATGTTTAGTGGGGACTTGCGTCTATACTAATGTTGTAAGTAATTGGAAAACACCACTTGAAAAACCTAATCAATAAAATAAAAAATTCAATTTCGCTTTCCGCACAAGCTGAGGAATATATCTATTCTATTTCCAAAGAAAAAAAGGTGTCGAAAGGAGAAGTTTTAATCAGAGAAGGTCAAACTGTAAACAAGACTTTCTTTGTTACTCAAGGTAGTCTTCGTTCGTTTTGTGTTGACAAGGAAGGCAAGGAACATACGCTGCAATTTGCAATTAAAGATTGGTGGATTAGCGATTTTATGGCAATTTACAACAATGAGCCTGCTTCACTTACAGTGGAATGTATCACTGATGCAACCCTAATTGAATTCAACGCTCAGAAGTTAGATGAGATATATCTTCAATTTCCAGAATTTGAACCGTTTCAAAGAAAAAACTTAGAACGGCATGTAGTTAGTTTGCATAAAAGAATCCTAAACCAATTGCAATTGACGGCTCTGGAGAGATACAATTTGTTCCTTGAACAATACCCTAATATTGAACAACACGTCCCCAATTATCACATAGCCTCTTATTTAGGTATAACTCAACAAAGTCTAAGTCGAGTGCGAGCAGAAATAGCAAAAAAAAAAGATTTATTATCATAGGGTAATTTTTATCCAATAACACTCCCCTACTTTTGATGTGAAATCAAAAACACAAAAGTTATGCTTAAAAAAATATTGGGTTTTGCTCCAAAATTGGAATCAGACGGATCATACAGCCCATCCAAAATGGCTTTAAAGATGGGAGTATCTGACAAAACAGATTTTGAAAATATCACCTATCAAAAATACCAAGGTAAAAAATCAAAAATTCTGGTCATTTTCACAGAAGAAAAGAATTTAAAAATGAAAAATGGTAAATTCTTCTCCACAGGAAATCACCCAGTAGAAGCTTTGTTACCTATGCTTCATTTGAAAAATGCAGGATTTGAATTTGAAATTGCCACTCCAACTGGAAAACCTGTAGTTTTTGAAATGTGGGCTTTCCCTGTTAAAGATGAACATGTAAAAGCTATCTACAATGAAAACAAAGTAAGCTTCGAAAAACCTATTAAGCTATCTGATTTCATTAAGTCTTCATTTGAACATTCAGAATCATATGGAGCTGTTTTTGTTCCAGGTGGTCATGGAGCAATGATTGGAATACCAGAAGATAAAAATGTGGCGAAAATCCTAAGATGGGCAAATGAAAAAGATATATTTACGATTAGTCTTTGTCATGGGCCTGGAGCATTCTTATCAACCACTTTGAACAATCAAGAATTCTTATACAAGGGATATAATATGGCCGTATTCCCAGATTCAGTTGACAATAAAACACCAATGTTCGGTTATCTCCCAGGTAAAATGCCGTATGGACTAAGTGAAAAATTAAAGAGTCTCGATGTTAAATTGATGAATACGAAAATGGATAAAACCGTGTGTGTTGATAGGAAGTTAATTACTGGATCTAGTCCACTAGCATCAAATGAATTAGGGAAACTTGCAGCGAATACATTATTGAAAGAATTAAATTAAAAAAATGGAATTACTAGATAAACTTGAATGGCGTTATGCTACAAAGGCCATGAATGGCCAAAAAATACCTCAAGAAAAAATTGATAATATCATAGAAGCGATATCACTTGCACCAACTTCTAGTGGCTTACAACCTTTTGAAGTATATGTAATTACTAATCAAGAGGTAAAAGATAAAATTAAGCCAATTGCATGGAACCAGTCTGTAGTCTCAGATTGCTCACACTTATTAGTCTTTGCGGCCTGGGACACATATACTGAAGAGAGAATTAATAAGATGTTTGACTTAGTAAATGAGGTCAGAGGGTTTAAAAATGAAGGTTGGGATAATTACAGACAAATGCTTTTAAAAGGTTACCCTCCAAGAGATCCAGAAGTGAATTTCAATCACGCAGCTAAACAAGCATACATTGCATTTTCACAAGCAATCGTGGCAGCTGCATTTGAAGAAGTTGACGCTACTCCAATGGAAGGTTTTGATGGGAATGCCTTAGATGAAATACTAAGTCTCAGAGAAAAAGGGTTAAGAAGCTGTGTTTTGCTTCCCTTAGGATATAGGGACATAGAAAATGATTGGTTAGTTAACCTTAAAAAGGTTAGGAAAAGTAGAGAAAATTTAATTACTGAGGTAGAATAAAAGCTACTTACAACAAGGTATAAAAGCAATAGCGGTTTGGGAGTAATCTCAAACCGTTTTTTGTTTTAATTTAGTATTTTGCAACCCGAAGGGCAGTGCTTATAAATTCGCTACTGCTCCTATACAAAACGTTACCTGCAAGGCAAGTATTCAATAATCCATTTGCCTATTTTCAAGTATTTCGTATATGCGTATCTTTCGCTAAATCGAAATCCTTTATCTTGGTGTTTCCACATTAATCCTCTGCCAAATAATCTAAACCAACTCGTTTGTTTTGAATAAAGAGAAGCCCAGCAGGTAACACCAAATAAACACAATACAAGTTGTGTGCTATCCTCAAACTTTGTTCTTTTAATGCAGTTTATTCTGTAATTCATATTTTTGTTCTTTTAATTTGAACTGTGTTTATTCATCACGTAGGTACACCAAATAAAAAGAGTGGAAAAAACTAAAGTAATATCAGGATTGTTTAACACTTTCTTATCTGAAAAAAGGAAAGAACAAGTAGAGAAAACTACTTTAGTGATAGCCATTGTTAGTTATTTAATTCATTTGCTAATAATATTCTTAAATACTCAAGGAATAATCGAAATTGAGCAAAAGTTTTTCAAGAACCCAATAGCTGCTATATACACTCCATTTTCTTTCATTTTAATATTTGAAGTATTTTTACTTGTATACCATCTCCCAAAATCTATAACTGCTTATATAGGGAAACAATATGAAATAATTACTCTAATAGTAATTAGAAAAATTTTCAAAGATTTAGCTTATCTCGAATTGGATTCAGATTGGTTTCAAAACAAAGAAGATTTACAATTTACAATAGATGTATTAACATCTTTGATTTTATTCTTTGTAATATATCTTTTCTACAAATCAATTCGAAAAAGAGAATATATTTCAATCAAAAAAACTGATAAGATAGGAAATAGCATAAGAAGATTTGTATTACTAAAACAGTTATTGGCAATCATTCTCGTCCCAATATTATTTATTTTTGCAGCCTATTCATTGATAAGTTGGGGTATTGTAACTGCAAAAGACTACAACAATGGAATATTAGAATTTACAAACATAAACAATGTATTTTTCGATGAATTCTTTAATATTTTGATAATTATTGATGTTTTATTGTTGTTGGCGTCTTTCTTTTACTCTGATAAATTTTATAAAATTATGCGGAACTCGGGCTTTGTAATTTCAACTATACTAATAAAAATTTCATTTTCATCAGATGGGATGATAGGTAATACACTCATAATTAGTTCTGTGATATTTGGGTACTTAATGCTAATAATTCATAATTTATATGAAAAGAATGCTGTACCTAACAAAAGCTAAAATGTCAATAGCCTCCATTCGTCGGCTACTGCATTTAGCCGAACCGTTAGCTGTTATTAAAATAAAACCAGTAATCATAACATATTTTTTGCTTCTAATTGGACAATTAACTTTTGCCCAAAACAATGAAGTATGGACTTCTTTTTGGAATGAAGAAACTGACTTGATGGGTTTCATAAATTCAAAAGATGAAGTAATGATTGAACCAAAATTTATGGGGTTTAATATCGCAAAAAGCTTCAATTATATTATTGCTGTTATGGNAGAAAATAATGGTGAATATGATACCTATTATTTATCCAAGTTGGGCAAAAAAGTAGGAGTTGACAGCCTACATATTTTTGATAACGGTGCTGACTGTGAAAGCGAAGGCTTTATAAGATTTAAAGATAAAAAAACAGATAAAGTCGGGATGTTTGATAATAACGGAAATGTTGNAATTCCAGCTGTATATNATGCACTTTTAAGAACACACAATGGATTGATTTGGGCACTAAAAGAAGCAGAGAAAAAATATTGGGATAAACACNAAGAATCAGGTTGTAATCATTACAGTTGGAAAGGNGGANAAGAAGTTTTAATTGACACAGCGAATAATGTTCTCGTTGAAAATTTCCAATTNNATAACTCGTTAAACTTTTTCACACTTGGAAGGATTATAGAACCACATTCAGATACTACAAGAAAATCGTTCCTAGCGTTTGATGGTAGTGAAGACTTCCCCAAAATTAGCACACTAATAAGTTCAAAAAAAGAGTAGAAAATTGTACCAAGAAAAAAGATACCGATAACGACAATGAGCCTCTAATCTTGGGTTTAATGATGATATTACATGAGCGACATTGGTATTAAAAGTATAGCTGTTGTGCTACTCGAAAAGTATTGGCGTGAGCTTCTATGATATCTTTTATCTGAACGGAGTATCCCCCACCCATGCTTACAGCTACCGGCACATTATGAGCCACGGCTTGTTCAAAAACAAATCGGTCTCGCTCTTTGCACCCTTCGCGAGTCACTGCTAGTCGTCCGAGCTTGTCGGTACTTATGATGTCTACACCCGCGAGATAAAAGATAATATCCGGCTGTGCCTGACGTATAAGCTGAGGCAAGTGTGCTTTGAGCAATGCGAGGTAGTCGGCATCTTGTATGCCATCGTCTACACCTATGTCCAAATCACTTTTCTCCTTGCGAAGCGGATAGTTTTTAGCTCCGTGCATACTGAAGGTGAATACACGTGGGTCGTTCTCAAATATCTTGGCATTACCGTTACCTTGATGCACATCCAAGTCAACAATAAGGGCCTGTGTGATAGCACCTTCGGCCAGTAGCACATTTGCTGCAATAGCAAAATCATTAAAAATACAAAACCCCTCGCCTCTATCGGCAAAGGCATGGTGCGTACCTCCGGCTATATTCATGGCTACTCCGTGCTTCATTGCATAACGAGCACACTGCAACGTACCTTGAGCGATATGCTTGCCCCGCGTGATCAGCTCGGGCCGTATGGGGAAACCTATGGCTCGTTGTTCTTTGCGGTCCAGCAAATTATGATTGAGCTTGTCTAAATATGCTTCGGTATGCGTAAGTAAGATATCTTCATCACTTAATGGATGTGGCTCAAAGAAATTTTCAGGATTGATGGTACCTTCGTATAGTAATTGCTGAGGCAAGAGTTCATACTTGTCCATTGGGAAGCGATGGCCAGCGGGCAAATCATATTTATATATGGGCGAAAAAGCAATTTTGAGCACAGCGTATTAACCTNGTAAGCCACAATATTGTTCGCAATGACTCGTAAATAAAGGTTGCATTAGTGTATTATAAATATAAAATCGTAGTTTTGCACCCATTTTTTTCGTAAAGGAGGACATGATACATTGATAAATAACACAAACGAAAATCAAGATCCAATCTTGAATGACGCTACTGAGGCCAAGGATGCCACAGTGGAAGCGACAACAAACGATGCTCCAGCAGAAGCTACTGAATCTGCTAACACAACACCCGTTTCTGAAACACCTGTTCACAATCCTGATGACTTTGATTGGTCTCAAGATAAAGCTGGATTTGGTGCGTATGACGAGTCTCAAAACAAAGACTTGAAAGACATGTATGCTAACACCATCAAACAAGTAGATGAAAAAACACTTGTAATGGGTAAAGTAGTAAGCATATCTGCAGACGATGTACTTATAGACATAGGATTCAAATCTGACGGTCTTGTATCNTTTACAGAATTCAGAGATACTCCAGACCTAGCAGTAGGTGATGAAGTAGAGGTGTATGTAGATGAGACTGAGAATGCTCTTGGGCAACTCGTACTTAGCCGTAAGAAAGCAGTACAAGAAGGTGCTTGGGAACGCATACAAGNAATCATGGAAAGTGGAGAAATCGTTAAAGGTTACATCCAATCTAGAACCAAAGGCGGCCTAGTAGTAGACGTAATGGGAATGGATGCATTCTTACCTGGATCTCAAATAGACGTGAAGCCAGTTAGAGATTACGACCAGTACGTAGGTAAAACTATGGAATTCAAGGTTGTGAAAATTAACGAGGTTTACAAAAACGTAGTAATATCACACAAAGCAATCATTGAAGACGATATCGAAGCTCAAAAAGCTGAAATGATATCTAAACTAGAAGTAGGTCAAGTACTAGAAGGTATGGTGAAGAACATGACTTCTTTTGGTGTATTCGTAGACCTAGGTGGTCTCGATGGTCTTCTTCACATCACAGACATATCTTGGGGTCGTATCAACCACCCAGAAGATGTGCTTGAGCTTGATCAAAAAATACAAGTTGCGGTTCTTGAGTTTGATAACGAGAAGAAAAGAATTTCTCTCGGTATGAAACAACTTACTGCTCATCCTTGGGATAGCATGAAGGCTCTAGAAGCTGGCGAAAAAGTAAAAGGTAAAGTAGTTACTGTAGCTGATTACGGAGCATTCGTAGAAATAGAAGCAGGCGTAGAAGGTCTTATTCACGTTTCAGAAATGTCTTGGTCTCAGCACTTACGTAACCCATCTGACTTTATAAAAGTAGGTGACGAAGTAGATGCAGTAGTTCTTGATATCGACAAAGAGGAGCACAAACTTTCTCTTGGTCTTAAGCAACTTACCAGCGATCCTTGGCAAAGTATTGAAGAAAAATACCCAGTGGACAGCAAGCACACAGGTATCGTTCGTAACCTTACCAACTATGGTCTATTCGTAGAGCTCGAAGAAGGGGTAGACGGATTGGTACACGTATCTGACTTATCTTGGTCTAAGAAAATAAAGCATCCTGCAGAATTCACTAAGAAAGGTGAAAATCTTGAGGTTGTTGTACTAGAAATAGANAGAGACAACAGAAGATTGAGTCTTGGTCACAAGCAGATAGATGAAAATCCATGGGATACATTCGCTACTGTATTCAGACTAGGTTCTGACCACGAAGGTGTGATTTCTGAAATCAACGACAGAGGTGTTATCTTCACACTACCTTACGGGGTAGAAGGTTTTGCTCCTAAGAAGCATACCAAAAAAGAAGATGGTACTGAAGTGAAAATGGATGAAACACTTAACGTACGTGTAATCGAGTTTAACAAAGATGCTAAGCGTATACTTGTATCACATACAGACATTTGGAAAGAAGTAGAAAGAGCTCAACGTTCTGAGCAAGATGCTTCTAACAAACGTCGCTCTGCAAATACCAATAAGTATGTAGAGAAGATGAACAAGTCTGTTGAGCGTTCTACTCTCGGAGAACTAGACGTTCTTGCAAACCTTAAAGCTAAAATGGAATCTGCACCAGCTGCAGAGCCAAAGAAAAAAGCTAAAAAGGCTGCCCCAAAGGCAGAAACAAAAACGGAAAGTGCAGAAGCTCCAGCAGAAGACTACAGTGCAATGACTGTAGCTCAACTCAAAGCAGCAGCTAAAAAGAAAGGTATCAAAGGATATACTTCTCTTAAGAAAGCAGAGCTTATAGAAGCATTAAGCAAATAAGTTTTCTGAAACTATACATTAAAATCCCGACCGCTTGGTCGGGATTTTTTTTTGTCTAATTGTTTCTCGCAACATTGGCAAGTATGCCTAAATATAAGATATTTGAACCCGAATGAATTATTGGCTGATAAAATCGGAACCTTTCAAGTATAGTTGGGATCAAATGATGAGCGATGGTTCTACCTATTGGGATGGTGTACGCAGCTATGCTGCACGTATACAGCTGAGGGCTATGAGAGATGGCGACATCTGTCTTTTTTATCATAGCAACGAGGGCAAAGAGATCGTAGGAGTGTGTAAGGTGATAAAAGAAGCCTACCAGGACCCAACTACCGATGATGATAGATGGGTAGCTGTAGATGTACAAGCGATAAAACCATTAAATAAATCGGTAACATTAGCACAGGTAAAAGCCAACGAAACATTGGCCAATATGGCACTTGTAAAGCTCAGTAGATTATCCGTAGGTCCCGTTCAAGATTTTGAATTTGAAGAAATTATGAAAATGGCGGAGACGCAATTCCCATGAAACGCATCATCCTTCAATATGAACAAGTAGATCTAATCCTAACCCGATTAGCCCACCAATTGGTTGAAAATCACAGCGATTTTAGTAACACCGCTTTACTCGCTTTGCAGCCGAGAGGAACACTTTTAGGCCAAGCTCTTTTGCAAAAATTAAAAAGCTTATTCAATATTGAAGTGAATTACGGCACACTAGATACTACGTTTCATCGAGATGATTTTCGTAGGTCAGACAAGCCACTTATCCCCAATGAAGTAAATATTGACTTTGACATAGAGGGGAAACGAATCATACTTATAGACGACGTATTGTACACAGGAAGAAGTATNAGAGCTGCATTGGATGCTGTAAACGACTACGGTAGGCCGGATAGCATAGAACTCGTAACACTAATAAACCGCAAATACAGACGCGAAGTCCCTATACAACCAGATTATGTGGGCGAAGAGATAGACTCACGCGTAGATGATTACGTAAAGGTAGATTGGGAAGAAAAGAATTGTAAAGTTTGGATTATCACAGATAACACGTAATAATGTCAGCACTATCCACAAATCACTTACTTGGCATTCAAAATATCACAAGCCAAGATATCAAGCTGATACTTGATACGGCAGATAGTTTTAAGGAAGTCATCAATAGACCTATCAAAAAAGTACCTTCACTACGTGATGTCACTATCGCCAATGTTTTTTTCGAAAACAGTACGCGAACCAAAATCTCATTTGAACTAGCAGAAAAGAGACTCTCGGCAGATGTAGTCAATTTTAGCAGTAGCAGTTCTTCTGTTAAAAAAGGTGAAACACTCATAGATACCGTAAATAACATCTTGGCCATGAAGGTAGATATGGTCGTAATGAGACACCCTGCCCCCGGAGCCCATCAGTTTTTGGCTCGGCACATAGATGCCAATATTATAAACGCAGGTGACGGCACACACGAGCACCCTACCCAAGCACTGCTAGATGCATATTCACTTAGAACAGAACTTGGTGACTTAACCGATAAAAAAATCGTAATAGTAGGCGACATACTCCACTCCCGTGTAGCATTAAGTAATATATACTGCCTACAGAAGATGGGAGCCAAGGTACGTGTATGCGGCCCTCCTACCCTACTACCTAAGTACATTGGCAGTCTTGGCGTAGAGGTAAGCAACGACCTTCGTGAAAGTTTGGAGTGGTGCGATGCCGCCAATATGCTACGTATACAGCTCGAACGCCAAGAGGACAAATACTTTCCGAGCTTACGTGAATATTCAACACAATATGGCGTAACCCTACCTATGCTCAAAAGCCTCAAAAAAGAGATAGTCCTTATGCATCCTGGACCCATTAACAGAGGTGTAGAAATCACAAGCGAGGTGGCTGACTCTGACCAAAGCATAATACTAAACCAAGTAGAGAATGGTGTAGCGGTGAGAATGGCTGTACTTTACCTGCTGGCCAATCACAAATAGTACATGCAAAGCAGCGTATATATTCTTTATACTGGAGGCACCTTTGGCATGAAAAACACCACCGAAGGACTTCAACCAAGTACGTGGGATGAGATTATAGCCTACCTCCCTGCTATCAAAAATCAAAATTACTTCCACTATTACTCCGAAATTGATTTCACCTTTGACACCCTTGAGCCCGTAGTAGACTCAAGTGATATCACCCCCAACGATTGGCAACGCATTGCCCAATCCATAGAAAAGAATTACGATCAGCACGATGGCTTCATAATCATACACGGTACAGATACCCTCGCATATACCTCATCTGCTTTGAGCTTTATCTTTGAGCATCTTACTAAGCCCATCGTACTCACTGGAGCACAGTTACCGATTTTTCACCCCAGGACAGATGGCATTGTAAACTTGAGCAACGCTATTTACATAGCTGGATACAAGCATTTTAGTTTACCCTGTATACCCGAAGTCTGTATCTGTTTTAATGACGATGTACTGCGTGGTAATCGTGCGGTAAAAACCAGCACCAATGATTTCGAAGGATTTAGTTCTCCCAACTTTGACAACTTAGCCCACTTAGAACAAAATATTACGATAAACACGCACCTCCTTCAAAAAAACACGAATCTACCATTAGACATAAAGTCTACATTTAGTCATCGAGTGGTGAATGTGACTGTATTCCCCGGTTATAATCCTGAGATATTAATTGACTTAGTATCAAAAGGAAAACTTGAAGGCATTGTACTACGTACCTTTGGTGCAGGCAACTTGCCAAGCGGTAAAAGATGGGATGATTTATTCACTACGTGCAAGGAGAATAACACTATTATATTGGCCACCACACAATGTCCGAATGGAAAAATAGAATTGGGACAATACGCTTTGAGCAATGTGCTCAAAAATGCTGTAGTAGTAGATGGTAAGGACATCACTCCCGAGGCGGCTCTGACCAAATTAATGTGGGTAATAGGCAACTACCCGTATGCTGAGCGGATCGGAATGTTAAGCCGAAATTTGAGGGGCGAGACTTCGTAATTTAAACCACTGATAATCAGTGTATTAAATTCGTTTCAATGTGAATTGTTTGTGGATATATACAACAGCCTGAAACCTTCCGGAAATCATCAAATAATTGTACTTTCACGCTTTAATTTTAACCGTAAAAATGAGCGAACAGAACAAAAGTTATGATGCCGATAGTATCCAAGCCTTAGAGGGCATGGAACACGTGAGAAAGCGTCCATCGATGTATATCGGAGACGTTGGCGTAAGAGGACTGCATCACTTGGTTTATGAGGTGGTAGACAATTCTATAGACGAAGCAATGGCTGGCCATTGTGACAAGATAGATGTCTGGATAAATGAGGACAACTCNATCTCTGTAAAAGACAACGGAAGAGGAATTCCCGTAGCTATGCACAAAAAAGAAGGTGTTTCTGCCCTACAAGTAGTAATGACCAAGATAGGTGCTGGTGGTAAGTTTGATAAAGATTCGTATAAGGTATCTGGGGGTTTGCACGGGGTAGGTGTATCATGTGTGAATGCACTGTCTATCCATCTCAAAGCATCAGTATATAAGGATGGGAAAGAATGGGAGCAAGAATACTCTCAAGGTAAAATAAAATACGAAGTAAGAGAAGTAGGGCCTACTACCGACCAAGGTACGATGGTTACTTTTCTGCCAGACCCAGAGATTTTTGGTGAAACTACCGTTTATAATTGGGACACCCTCTCCCTCAGAATGCGAGAGCTTTCTTTTCTGAACAAAGGAATTGAAATCAGCATCACAGATAAAAGACAAAAAGACGATGAAGGCAACTTCGTTCGTGAGGATTTTAAAAGTACAGAGGGACTCAGTGAATTTGTACGCTACCTAGATGGTACCCGTACTCCTATCATGAGCAATGTAATTGCTATGGAAGGAGAGAAAAACGGCATCCCAGTAGAGGTTGCTATGATATACAACACTTCATACTCCGAGAATCTTCACTCTTACGTAAATAATATTAACACCCACGAGGGTGGAACACACCTAAGTGGTTTCAGACGTGGACTTACCCATACCCTAAAGAAGTATGCCGATGAGTCGGGTATGCTCTCCAAAATGAAATTTGAAATACAAGGAGACGACTTTAGAGAAGGACTAACGGCCATAGTTTCGGTGAAGGTAGCTGAACCACAGTTTGAGGGACAAACCAAAACAAAACTAGGAAACAGAGAAGTAAGTGCCGCCGTAAGTCAAGCAGTAAACGAAATGCTTACAAACTTCCTGGAAGAAAATCCGACGGAGGCTAAGCAAATCGTACAAAAGGTAATGCTTGCGGCTCAAGCAAGACACGCAGCTGCCAAGGCTCGTGAAATGGTGCAGCGTAAAACTCCTATGGGTGGAGCTGGACTACCAGGAAAGCTATCTGATTGCTCTGAAAAAGATCCTACTATATGCGAACTATACCTTGTGGAGGGAGACTCTGCAGGCGGTACAGCCAAGCAAGGTAGAGATAGAAACTACCAAGCAATACTTCCATTGCGTGGTAAAATTCTGAACGTAGAAAAAGCCTTGGAGCATAAAATATATGACAANGAGGAAATAAAAAACATGTTCACCGCCCTAGGTGTGACCATAGGCACCGAAGAAGATGCTCGTGAGCTTAACACTACCAAGCTGCGTTATCACAAAATAGTGATAATGACGGATGCAGATGTGGACGGCAGTCACATACGTACGCTTATACTTACCTTATGTTTCCGTTATATGAAAGCTCTCATTGAGCAAGGGTTCTTGTACATCGCTACGCCACCACTATACCAAGTGAAGAAAGGTGCAAAGGCTGAATACTGCTGGAGTGACGAGGAACGTGACACACTAGTAAGAGAATTAGGCGGAGATAATCCCGATAGTGTTAAGATACAACGATACAAAGGTTTAGGTGAGATGAATGCCGAGCAGCTATGGGAAACTACAATGGATCCCGAGAGAAGAACGCTCAAACTCGTAACCTTAGACAACGCGGCAGAGGCAGATAGAGTATTCTCTATGCTAATGGGTGACGAAGTACCACCGCGTCGTGAGTTTATAGAGGCAAATGCCAAATACGCTAACATCGACGTTTAGACCA
>JGI26083J51738_10000143_pt1 | contig 35075 bp, 33 predicted proteins | sample SaaInl85LU_5_DNA_FD_51738 | JGI IMG/M metagenome (IMG submission 51738)
CGAAGTCTATGAACAACTTTGGCAAAAGAAATATTTTTAATAAATTTTTATATAGAAAGTCTAAGACGGCTAATGCCATTGCTTAATTTTAATAAAAAAAAAGAGGTCCTAAGTTAGGACCTCTTTTTTTTTATTAAAAACGTTTACTCTAGTGCGCCTAGATAGCGTTCTGCATCTAATGCAGCCATACAACCCGTTCCAGCCGCAGTTACAGCCTGTCTATAATCTTTGTCTTGTATATCTCCAGCTGCAAAAACACCAGGTATATTTGTTTTTGTTGTTTTTCCTTTTGTAATCAGATATCCTGTTTCATCCATATCCAATACTCCTTTAAATAAATCTGAATTTGGTGTATGTCCAATAGCAACAAATACCCCTGTTACCTCAATATTGTGTTTTTCTTTTGTTTGATTGTGAATTACCCTAACCCCAGTAACAACAGTATCTCCTAAAACTTCATCAATTTCTGTATTGTATAAAACTTCAATATTTTCTGTTTTATTAACACGGTGTTGCATTGCTTTAGACGCTCTCATATAGTCTTTACGAACTAAAATAGTTACTTTTTTACAAATATTGGCNAGGTATGTTGCCTCTTCTGCAGCAGTATCACCTGCTCCTACCACAACAACATCTTGTCCTTTATAAAAGAAGCCATCGCAAGTTGCGCAAGCAGAAACGCCTCCTCCTATTAAACGTTGCTCACTTTCTAGTCCTAAATATTTAGCAGTAGCACCAGTAGAAATAATAATTGTCTCTGCCTCGATATGTTTAGATTCATCAACAATTACTTTATGGATACCACCCACGTCATTANTCAAGGATACCGAAGTAACCATTCCAAAACGCACGTCAGTTCCAAAACGTTCGGCTTGATGTTTTAAATCCATCATCATTGCAGTTCCATCTGTACCGTCTTTATAGCCTGGAAAATTATCAACTTCTGTGGTAGTGGTTAATTGCCCACCCATTTGCATGCCTGTATACATAATCGGTTTCATGTCTGCTCTTGCTGCATAGATAGCTGCAGTATATCCTGCAGGTCCAGATCCAATTATTAAGCATTTTATTTTCTCTATAGTTTCTGACATAATTAAAAAATCTTTTTAGGGAGGTAAAAATATAGTTTTTAAAAAGATTTTTTAATCATTGTTTATAAGTTTTAATAATGAAAAAATAGAAGAAAAAAATAAAAGTAGGTCATTTTTTTTAGCGCCTGGCAATAATTTTAGTATGCCTAAGTTTTCTACCCCAACATAAATATAACCGTCATTTCCCTGTTCAATAGCTCTAACTCTACCAATACAACGAAGCAATTTAACTTCTTTATAAACTTGGTTTCTTTTAAGAATACACCTACTTAGATATTGAAATTTTAAAGAACCTACTAATAGATTTCCTTTCCAATTACCATACACCTCACTAGTAATAAAAGCCATACCAGTTGGTGCAATAGAGGGTGTCCAATAGTGAATATGGCGCTCCATCCCTTCCATATACGTTTTATCAGTAAATTTTGTACCATTATAATTTACACCATAACTTACTATTGGCCATCCGTAGTTTTTCCCTTTCTGAATAATATTTATTTCATCTCCTCCTTTGGGTCCATGTTCATGAGACCAAATTTCATTCGTAAATGGATGCATTACCAATCCTTGCGGATTTCGATGTCCATAACTATAAATGGCTTTTTTTGCGTTTGCACTAGTTACAAAAGGATTGTCTTTAGGAATCGTGCCATCATCATTCAATCGGTAAATTTTTCCTCCATCTTTGGTAAGGTTTTGAGGATTTACAGCTCTATTCCCACGATCTCCTACACTAAAATAAACATGATTTTATACATCAAAGGCAATTCTAGAACCAAAATGCTGCCCTCTGTTCGAGTTTGGTACGGCTTTATACAGCATTTCTTTATGCACCAGTGCATCGCCTTTAAGCTTAGCTCTCATTAACGTAGTATTACCTCCTCTACCTTCACCAATACTTGATGCATAGGTAAAATAAATCCAACCATTTTCTTTATACTTGGGGTGCAATGCAATGTCTAACAAACCCCCTTGGCCTCTTAAGTAAATTTCTGGCCCATTTTTAATTGTAGTTTTTACGCCATTTTTAAAATGAATTATTTTTCCAGACTTTTCGTTAATAAGCAGTGCGTTATCTGGTAAGAAGACAAAACCCCATGGATTTTCTAAATTAGGTACAATTAATTCGTACTCCTTTTGTTGTGCTACTAGTGTAAAGGAGATAAAACAACAACAAAAGACTACTAATTTTTTTAAAAACATAGCTATAAATTTCAAGAATTTAAATACAATATATAAATATTATTCTATATTTGCAGACCTAAATTGATGACTACTATCGGGGTGTAGCGTAGCCCGGTCATCGCGCCTCGTTTGGGACGAGGAGGTCGCAGGTTCGAATCCTGCCACCCCGACTACTTTAAGTATCATATAAGTTCAAAACCTTGGTAATCTTACGATTATCAAGGTTTTGTAGTTTTTAAACAACCATAAAATTTGATTGAATTTAACAAATAAGTGACCTATTCTGTTACCAAAATCATAAAACCTCAAAAAGGGAACCGAATTGTATTGATTTGACTGTCGTCTTAAAATAGTTGTTTAACAACTTTAATGACGAAAAATTATGAAAACTTCCACCACATTCAGTATGCTGTTTTGGCTAAAACAATCTAAAGCTAAAAAAGGAGAATCAAGATTATAAATTTGAACACTTCTAAAAACTGTGTAAAAGATACTAATCAAGAACCAAGAGTAATTAACGAGCACCTAAATCAGTTCTACAAATGCATTATTTAAGAAGTGTAAGATGTAATGGGTAATTTGATGAATGATACAAATAAATTAGAAATACCAATAAAAGTTAGTAATGGTATTAAGAAAGCGTTTCTAAAATTTTAAAACACTCACAGTTTGTTTCTATTCATTTTTCCTTCTCTTTTATCCAGAAACATTTATTTTCTTAAAACTTTAACGTAAATTTCTGTTTAACATAAATACTATTATATTAAACAATTTGTATCTTTGTTTGGATCACCAAAAACAAAAAAATGCAATTTTTTAACCAAGAAGATATTTACAATCTCAATAAAATTTTTAGAATCAACTTAATCAATAGTTGTTCTGGATTTAAATCTGCTAATTTACTAGGTACAATTTCTGAAGAAGGGGTAACCAATGTAGCTGTTTTTAGTTCAGTAACACATTTAGGATCTAGCCCACCAACGCTAGGTTTTATTTTAAGACCTACCACCGTACCAAGAAATACCCATAAAAACATTAAAGACCTAGGCTATTTTACCATCAACCATATTTGGGAAGATGTTATAGAAGATGCACACCATACCTCTGCCAAATATCCTGACGAAATTTCTGAGTTTGAAATGACAGACCTAGAACCAGAGTTTAAAGGCAATTTTAAAGCACCATTTGTAAAAGGGGCTCCTGTTCAGATGAGTATGAAATTTATTGAAGAAATTTATGTACCCTCTAATGATGTAATGCTAATTGTATCCCAAATACAAGAATTATACATAGAAGATAAACTATTAGAGGATGATGGCTTAATTAATTTATCTAAAGGAAATGTTGCTACAATAAACGGGTTAGATACGTATGCCATTCCTAAATTTAAAAAACAACTCACCTACCAGAGACCAAAGGAATTTAAAATATAAAAATGAAAATTTTAGTAACAGGGGCTACTGGCTACATTGGTAAACGATTAATTCCATTATTATTAAATGATGGACATACCATTGTTTGTCCTGTTCGAGATAAAATTAGAGCCGAAAACTATTATAAAAATCAGGCTAATATTACCTTAATAGAAGCCGATTTTTTAAAAAACACAAGTTTAGAGGCTATTCCTAAAGACATCGATGTTGCATACTATCTAATTCACTCTATGTCTAACTCCGCCAAAGAGTTTCATATCTTGGAAGAAAAATGTGCGTTAAATTTTAAAAAATTTGCAGAGAAATCTGCCATAGAACAGGTAATTTATTTAAGCGGAATTACCAATGATACTAAATTATCGAAGCATTTACTGTCTAGAAAAAATGTTGAAAACACGTTACAATCTAATCAGTATGCTTTGACTACTTTTAAAGCAGGAATCATTGTTGGCTCTGGTAGCTCTTCTTTTGAAATCATCAGAGACTTGGTAGAAAAACTACCTGTTATGATCGCTCCAAAATGGTTAAACACAAAAACACAACCCCTTTCTATAAGAGATGTATTGTCTTTTTTGCATAAAGCATTAGCAAAAAAAGAAGTATACAATAACTCTTACGATATTTTTGGGCCAGAGATTCTTACCTACAAAACCATGCTGTTACAATTTGCAAAAGTTAGAAAATTAAAAAGAAGCATTATTACAGTTCCTGTGATGACGCCAAAACTATCTTCCTATTGGCTGTATTTTGTAACCTCTACCTCATACAAATTAGCAAGTTCTTTAGTAAATTCTATGGGTGTGGAAGTTATTGGTAAAAAAAGCGCTATTAATACCATCCTAGACGTAAATCCGGTGTCTTACAAAAAAGCAGTACAATTGGCTTTTAAAAAAATTGAACAAAATAGTATTATTTCTAGTTGGAAAGATTCTTACATAAGCAGTGGCAAGCTAAAAAGATATGTTCATGAATTTATAAACGTACCCGAATTTGGTTGTTTTAAAGATATTAAAACAAGAACCATAAGCAACCATAACAAAACAATAACTAAGATATGGGCAATTGGAGGGGAAACTGGTTGGTACTATGGCACCCTATTATGGAAACTTAGAGGGTTTATTGATCAATTTTTTGGCGGAACTGGATTACGAAGAGGAAGAAGACACCCCTCTGAATTGAATGTGGGCGATGCCTTAGATTTTTGGAGAGTTATTTATGCCGATCAAGAAAAAGGCAAACTGTTATTGTATGCAGAAATGATTTTGCCTGGGGAAGCTTGGTTGGAATTTAAAATTAAAGACAACACCTTACATCAAACAGCCACCTTTAGACCTCATGGAATTGCAGGCAGGCTGTACTGGTATGCTGTGGTGCCCTTTCATTGGTTTATTTTTAATGGTATGATACAAAAAATTGCTAAATCTTAACTTTTGAAAAAACAACACCTACCCACTAAAGAATGTCCTATTTGCAACAGACCGTTTACCTGGCGTAAAAAATGGGAAAAAAATTGGGATAACGTTAAATATTGTAGCGAAAAATGCAGAAGAAACAAAACACAACAGGCTTAATTTGGTTTCGTAATAATTTACGAACACAAGACAACAAAGCAGTAGCACAAGCAATTGCCAACCACAGTAAAGTTATTGCTGTTTACTTTTTTGATCCTAACCATTTTAAAGAAGATGGCTATGGTTTTAAAAAAACAGAAAAATATAGAGCGCAATTTTTACTGGAAACAATTATTGATTTAAAAGAAAATCTACGTTTACTAAATATAACATTATTAACCTATGTAGCTGCACCAGAGCAGAACATAAAATCCGTAGTAGACCAATACAACATAAGTGAGATCTACACACAAAAAGAATGGACACAAGAAGAAGCAAATACCAACGCTTTAGTTCGTAAAAGTTTACCGGAAAATGTAAAAATTAAAGAAGCATACGATCAATTTTTGTACCACCCAGATACAGTTGCTAAAAATTTTAGCAATATTCCTGATGTGTTTACCGCATTTAGAAAAAAACTAGAGAAATATGTAAGCATTCAAGAAGTAATACATACTACACCACTTCAAAAAGAAAATGGAATAGAGAATACAACAACCATTCCTTCGTTAGAGCAATTGGGCTTTAGTGCTTTTAAGAAACATCNTCATTCGGCTTTCCCTTTCTCTGGTGGAGAAACAGCCGCACTAAAAAGACTTCAGTATTATGTATTTGAAAGTAAAAAAGTAGGGTTCTACAAAAAAACAAGAAATGGATTAGTCGGTTTAGATTATGCTACAAAATTTTCTCCGTGGTTAGCGAATGGAAGTTTATCTGCAAGAACAATATACCAACAGATTAAAAAATATGAAGCTGAATTTGGTGCGAATCAATCTACCTATTGGGTTATTTTTGAATTAATCTGGAGAGATTATTTTAAGTACATTTCTTTGAAATACCAATCTAAAATATTTAAAATCGGCGGAATTTTAAATCGAGATTACCAATGGAGCACCAATGAAAAAGACATTCAAAATTGGATTAACGGAAATACAAAAGATGATTTTGTAAATGCCAATATGATTGAATTGAAAAAAACAGGCTGGATGAGCAATAGAGGAAGGCAAAACGTAGCCTCTTATTTTGCCAAAGAATTGTTACTAGATTGGCGAATTGGTGCAGCCTATTTTGAATCTATTCTCATCGATTTCGATGTGCATAGCAATTACGGAAATTGGATGTATGTTGCTGGTGTGGGTAACGATCCAAGAGACCGAAAATTTAACACCCAGTTCCAGGCAGAAAGATATGACAGCAACTATAAATTTAGAAAATTATGGTTAGAAAAAACCTTATTTTAAGATGAAAAAACTACGATTAATTTTAGGAGATCAGTTAAACAGCGAACATTCTTGGTATTCAGAAAACTCGGAAAATACTANCTATTGTTTGTTTGAGATGCGTCAGGAAACCGACTATGTAAAACATCACATTCAAAAAATAACTGGTTTTTTTGCAGCCATGAGGAATTTTGCCAATGACTTAAAAAGTAAAGGTCATTCGGTTATTTACTATACCTTAAATGATACCCAGAATACACAAGANCTTACTAAAAATATAAACCAGCTACTAGACCTTCATAAAATTGATTGTTTTGAATACCAAGCGCCAGATGAATATAGACTTACAGCCCAATTAGAAGAATTTTGCAGCACTTTATCNATACCAACAAACTGTTACAGCACAGAGCATTTTTACACAGAAAAAAATGAACTAGCACATTTCTTTAAGGGGAAAAAACAATTTTTGATGGAAAGTTTTTACAGAAATATGCGTAAAAAACATCAGATATTAATGGTAAACCAGCAGCCTGAAGGAGGCAAATGGAATTACGATGCTAGCAACAGAAAAAAATGGAAAGGAGACGTATTAATTCCGCCTGCACTTAACTTTGATAATGATGTATCTGCTATTGTTCGTGAGATTAGCGCTGCAGGAGTTACTACACTAGGTAAGATTAATGAAACCTATTTCGAATATCCAATTTCAAGAACGCAAGCCCTAGCACAACTCAACTATTTTTGTGAGCATTTGTTAGTGCATTTTGGAGATTATCAAGATGCAATGCACACAGACCAGGTATTTCTGTACCATTCTAAACTCTCTTTTGCAATGAATACCAAAATGATTTCTCCAAAAGAAATTGTTGAAACTGCCTTGGCAACGTATAGAAAAAGAGAACCTGAAATAGCAATATCGCAAGTAGAGGGCTTTATTAGGCAAATTATTGGTTGGAGAGAATACATGAGAGGCATGTATTGGATGCTGATGCCTAACTACAAAAAAGAAAACTTTTTAAACAACACCAATAAGCTCCCCGACTTTTTTTGGACGGGAAAAACAAAAATGAATTGTTTAAAAAATGCGGTAAACAACTCCTTAGATAATGGGTATGCACACCACATACAACGCCTAATGATTACTGGTAATTTTGCGTTGCTTACCCAAATAAATCCAGATGAAATAGACGCTTGGTATTTAGGGATTTATGTAGACGCTATAGAATGGGTACAACTGCCCAATACTAGAGGAATGAGTCAGTTTGCAGATGGGGGTAAAATAGCCACAAAACCTTATGTTTCTAGCGGAAGCTATATTAGTAAAATGAGTAATTATTGCGATAGCTGTGTGTATAAAAAAACGAAGAAAATAGAAGAGGATGCTTGTCCTTTTAATGCCCTATACTGGAACTTTTTAGACGAAAAACAAGATAAACTTGCTAGTAATTTTAGAATGAAAATGATGTATAGTTTATTAAACAAAATGCCTCCAGAAGACCGAGCCAATATTAAGCAAAAAGCCAACCATATTATAAACAATTTAGATGCATACTAATCTAGAAGAAATTAACGTAGTTTGGTTTAAACGTGATTTACGTTTGCAAGACAATGAGGCAATTTATAATGCTTTGTTGGCTAAAAAACCAATACTTTTTCTTTATGTATTCGAAAATTCGTTGATAGAAGATCCTCATTATGACATTCGGCATTGGAATTTCATTAAAGAGTCTATAAAAGACTTAAATGCAGCATTGGTGGAATTTAACACGAAGATTCTTGCGGTTACCTCAGAGGTTATTACTGTGTTTAATCAATTACAAAATTTTTATAAAATACATACCGTATTCTCTCACCAAGAAACAGGATTGCTCAAAACCTTTATAAGAGACAAAGATTTTGCGAGGTATTGCAGAAACAACTCAATTGAATGGAAAGAAAGCATTAACAATGGTGTGCTAAGAGGCCTTTTAAACAGAAAGGATTGGATAGACCAGTGGGAAGACTATATGCACGCACCTCAACTACAAAATAACTTAAAAAAAGCAACAGTAGTTGGCCTAGATTCTTTGCAAAATATTGAAAGCCATTTTATGGCGACCAACCTAAAAACACCTAAAGAAACTCCTTTTCAAAAAGGAGGTATCAAAACCGGGTGGCGCTATGCCAATAGCTTTTTTGAAGACCGGCATAAAAATTACGTTCACACCATTTCAAAACCAGCACTAGCAAGAAAAAGCTGTAGTAGAATTTCTCCATACATTGCTTGGGGTAATTTATCCATTAGGCAAGTTTATCAAAAAGCAATTCTTACCAAAAACGATAAGAACAAAAAAGCGTTAGGTGCATTTGCAAGTAGATTAAGATGGCAAGCCCATTTTATTCAAAAATTTGAGATGGAACATACTATGGAAGCCGTTAGTATGAATAAAGGGTATCATAAACTTAAAAAGTCAATTTCCGAAAAATACCAAAAAGCTTGGAGAGAGGGGTATACTGGGTTTCCAATCATAGATGCAGGCATGCGATGTTTAGCAGCTACTGGATATCTGAATTTTAGAATGCGCTCTATGCTCGTTTCCTTTTTTACGCATATTCTTTGGCAACCTTGGCAAGATGCCTCACAACACTTGTCAAAATTATTTTTAGATTTTGAACCCGGCATTCATTTTCCACAATTAAATATGCAAGCTGGTGAAACTGGAATTAATGACATCCGTGTGTACAATCCTATAAAAAATAGCATTGCTCATGATGAAGAAGCCGTTTTTATAAAACAATGGGTCCCAGAGTTGGCAAACTTACCGCTCGCATTTATTCATCAGCCTTTTTTAATGACTCCTTTAGATGAGCAATTCAATAATTTTGAACTGGGTAAGGATTACCCTAGACCTATTGTAGATTTTAATGCGGCACGCAATAAAGCAACAAAAATTTTATGGGAGTTAAAAAAAGATCCTGAGGTCTTAAAAGACAATTACCGCATACTAAAAACACATACACTCCTAGACCGAAAGAAATTACTTCGGAATCAATAAATTAAAGGAATACACAAATCAAAATATTTTGTTAATTTTTGTTTAACTTATAAATATATTCATTAAACAAAACTTTTTTTTGATTATCTTTGAGGTGTGCTATATAACACAACACATACTAATAAAGATACAAAAAAGGCAATCAACAGCTTATTAGGAATACCTTATTCTTTTTTTCAAGCCCTAAAATTAAAAGGCACTGGTTCTAAAAGAATGATTATTGACGAAGTTAGTGTGGGGTTTAAAAATATGATGAATTCGGTGTCCGATTTAAATTATGGCAACATTGAGTTACGAGAAAAAGGGGTATTGGTACATATAAACAAAGGATTAAAAAACTTTAGCTGGGCCATTCCTTATTATCAGTTGCATATTTATAAAACAAATGGGTTTAGCATACATGCACAAGGAAACTTTGTGCGATTTAAGCATAATAAATTGCTAAAAGAAAATAAAAAGTTTATCGAAAAATTGATTGATTTTAAAATCAAGAACGACGAACAATATGATTTTCAACACCTATAAATTGGAGCATAAAATAATGAATACTTTAAACCACATAGAAATTGACAGAATTATTGAAATGGCCTGGGAAGACAGAACCACTTTTGAAGCCATACATTTTCAATTTGGATTAAAAGAACAAGAGGTGATTAACCTAATGCGAAAAGAAATGAAACCTAGTAGCTTTAAAATGTGGCGAAAAAGGGTTCAAGGAAGAAAAACAAAACATGAAAAATTAAGAACATTCGAAAAAGGAAGATTCAAATGTTCAAGACAAAAATCAATATCAAATAACTCTATAGCAAAAAGATAACTAACCGTGCTTTGCTTTTAAGTTTAGGGTACTTAGAGACAGCACATAAAAAAGACAAGGACATGATTACAGACGTAATACTTAAGGAAAAACAAACAGATCAAAATTTAAATGGTTTTTCATTTGAAGAAGTAGGTGACGACCATCTCTTTACTGGTTTAGAAACTCCGATGAAAAAAGACGCTTTTAAAATTTCTGACCATAAAAAGAAAGAAAAAATAGCTTCCCTTTTCAGAGAAATTATGGATGTGATGGGCCTAGATTTAACAGACGATTCCCTACAAGGTACACCAGAAAGAGTAGCGAAAATGTATATCGATGAAATTTTTTCTGGACTAAACCCTGCAAATAAGCCAAAAGCGGCCTTATTTGACAACAAATACAAATACAACCAAATGTTGGTTGAAAAAAATATTACATTTTACTCTAACTGTGAACATCATTTTGTGCCAATTATTGGTAAAGCACACGTGGCTTACATCTCTTCTGGGAAAGTAATAGGGCTGTCTAAACTAAACAGAATTGTGCAGTACTATGCCAAAAGACCACAGGTGCAAGAACGATTAACCAATCAAATTGCAGAAGAATTAAAAGCAGTTTTAAATACAGAAGATGTTGCTGTAATCATAGATGCCAAACACTTATGTGTTTCATCTAGAGGTGTTAAAGACGATACCTCATCTACAGTAACCTCTTACTTTGGAGGAAAATTTAATAGCCAAGAAAAAATAGTCGAATTACAAAACACCTTAAAGTATTAGTCATGGATTTAATTGATAAAGCAATCGAATTTGAGAACAGAAAAATGAGGTTTCCAACAACGAGCGATCGTATTTTAGCTTCTAGAGAAGCAAAATCTTTAATCTTAGCATTAAATGAGATTTATAAAGAAACAAAAGACGCAACGCTTATGGATATCATGAAACGCTTAACAGCAAAAAAGCAAAAAATTGAAAAGCGTTTAAAAGGAAAACCATTAACGGCAGCTTAATAAAACATGTATTTTACTTGATTTTCTAACAAATATAATTATATTGCCATTTTAGAAAATTACCAAAAATACATAATGGAGTTATTAGAAAGAGCTACGGAATTCGAAAATAGAAAATTTTCGTTTAAAACAACAAGTGATAGAATTTTAGCCTCTAGAGAGGTTAAAGCCCTTATTTTAGAATTAAACGAAGTATATAAACAAAGTAAAGATCCAGAATTAATGGATCAAATGAAGCGCCTTACAGCTGTAAAACAAAAAATTGAAAAGCGCTTGAAAGGAAGACGATAAAAGATGAAAAACATAATAGTTATTGGAGGTAGTAAAGGAATTGGAAAAGCAATTGTAAATGCNTTACTAGAAAATAATAAGGTGTATAATATTAGTAGAACAGCACCAGAANAACAACNCAATAACTTAGTTCATCACTCTTTAGATGTGCTTGCAGATGATTTACCAGATATNCCTNCTGTAGATGCACTCATATACTGCCCAGGAAGTATAAATTTAAAACCAATTTCTAGGTTAAAACTAGANGACTTTAGAAATGACTTCGAAATAAACGTAATTGGTGCAGTAAAAACCATTCAACATTTTTTACCTGCCTTAAAGAATGGAAGCAACCCAAGTATNTTATTATTTAGTACNGTTGCTGCNAAACTAGGGATGCCTTTTCANGCAAGTGTTGCTGCAGCAAAAGCAGCAGTAGAAGGACTCGCAAAATCTTTGGGTGCAGAATTTGCCCCATTAATTCGTGTTAATGCAATTGCACCTACAGTAACCAACACAGATTTGGCAGCAAAACTCTTACGAAATGAAAGGATGATTGAAAACATTACAGAACGTCATCCATTAAAAAAATATTTGCAACCCAATGAAGTAGCAGACCTAGCTTCTTTCTTAATCTCAGACAAAGCAACTTCCATTTCTGGCCAAATTTTTGAGCTAGATTGTGGAATTGTAAGTTTCAAAATATAAATTTTTAGACCAATGACAACGCTCTACGATATTAAGATTGATAGTTTACAAGGTAAACCAATCCAACTCAGTGATTATAAAGATAAATACCTATTTTTTGTAAACGTGGCTTCTAAATGCGGATTTACACCACAATACAAAGAGCTAGAAAAACTACATCAAGATTACAAAGAAAAACTTGTAGTTATTGGTGTTCCTTGCAATCAATTTGGGAGTCAAGAACCAGGTACCTCTAGTGAAATTGAAGAATTTTGCCAAGTAAACTATGGAGTAAGCTTTCTTATTACAGAAAAAGTGAATGTAAAAGGGGCAGCACAACACCCTCTTTACCAATGGCTAACCTCTAAAGACCTCAATGGTAAGAAAAACTCTTCTGTAAAATGGAATTTTCAAAAATACTTGGTAAATCCAGAAGGAAAATTAATAGATTATTACCTATCTATCACAAAACCATTAAGTAATAAAATCACAAAACACATTGTATAAGTATGTTTGGTTTATTCAAGAAAAAAACTGAAGAAGATAAACTTCAAGACAAGTATAAAAAACTAATGGAAGAGGCCTATAAATTGCAATCCATTAATAGAAGCGATAGCGACCAAAAGTATTTGGAAGCAGATGCTGTTTTAAAGGAAATCGAAGCCTTACAAAAGTAAAAAAGAATTACTATTTTATTTAACTTTTAAATGGTGCTAAGGGTTTATGTATTAATTTTGCAAAAAATTAAAAATAGCAAATAAAACACCAACACTTTAAAAATTAAAAAGAAAAAAACTCAATTTGCTAGGTTCTAACTTTTACCTCCACAATGAAGAACATACAATTTATAGAAAACGAATTAAGCGGTTTAAGAAGTCAACTTAAAAACCATGCGCTTTATAAAAATCTTCAAGAAATAGAAGATATAAAGCTATTCATGGAAAATCATGTATTTGCGGTTTGGGATTTTATGTCTCTCTTAAAAAGCCTTCAAAACAAACTTACAAACACTCAGGTTCCGTGGACCCCAGCAAAGCATCCAAACTTAGCTAAATTTATCAACGAAATTGTACTGTGTGAAGAAACGGATGTTAACGAGTTAGGCGAACCAAAAAGTCATTTTGAAATGTATGTAGACGCCATGACTGCAATACATGCTAATACGACCCAAATCCATCAGTTTTTATCATTTATTTATGCAGGAAATTCAGTAAAGGTAGCTTCAGAAAAAGTAAATCTTGCACAAAATATTACCGATTTTATACAGTTTACATTTTCTATCATCGAAGCAAATAAACCGCATGAAATTGCAGCTGCTTTTACCTTTGGTAGAGAAGATATTATTCCAGATATGTTTTTAAGCATTATCAAAGAAAATAGCACTCAAAAGAAATCAACGTATAAATTAAAATACTACCTAGAGCGCCACATCGAATTAGATGGCGAAGAACATGGCCCTATTTCTCTTCAACTTATTAACGAGTTGTGTGGAAACGACAGCTTAAAATGGGAAGAAACGTTGGCTACTGCAAAAGCATCTTTAGAAAAAAGAATTCAATTGTGGGATACGATTAATACCTTAATACTCGAAAGTAAAACAGTTAGTCACTCACTATAAGATGAAAATATACACACTTCATAAATCACAAAAATTACCCATAAGCCTAGACAAAGCGTGGCAATTTTTGTCAGATCCTAAAAATCTAAAAACAATTACGCCTGCATACATGTCTTTTGATATCTTATCAAAAATTGATAGACCTTTATATACTGGTCAAATCATTCAATACCATGTAACACCATTATTAGGAATAAAAACAAAATGGGTTTCTGAGATTACACATATCGAGGAAAAAGAATACTTTGTAGATGAGCAAATGTATGGTCCTTATGCCTTATGGCATCACAAACATTTTGTAAAAGAAATTGAAGGTGGTGTCCTTTTAGAAGACATCATAGATTATAAAGTACCGCTAGGAATTTTAGGACAAATTGTTCACCCTTTTTTAGTACAACCTAAATTGGAAGAAATATTTAAGTACCGACAAGAAAAGTTAACTGAACTTTTTGGAGAATTTAAGTAACATGAAAGAAAAGATTGCTATTTTTTGGTTTAGAAGAGATCTTCGTTTGGAAGATAATGTTGGATTGTTCCATGCATTAAATGCAAAAAATAAGGTATACCCTATTTTTATCTTTGATACTGAAATACTCTCTAAATTGCCAAAAAATGACGCNAGAGTTGCATTCATTCATGCATCTATTCAAAAAATGCAAGCACAATTAGAGGCTAATTTTGGGGCTAGTATTGCCTTATTTAATGATACTCCTTCAAACGTTTTTAAACAGTTAGTCTTAAAGTATAATGTTGAAGCCGTTTTTACAAATCATGATTACGAACCTTATGCAAGAGAACGAGATGCACAAATTGCAGCAATTCTAAAAGAAAACAACATTGCCTTTAAAACCTACAAAGACCACGTTATTTTCGAAAAAGATGAAATTCTAAAAAAAGACGGGCAACCCTATAAAGTATACACCCCGTATATGAGGTTATGGAAAGAAACGTTTAGAAAACAGGAATTCAAAGAATTTGATTCAGCGCAATTGTTACACAATATAGCAAAAGACAACCCCTACCCGAATGTATCGCTTTCGGATATTGGTTTTAAGAAACCAACGCAATCGGTTAAAAACTATACGGTTTCTTCAACATTAATTAAAGAATACGAAGAAACTAGAAATTACCCAGCACAAGATGCAACCTCTCGCTTAGGGCCTCATTTAAGATTTGGAACAGTAAGCATAAGAAAAATGGTGAAAAAGGCCATTGCAGATGCCAATGAAACTTTTTGGCAAGAGTTAATTTGGAGAGAGTTCTTTATGCAAATATTGTGGCATTTTCCACACACGAATAAACGAGCTTTTAAAGAAAAATACGATCGAATAGAATGGCGTAATAATGAGGAAGAGTTTACACTTTGGTGTAAGGGAGAAACAGGGTATCCTTTGGTCGATGCAGGCATGCGTCAATTGAACGAAACTGGATTTATGCACAACCGAATTAGAATGCTTGTGGGTAGTTTTTTATGCAAACATTTATTAATAGATTGGCGATGGGGAGAAGCTTATTTTGCAGAAAAGTTACACGATTATGAAATGGCAAGTAATGTGGGCAATTGGCAATGGGTTGCTGGCTCTGGTGTAGATGCATCTCCTTACTTTAGAATTTTTAATCCTACAACTCAAATCAAAAAATTTGATAAAGATTTACACTATATTAGAACGTGGGTTAAAGATTTTGACGAACTCACTTATCCTAAAGAAATGGTAGACCACAAAGAAGCAAGAGCAAGATGTTTAGATGTTTACAAAGAGGCTGTAAGTTAACTACATACTTTTAAATAACACCTAAATTTTATCATTCTAAAAAAAAAAGAATATGGCTGCAAAAAAAAAGAACAAGAGAGCGAAAAAAATAGAGAAAACAAAAGCAATTTTAAAAAGAATCAATAACGACTTTATTGATGCCACCTTTGCCGCTTTAGAAAAAAAGGGCAACAAAAAAAACAAGTGGAAAAAGCTAGCAAAAAAAATTGCTAAAAAAACAAAACCATTACAAGAAGAGCAAGTAGCATTTGCGAAAGAAACTGCTAAAATGGTGCAAAAACATTTTAAAAAAACCAATGCACATTTAAAAGAGTTAACTAATGAATCTGAAACATTAGAAGACCTTAAAAAAGCGATCACAGAAAATCCTATTGCAGATAAAGCAGAAGAAATAAAGCATAAAATCAAAAACAAAATCGCTGAAGCAAAACATAAGAAGCAAAAAAGTAAAAAAAAGGCAACGCAAAAAGAGACGTCAGCTAAAAAAAAAGAAACAAAAACAAATAGCAAAAAAGATAATACGAAGGCAGAGGCTACAACAGTTAAAGATGATTTAAAAATTCTTAAAGGGATTGGCCCTGTTTTAGAAAAGTCTTTGAACAAATTAGGCGTTAGCACGTATGCACAAATTGNAGAAATGCCCCTAAAAGACCTAAAAGAATTGTTGGTTAAAGGCGAAATAAATCCAAATAGATTTGACCTATCTGGTTGGAAAACCCAAGCAAAACTAGCGTTAAAGGATGCTACAGATCGCTAAAAAAACCAAAATTGTTTTTAATTGCCTGCACAATACCTCTATAAAAAAAGTGCATCAATTAGTATTCGTTCACCGCTAATTTGGGGAAAAAAGTAAACTAAAATCGAACAAATAAAGATATAAAAACATAAAAATAGTACCTTAAAAAAACCAAGTGAAAATTTAACTTGGTTTTTTGTTTTTTATAGCACTACTTCTTCTTTTTTAGACCAAAGGTTTCGTATTTTTGTTTAAAGTTTTAAGGAAAATGGAAAACAAAAATTATATTTCAAAAGAAGACATTNTAACGCACTATATGGAGTTGGTTTCAAAAAAGAAAAAGAGACCAAAAAGTATAAGAAGTTTCTGCAAACAGACCGATTTAGAAACAGAAAATTTTTACCATCATTTTAAGTCTTTAGAAAAAGTTGAAAAAACAATATTTACANCACTTTTTAAAAATTCATTAGCCGTTTTACATGAAAGTGAAGAATTTGGTTCTTTTGATAAAAAAAACAAATTAATTAGCCTCTACTTTACTTTTTTTGAAAACCTAACCTTAAACAAAGACTATATTCAAATTGTTTTAAAAGGGTGTAAAAATAAACTGCAGTCTTATAAAACACTTTCAGGTTTAGAAAAGAACTTTAAGCGCTTTATCGCAGATTTACACCTGTCTGAAAGTATTTTACCTATTGAAGGATTAGAAAAAGTGCAGAAAAATGTGGTGAAACAATCTGCATGGATACAACTACTTGTTACCTTACAATTCTGGCTNCAAGACACCTCTGAATCCTTTGAAAAAACTGATATTTTTATCGAAAAATCCATAACCACTAGCTTTGATCTATNGGAAAATAAGTTCCTAAAAAACGTACTTGATTTAGGAAAGTTTGTATACAATGAACGATTTCAAAAAAATACGGATTAAAGTATGAAAAAAGCGAATAAAATTCCGATTACAAAAATTCAAAGAGCCTCTAAACTTGTAAAAACAGGTGCAAAAGTTGGCGTGAATTATTTAAAATATTATGGTGATAAAATTACCAAAAACGAAGAGGATGCTAGAGAGCAACTTAATAAAAACAATGCCGAAGACATCTACGATAGTTTAAAAGACTTAAAGGGAAGTCCTTTAAAAGTTGCGCAGATGTTAAGTATGGAAAAAAGCATCTTACCTAGGGCTTATGTAGAAAAATTTTCTTTGGCTCAGTTTTCTGTTCCTCCATTGTCTGAAGCACTTGTTTTAAAAACATTTAAAAAAAGTTTTGGTAAATTTCCTTCTGAAATTTATGANGAATTTGATGTGAAAGCATACAATGCTGCAAGTATCGGTCAAGTACACAAGGCCAAAAGAGAAGGCAAAGACTTGGCTGTAAAAATTCAATATCCTGGCGTTTCGGATAGCATCAAGTCGGATTTAGCCTTGTTAAAACCTTTTGTGATTAGAATGTTTAACATGAAAGGTAAAACCTCGGATGAATATTTTTTTGAGGTGCAAGACAAACTTTTAGAAGAAACCGATTATTTTTTAGAGGTACAACAAAGTCAAGAAATTGTAGACAACTGTAGCCATATTCCAAACTTGGCTTTCCCTAAATATTATCCTGAATTATCTTCCAAACAAATCATTACAATGGATTGGATGCAGGGTGTTCATTTGTCTGAATTTACAGCCATAAATACCAACCAAGAAAAAGGGAATGCAATTGGTCAANCTCTTTGGGATTTTTACATGTTTCAGATTCATAAACTAAAAAAAGTACATGCAGATCCTCACCCTGGGAATTTTTTAGTATCTGAAGAAGGGGCGTTAATCGCACTCGACTTTGGCTGTATGAAAATTATACCTTTAGATTTTTATACCCCTTATTTTATCTTAGCAAGAAAGGAAACTCTGGCAAACAGAGCACTTTTTGAGGAGAAAATGTTTGAGCTAGATATTTTAAGAAAAGAGGATAGCAAAGAAGAGTTCGACTTTTTTAATGCTATGTTTCACGAAATGTTGTCCATCTTTACGCAACCTTTTCATGAAGAGGTTTTTGATTTTTCTGATCCTGTTTTCTTTGGTAAAATTTCTGAATTTGGAGAACGGTATTCTAAAAATGTAGAACTACGATCGTACGATGCAAGTAGAGGNTCTAAACACTTTATCTATATGAACAGAACCTTTTTTGGACTGTACAATTTAATGTTCGATTTAAAAGCACAAGATATTAAGATTAATAATTTTATGAATTTGTAAAATCTTTACTACTTTCGTAAAGAATTCAACAAAGGAATTAAATTTATGCTAATTATTGGAATTGCTGGCGGAACAGGTAGTGGAAAAACAACCGTTGTAGATAAGATTATAAAACAGCTGCCTCTAGACGAAGTTTGTGTCATTTCACAAGATTCATACTATAAAGCAACAGATAATTTATCGTATGAAGAACGTACAAAAATTAATTTTGACCATCCAAGAGCAATTGATTTCGACTTGTTAATTAAACACCTTAAAGCCTTAAAAAAAGGAAAAACAATACAACAACCTATGTATTCTTTTGTGACTCACAATAGAACAAAAGACAGCGTAAAAACCCACCCTAGAAAAGTGGTGATTGTAGAGGGAATCTTAATTTTTAATAGTGAAGAATTGCGTGATCTGTTCGATATCAAAATCTTTGTGCATGCAGAAACAGACGAACGATTGATTCGAAGAGTAAGAAGAGACATCACCGACAGAGGTAGAGATATCGACGAAGTTTTAGAGCGTTATCAAAATACTTTAAAACCAATGCATCAGCAATTTATAGAACCTACAAAGAATCATGCAGACATTATTATACCTAATGACCGGTACAATAACGTAGCAATAGATATTGTTAGAAGTGTAATTAATGAGCGCTTATAAATGAATAGATTTCAGAAAATAAAAAACAATCGTTACTTTAAATTTTTTACGAATATTTATGTAATTATTGTCATTCCATTTCTAGTGTGGATGCTTTTTTTTGATGAGAATTCTTATTTAATTCACCGTGAATTTAACAAAGAAATTAAAGACTTAGAAAGTACCATATCTTTTTACAAAGATAAAATAGCAAAAGACAAAGCAACCATAAAAAAGCTTCAAGATTCATTAGAATTAGAACGTTTTGCAAGAGAAAAGTACTTGATGAAAAAGGAAAATGAAGAAATTTATATTATTGAATTTGATACGCTAGAAAAGAATGACTAAATTTTTGTTTGATGAATTTGAACCGATATCTGTGGCTACTTGGAAACAAAAAATTCAAGTAGACTTAAAAGGCGTAGATTATAATGAAGCTTTGGTATCCAAGACCAACGAAGGAATCGCAATAAAACCATTTTACACCAAAGAAGACCGTACAAATCTAAAAATTAATGTTCCTAAAAANNNNTACCTAATTGGTCAAACTATTTTTATAGATGATGAAAAAATTGCGAATACTTTAGCCAAAGATGCTTTAGAAAGAGGCGCAACCAGCATTCAATTTAAAGCAGCTAAACCCTTTAACCCAAAAGAGGTCTTAAAAGGATTTCCTGGCAATACTCCGCTTTATTTTTCTCTCTCTTTTTTAGATGCTCCCTTCACCCTAAAACTGGCTGAATTTTGTGATGCAAACCGCACCTATATTCAGACAGATATTATTGGACACCTCGCAGAAAGTGGCAATTGGTTCCATAACTTAAAAGAGGATTTTAATCAATTGGAACAAATTGTTGATACGGCAAATCATTGCATATCCATTACAGCAGATTTGTATCAAAATGCAGGGGCCAACTGTACGCAACAGCTTACATATGCCTTAGCTCATGCCAATGAATACCTCAATTTNTATGGTAAAAAAGTAGCNTCTAAAATCAGTTTTAACTTTGCAGTAGGCGCTAACTATTTTTTTGAAATTGCAAAATTACGCGCTTTTCGCTTGCTTTGGGATGCTTTGTTAGAAGAATACGATGTAGAAAGTGAAGCACACCTGTGTGTACAACCAAGCCTTAGAAACAAAACTTTATACGATTACAATGTAAATATGCTTAGAACTACCTCTGAATGTATGAGTGCAATTTTAGGAGGAGCCACTAGCATTANCAATGTTTCTTACGATGCTATATACCANAAATCCAATGAATTTGGAGAACGCATTGCACGAAATCAACTCTTAATTTTACAGCAAGAAAGTTATTTAGCAGAAGCACAGAATTTTGCAGACGGAGCTTATTATATTGAAAATATCACCAAACAATTGGCAGAAAAAGCATTGGAACAATTTAAAGTTATCGAAAAATCTGGTGGTTTTTTAAAACAATTAAAACAAGGAACAATTCAGCGAAAAATCACTGAAAATGCTCAAAAAGAAATAGCAGATTTCAAAGCCAAGAAAACCGTTTTGTTGGGTACGAATTTGCAAGTAAATTCAGCGGATAAAATGAAGCAGAATCTGGAGTTGTATCCTTTTGTAAAACAACGAAATGTAAAAACTTTAATTACTCCTATTGTTAGAAAACGCCTAGCAGAAGAGGTAGAAAAAGAACGTTTAGACCATGAGTAGAAAAGAGGTTTCCAACATAAAATTAAAGGCAGACAAAACCCCTAACACAGCAGGGTATGCCCATGAAGATTTTGTGGCAGGTATTGCTCCAAACTTAAGGGGGCCTTATGCAACAATGTATGTGAGAAGACCATGGACCATAAGACAATATGCTGGTTTTTCTACAGCAGAAGAAAGCAATGCTTTTTATAGAAGAAACTTAGAAGCCGGACAAAAAGGACTCTCAGTTGCCTTTGATTTAGCAACACATAGAGGCTATGATTCTGATCATGAACGCGTACAAGGAGATGTGGGTAAAGCAGGCGTTGCAATCGACTCTGTAGAAGATATGAAAGTGCTTTTTGATCAAATTCCACTAGACAAAATGTCGGTATCTATGACCATGAATGGCGCTGTTTTACCTATTCTTGCATTTTATATTGTAGCTGCAGAAGAACAAGGAGTCTCTTCTGAACACTTATCAGGTACCATACAAAATGACATTTTAAAGGAGTTTATGGTAAGAAATACCTACATCTATCCTCCTTCTCCGTCCATGAAAATAATTGCTGATATCTTTAAATACACCAGCAAAAACATGCCAAAATTCAATTCCATTTCCATCTCTGGGTACCACATGCAAGAGGCTGGTGCTACTGCAGAAATAGAATTGGCCTATACCCTTGCAGACGGGCTAGAATATGTAAGAAAGGGAATTGCAACAGGTATGGATATCGATACGTTTGCACCAAGATTGTCGTTTTTTTGGGCAATAGGCATGGATCATTTTACAGAAATTGCAAAATTAAGAGCCGCTAGAATGCTGTGGTCAAAAATTATCAAACAATTTAACCCTAAAAATCCAAAATCGCTTGCTTTACGAACACATTGCCAAACAAGCGGCTGGTCTTTAACAGAACAAGATCCTTTTAACAATGTAGCCAGAACTACTATAGAAGCAATGGCTGCAGCATTTGGGGGCACACAAAGCTTACACACCAATGCGCTAGACGAAGCAATTGCCTTACCTACTGATTTTTCTGCTAGAATTGCTAGAAATACTCAAATCTACTTGCAAGAAGAAACGCAAATTACCAAAACTGTAGATCCTTGGGCAGGAAGTTATCATGTAGAAAAAAGAACCGAAGAAATTGCGAACAAGGCTTGGCAACTGATACGAGAAGTAGAAGATTTAGGAGGCATGACCAAAGCCATCGAAAAAGGAATTCCGAAGTTACGCATAGAAGAGGCTGCAGCGCAAAAACAAGCAAAAATAGACAGTGGTAAAGATGTTATTGTTGGGGTAAACAAATACCAGTTGGCACAAGAAGATCCCTTACACATTCTAGAGGTTGATAATGAGGCTGTATTAAAATCACAAATCGAAAGATTGAGCCATTTAAAAGATAATAGAGATCCTGAAAAAGTAGAAGTATCTTTAAAAAATTTAACAGCTGCTGCAAAGTCATCTCAAGGTAATTTATTAGATTTGGCTGTAAAAGCAGCAAGAAACAGGGCNACATTAGGAGAAATATCGGATGCCCTTGAAGTTGTTTTTGGCAGACATAAAGCGGTCACTAAAACCATATCTGGCGTGTATAGTAAAGAAATTAAAGACGATAAACTTTTTAAAAAAGCAGTTGATTTAGTAAATACATTTGCTGAGCTAGAGGGTAGACGTCCACGTATCATGATCGCAAAATTAGGCCAAGATGGCCATGACAGAGGCGCAAAAGTAGTTGCCACTGGATATGCCGATTTAGGCTTTGATGTAGACATTGGGCCTTTGTTTCAAACACCAAAAGAGGCCACAAAACAGGCCGTAGAAAATGATGTTCATATTCTAGGTATTTCTTCGCTCGCAGCAGGTCATAAAACTTTAGTTCCTCAAGTAATCGCAGAACTTAAGGCCTATGGTAGAGAAGACATTATGGTAATTGTTGGCGGTGTAATACCTGCCCAAGATTATCAATTTTTGTTTGATGCAGGTGCTGTTGGAATTTTTGGTCCAGGAACTAAGATCGCACAGGCGGCTATCGACCTCGTATCCATTTTACTAGACAGTACAGAAGCCTAACCATTTCATCGCTTCAACNAATGAAGGGAGTTGCTGATTTCTTTGCTATTTAACATCATTTTTAANAGTTAAATATCGGCTATNAATACCGTTTTTTTGGGCTTTTATGCTTAAATTTGCATTTGTTATAAAAGCCTATTTTTTTCTTATGAAAAAGTTGATAAACTTCCTCTATTCTACCCGGTTAATGGCAATTTTATTCGTTCTTTTTGCTGCTGCAATGGGTGTTGCTACATTTATTGAAAATGATTTTGGGACGCAAACCTCCAAAGCCTTAGTCTATAATGCCTGGTGGTTTGAAGCAATCATGGGTTTATTTATCATTAATTTTTTTGGAAACATTTTTAGATACAAACTCTATAAAAAGGAAAAATGGGCAACACTACTTTTTCACGTTGCTTTTTTGTTTATCATCATTGGAGCAGCTGTAACCAGATACGTTGGTTACGAGGGCATTATGCTTATTGATGAGGGCGAAACCACCAATACTTTTTTATCTGAAACTACCTACCTAAATGCAATTATAGACAATAACCAAGTTCAAAAAAACGTCCATGAATCGATACTTTTAAGTGCTTGGGGTTCTAATTCCTGGTCGTATACAGACGATTTTAAAGGAACAGACTATTCTATATCGCTTGTGGATTATATTCCTTGGGCCGAAGAAAAGTTTATAGAAGATCCAGAGGGTGCTAAACACTTATTCTTGGTGGAATCGTCAAGTGGAAATAGACACGAGCATTACATTCAATCAGGAACCGTTGCTAACATTCACAATATCTTAGTGGGGTATAATGCTAAAGAAGACAATGCCACCATCCAAATTTTTGAAGAAAACGACCGTTTAAAAATAAAAACAAAATTTGACGGGAACTATAAAATTATGGCAACGCTAACAGACGGAATNGTTCGTAAAGATAGTGTCCAAGATTTTAATTTACGGTCATTGTATAACGTGGCAGAACTTCCTTTTGTTGTGCCAGAATTTCCTAAAACAGGAATAATGAAAACGGTTAGCGGTCCTAAAGACGACGAAAAACTAGATGTTATCGTGGTTGATGTTACGGCTAACGACACCANAAAAAGAGTCTCGTTAACTGGTGGTAAATTTAATATAGACAACACACAACAGTTTCAACTTAATGGGCTAAACTTTAGCATGTGGTATGGCGCTAAAATTCTAGAAACCCCTTTTAGTNTAAAATTAAACGACTTTCAGTTGGAAAAATATCCTGGTTCAGAAAGTGCAGCTTCTTACGCTAGTGAAGTTACAGTAATAGATCCCAATGAAACTTTTGACTACCGCATATTTATGAATCATATTCTAGACCATAAAGGCTATAAATTTTTTCAGTCTAGCTATGATTTATCAGGCGAAAAAGAACAGAGCCATTTGTCTGTAAATCATGATTTTTGGGGAACTTTTATTACCTATTTTGGGTACTCTCTTTTATACACAGGAATGATTTGTATTTTCTTTGCAAAATATACCCGTTTTGATACCTTAAAAAAATCATTGCGAAAAATCAGAAAGAAAAAGATGGCTTTATCTCTCTTAGCTGCAGTATTCGTCTCCTCTTTTGCACTAGCCCAAGAAGAAGACCATGATCATTCAGATCCGAATCATGTACATACCGAAGTCACCACTCAAAATACGACTTCACAGAACGATCCTCATCAAGTAAACCGAATTACAAATGCNCAAATAGATTCTATTCTACAAGCCAATAGGGTTTCATTAGCGCATGCAGAAGAATTTAACAAACTCATCATTCAAGATGCTGGTGGTAGAATGAAACCTGCCCATACGTTTGCATCAGAGTTGGTTCGTAAAGTAAGTCAAGCAGAAAGTTTACATGGCATGCAACCGAGTCAAGTACTGCTATCTATTATCGAAAACTCAAGACTTTGGTACGAAGTTCCTGCCATTTATTTGGAAGAAAAAAACATGAAAATTCGCGAGCAATTGGGTTTAGCAGACACTACAAAATATGCGCGTTTGTCCGACTTTTTTACCGCAAAAGGCAGCTATCGTATTCGTGAACAAGTAGCAGAGGCTCAAAAAAAGAATGTTCAAAATAAGTTCGAAAAAGATTTAATTAAAATAGACAGAAGAGTTGGTTTGCTGTATTCTGCTATTGGTGGCGGAATTCTAAAAATTTATCCTATCCCCAATGAAGAAAACAACAAATGGGTTTCTCAACCAGAAACGTTATTGGAAAAAAGATTCAACCCTTCAGACACTATTTTTGTCAGAAAATCTTTGCCCCTCTACGTACAACTCTTACAAACTGCAAAAAAATCAAACGATTATAGCAAAGCAAATCAAGTCTTAGCNGGAATTAAGAAATACCAAAAAACTTATGGGGCAGCAGTATACCCCTCTGAAGATAAAATCGATTTAGAAATTGCCTATAATAAATACAATATCTTTAAAAAGTTAGTGCGTTATTATGGTTTTATTAGCTTGTTGTTGATTGGGTTTGTGATTGCACAGATTTTTAGTAATAAAAAATGGATTACAGCTGTAGTTAAAGTATTGATTNCTGTAACCATCGGTCTATTTCTGATGCACACAGCAGGATTAATTGCAAGATGGTACATTAGTGGAAATGCGCCTTGGAGTAACGCTTATGAATCGATTATCTATGTAGCTTGGACCACNATGCTCTTTGGTTTTTATTTGGGAAGAAAATCAGCCTTAACCATCACAGCAACAACCTTTATAACGTCTATTATTTTATTTACAGCTAGTATGAACTGGTTAGATCCAGAAATTGCGAACCTACAGCCTGTTTTAAATTCTTGGTGGTTATTGGTACATGTTTCTATTATTGTAGCAAGTTATGGGCCTTTAACATTAGGAATGATTTTAGGAATATTTTCATTGTTTTTGATGCTTTTTACCAACAAAAAGAACAAAAAGAAAATGGATTTGAATATCAAAGAAATTACGGTGATTAATGAAATGGCAGTTACTGTTGGTTTGGTAATGCTTACCATCGGAAATTTCCTTGGAGGCATGTGGGCTAACGAAAGTTGGGGACGTTACTGGGGTTGGGATCCAAAAGAAACCTGGGCACTAATCTCTATTATGGTATATGCTTTTGTATTGCACATGCGTTTGATTCCTGGACTCAGAGGAAGGTACACCTTTAATTTATGGACTGTTGTGGCTTACGCNTCTATAATGATGACCTATTTTGGCGTGAACTTCTACTTATCTGGTTTGCATTCTTATGCAAGTGGAGATCGAGTAATTACACCAAGCTCTGTCTACTATTCTGTTGCATTCGTGGCTATTTTAGGAACATTCTCTTGGTTTAAATACAAAAAGTACTATAAAAAATAACTACTGCTAAAAATGTACCTTGGTATAATTTTTTAAGAAGTAAGTTTCTATTTCGCATAAAAATGTATTTTTGCATTTGAACATTAATCTATAAAAACAATCTATGTTTCATAAAAACATAAAATTAATTATCGCTGCCCTTATTACGATTTGGGGTGTTTACGAATTTACTGAGGTACATATTTTAAACGGAATTTCAATTTTGTTACTTGCTAGTATTTTTGTAATTTTTTACTTTAAAAATGAGTTTATTTTACTCGCGTTCTTACAACTTAGAAAACAAAATTTTCCAGGGGCACAAAAGTGGCTTACCTATATAAAAAAGCCTGAAGATGCTTTAACCACTAAGCAACAAGGGTACTACAACTATTTGCACGGTATTATGCTAAGTCAAACAAACATNACACAGTCCGAAAAATACTTAAGAAAAGCCATTCGATTGGGCTTGTCTATGGATCATGATTTGGCAATGGCAAAATTACAATTGGCAGGAATTGCCATGACAAAAAGAAGAAAGCGTGAAGCGACTAATTTAATGGCAGAAGCTAAGAAATTAGACAAACACGGCATGCTAAAAGAGCAAATGCAAATGATGAAACAACAAATGAAAAAAATATAATTTTTTCAGCTACCAAAAAAAATCCGCAGATGCGGATTTTTTTTATCGTNTTATTTAAGCTTTGTTAAGGTTAAATCGGAATTGTATTGAATGATATACAGCCCTTCATTCCCAAAAGAACCTGTGGTGTAATCAAATCTAGTTTCTACCCTTTGGGAAGCCCCCAATGTAAACGTTTCTTCTAAAGGTTTACCTGAGGCCAAACGCATTAAAATATCATAGGTAATGTCAAACCCTTTGGTCGCGTAATAAGAAGGCAAGGTATGGTTCTTTTCTAAAAACTGTTTGTTAAATACGGTAGAGGTTGTTGCTTCTGGATCATAGAAATCTTCACTCACAAAAGTAAAGCCTAGTTTTGCCAATTTACGATTGTCTTCATTGTCATAAACGCGTCCTTTGGTAAACGTAAATAATTTTGCAGCGGTTTCTTCGGGCAAACTTATTAAACTATTAATTACATCAGAAACAACNACATTTTTATCGGTAGCCAATACTACCCAATTTTTTCTATTGGGTTTTAAAAGGGCTAAAAATCGCTCTTTTTCTATGTAGCCATCTATAGGGGAAAGTACGGTAATGGTATCTATATAGGTAGTGTCTGTTGCTAAGGCAATTTTCATTGCATTTGCTGTACGAAGGGTCGCTTGTTTTTCATCGCTTACAATAATCACATTACCCCCAATTAAATTCGATTTAATATAGGTTTCCAACTCCTTTCTAAAAACCGATTTGTCTGGAGAGGTTGTTAAGATGGTAGCCGCAGTAAATTTAGCCTGCCCACTAGAATATACAGGATATACCAGGGGAGTTTCAGGTAAAGTAGCCGCTAAAGACTGCACCTCATCTGAATATAGAGGTCCAAAAATTACATCGTTTGNACTTAAATCTACCTGATGCACAATGCTATCAAAAGTAGTGCTGTTTCTTGTACCCGTATCAAAAACTTCTAGATCAACAGCAATGCCTTGGTTTCGCAATGAATCCACCGCAATTTCTGCACCCAAATAAAAATCAGTGGCAATGTTTACCAAAGTAGCATTGGTTACAAAAGCTTCTTTTAAACTAATGGAATCTGGCAAGTAGTTTTCTGCTCTAAAAGGCAATAAAAGCGCTGCTTTTAATTGTGTGTTGGATACAATTGAATCGGTATAGGTATAGGGATTGAACAAAAATTGTTCAGNGTTTCTCTTAATTTTTAAGAGTGCCCCTATCGGTAATTCTTCTTGTACATAAGGATTCAATCGCACCAGCTGTTCTTGGGGTACCTCGTAAAAGGTACTCAAACTATAAAAAGTATCTCCTGCTACAACCTCGTGCAGTATAAAAGGAGCAGAAATACTATCTTTTAAGCGGGTATGTAAAGCTAAACTATCTTTTTTAGGAAGGGTATCTTGTAAAATAGATTGGTTTTTCTTTGAAGCCATTAAACGTCTAGAAGAAAAAAATCTTTTTTTCTGTTCAGGGACTACTAAAAACGAATTGGCTTTGGGTTCTTTCTGCACATCCGGATTTAATCGAAGCAAATCCCTTTTTTTCATTTTTAATTTCTGTGCAATATTTCGCANGGTTTCTCCCTGCTGAACTTTATATTGAATGTATTTTTTTTGTTGTCCACAGGAAACTGAGAACGATAAAATACTCAAAAAAATAAAAATTGTAATGTGCCTCATACGTATTATTCCCATTCTATGGTTGCAGGAGGTTTAGAGCTAATGTCATAGACTACCCTATTTACTCCTTTTACTTGATTAATGATTTTATTAGAGGTTTTCTGTAAAAAAGCATAAGGCAAATCTACCCAATCTGCAGTCATACCATCTGTACTTTCAACGGCTCTTAAGGCAACCACTTTTTCATAAGTTCTCTCATCGCCCATCACTCCTACTGAATTTACAGGCAGTAGCATTGCTCCTGCTTGCCACACTTTATCATACAAACCATCTTCTCTTAATCCATTAATAAAAACAGCATCTACTTCTTGTAAGATACGAACTTTTTCTGCAGTTACATCTCCTAAAATACGAATTGCCAAACCTGGACCAGGAAAAGGATGACGTCCTAACAAGTGTTTGTCTATGCCTAAAGAAGCCCCAACACGTCTCACTTCATCTTTAAAAATCATACGTAATGGCTCTACTATTTTTAATTTCATAAAATCGGGTAAGCCCCCTACATTATGATGACTTTTTATGGTTGCAGACGGCCCCCCATTTACAGAAACAGACTCTATTACATCTGGGTAAATGGTACCCTGTGCTAGCCATTTTACGTCTTTAATTTGATGTGCTTCATCGTCAAAAACATCAATAAAGGTATTTCCGATGGCTTTTCTTTTTGCTTCAGGATCACTCAAACCTGCTAGCTTAGTTAAAAAACGATCAGAAGCATCTACGCCTTTGACATTTAGACCCATACCTTCGTACTGTTGCAGCACACTTTCGAACTCATTTTTTCGAAGCAACCCGTTGTTTACAAAAATACAGTACAAGTTTTTACCAATTGCTTTGTGCAATAATACTGCAGCTACAGAAGAATCTACACCTCCAGAAAGACCAAGCACCACTTTGTCATTGCCTACTTTTTCTTTAATTGCACTTACCGTACTTTCTACAAAAGAGCTTGGCGTCCAAGTTTGTGCAACACCAGCAATGGTCACTAAAAAGTTTTCTAACAATTGCTTACCGTCTGTAGAGTGGTATACTTCTGGATGAAACTGTATGCCAAACGTTGTTTCTCCCTCAATTGTATAGGCTGCATTTTTTACATCTGTAGTACTGGCCAATAAAACTCCATTGGTAGGCAATTCTTTTATCGTATCGGAATGGCTCATCCAAACTTGACTTCCTTCAGCGATATTTGCAAAGAACGGTTCGCTATCTTTAAGATAAGACAAGTTTGCTCTTCCATATTCTCTTGTATTAGATTCAGCAACTTTACCTCCAGAAAAGTGTGCTAAATATTGCGCTCCATAACACACTGCCAATAAAGGTTTTTTACCTCTTATCTGCGATAAGTCTGGGTGCAATACTAAATTTCCTCTCACAGAATTTGGACTTCCAGAAAGGATGACTGCTTTAAAATTTTCTAGCTGGGTTGGAATTTTATCGTAAGGATGAATTTCACAATAAATGTTTAATTCCCGAACTCTTCTCGCAATTAACTGTGTGTATTGCGATCCGAAATCTAATATAAGTACTTGATGTTGTTGCATGCGCAAAAATAATATTTTGAGATTAGATTACACATATTTAACGTTTAGAATTTTACAATCTTTTAAAACCGATAAACAATTGCATTAATGTTCATTCCTGCCCCCACAGATGCTAAGAGAACAACGTCTCCTTTTTTAACCTCCTGATTTTCGATTTGCCCTTTTAAAACCAAATCCAGTAAGGTAGGGACTGTTGCCACAGAACTATTGCCTAATTTGTGAATGCTCATAGGCATAATTCCAGCTGGTACTGGCTTTTTAAACAAACGATAAAAACGTTTTACAATGGCTTCATCCATTTTTTCATTGGCTTGATGGATAAAAATCTTTTGTACCTCATCGATTGAAACTCCGCTTTTATCTAAGGCTGTTTTCATGGCAGTTGGAACGTGGGTAATGGCAAATTCGTAAATTTTACGTCCAAACATCTTAATATATCGTACGTTTTTATCTGCTTCTTGGTGGTAAGAGCTCCCAAAATAAAGGTAATTGCCTTCATCTTTCGCAAATGTTTGAGAAGCATGACTTAAAATTCCTGCTTCTTGCCCTTGCTTTTCCGCTACAATACAGGCCCCTGCACCATCACTATAAATCATGGCATCTCTATCGTGTTTGTCTACCACTCTAGATAACGTTTCTGCCCCAATGACCAAACACTTCTTAGCAATACCCGATTTTATAAATGCCTGAGCGTGAATTACCCCTTCTACCCAACCAGGGCAACCGAACAATAAATCATAGGCCACACAATTTGGGTTGGCAATGCCTAATTTTGCTTTAACGCGCGTTGCTAAACTTGGCAAGGTATCTCCTTGAATTGCACCTTGTTTTACATCGCCAAAGTTATGGGCAAAAATAATATAGTCTAGCTCTTCTGGATCTATGAGGCATCATCAATGGCTTTTTCTGCAGCAAAAAATGCCAGGTCAGACGTGGTGTAGTCTTCTTTTGCATACCTTCTTTCCTCAATACCAGTAATGCCCTTAAATTTATCAATAATAACAGCATTGGGCGCATCGAATTCCGATCCGTCATTGTTTAAAAAATCAGTCTCTAAAAAATCGCTATTTTCTTTTCTAAGTGATGGAATAAACGTTCCTGTTCCTATTATTTTTGATGAAATCATTCGTTGGTTATTTGTAAACTCCTAAATTAATAAAATTATGGCTTAAAAAAGAAACGCAACCAAAAACAATGGAAAAGTCAATCGATAGCGCATCGGTTTTGGTACAAATCCAAAAAAAAGAAACGAACAAATTCAGCGCACCCAACAAAAACACAACAACCTGTTATTAAGCAATTTAACAGCTAAATAAAGCCGAATTCCTTGCATACCTCACTCAAAATAAACATGACGCTTTATTACAATACCCAATCTTAAAAAAAGGAACGAAAAAATTTCTTATAAGTACGTATTATCAAAAGAAAAAGGAAGCAAAGACACTAAAGAATCGGTAATAATAACCTCGCCAACCTCACCCATCAATAGCATTTTAAAAGGGGTTGCTTGTTTAATTTCGTATTCTAACAAAGACTGTCTACACGCCCCACAAGGCCCAACTGGTTTTGCAACAGTTGCATTTGCAGCACTTGCTGTAATGGCCAATTTAAGCACTTTCATAGTTGGGTATTCTGAGGCTGCTTTCCAAATGGCAACGCGCTCTGCGCACATGCCAGAAGGATAGGCTGCATTTTCTTGATTGTTCCCCAAAACAACGGCTCCGTTTTCTAATAACAAAGCTGCACCCACACTAAAATTAGAGTAAGGGGCATAGGCTTTTGCTCTTGCCTCTATGGCTTTGTTCATTAAAAAAGCATCCTCTTTCTCTAAAGCGTCTATGCTGTCATAGCAGGTTGCACTTGTTTTTATTTCGATTTTTCTCATTCAGTATCGGTCAAAAAAGCAGTCTTAATAAGACTGCTTTGTAAGTATTTTGCTATGATTCGAGTTTACGTTAATAGTTGTCAAAAACCTCTCCCAGATCAAAAGACAAACTAAAACGTAAAGAATTCTCTAACGGATTGTTCACATCCGAAGCATTTACGAGATAAGACAAATCTATGTTTAGGGCATTGGTTTTAAAGCCAGCACCTAAGGTAAAATACTGTCTGTTTCCTTTGTCTTGGCTTTCATGAAAATAACCTGTACGTAACGCAAATGCATTGTTGTATAAGTATTCTGCGCCTAATGCATAGGTAATCTCACTTAGTTCTTCGCTAAATCCTCCTGGTGCATCACCAAAAGAACCAAAAATACCTTGTATCCATCCTTTGTCTTCGTCAGAACCATCAGGTTGTGGCGTTGGCACTAGTAATTTAGTAAACTCTACATTGGTAGAAATAATATTGTAATCGTCTAAGATAAAGTCAAATCCACCCCCAAATTTTAAATTGGTCGGAATAAAATCTTCTTCACCAGGCGTGTAAGAAACCTTAGGCCCAATATTAGCAATATTAAACCCTATTCGATACCTTCCATTAAAGTTCCCATAGTTTTCTTCGTAAGATTGGTAATACCCAGACACGTCTACAGCAAAAGAATTTACAGGTTGTAGGGTATTGGCTGCAGTTCCGTTAAACGCTAGGTTAGATCGTATGTATTTTAGGCCAACCCCCATAGAAAATGTCTCGCTTAATTTTAATGCATACGCACCAGAAAACACAAATTCATTGGGATTAATGGTTCCATTTGGATTTCCTTGGCTATCTGTTAAATCGATCTGCCCCAAGTTAAAATACCTAAATTCTGCTCCCCAAGCTGCGTTTTCGCTAAATCGATTGATGTAAGAACCTGCACCAATAAAAATATCATCTGTTAAATTTCGCAACCAAGGCGAATAGGTTAACCCGGCTTTTATTTGACGGTCTCCAAAAACTGTTTTGGCAGGATTGTGAAATAAAGACCATGCATCTGCAGATGTAGCTACCCCCATATCTCCCATACCCCCTGCTCTTGCATCGGGTACAATTAATAAAAACGGAGTTGCAGTGGTAATTCCTCCTGTTTGTTGGGTGTCGGTTTGTGCACATAATGGCATACTAACGATAGCACATAGTGCAATACAAATACCTAANTTTTTCATATTTTATGATTGATGTTGGTTGTACAAATATCTAACTTTTATTGAAGTATTACTAATTTTTCATAATGCTCTGACACTAAATTGCTTGCGGTTGCTTTTACCGTTAACTTATACACATAAACCCCTTTCCCTATTTTATTGCCAAAATCGTCCAAACCGTTCCAGGTAATACTTCTTGATAAATTTCCGGTGGTTTGCACATTTCTATTGATGGTTTTTATNAATTTTCCTGACACTGTAAAAATTTGAACTTGCACCTCTAGTGGTTCGTTGGGTTTGTTATGGTTGAACCAAAATTCGGTATAATTTACAAATGGGTTCGGATAATTCAATACATTTTCGATGTTTAAAATCCCATCGCTCACCACCACAAAATTTAACGTACGTTCTGAAGAGTTATTGTAAGTATCCCAAGCTTTTATTTTTAGGGTATGAGGGCCTGTTGCCAAATCTCTAAATCTATAGGTTACTTTTCCAGTAGTAAAGTCATTGAGCTCAGTTTGATAAAAATCATTCAAAATTATTGGGTTGGCAGTATCGCCATCTAAAATGGCTACAATATCGTGGTCTACAGCAGTAATTGCTGTATTAATTCCATTAGCATCAGAAAGTACAGCAATTAAATTCGGAGAGGCATTGGTATTGCCACCATCAATAAAAGATTCGTCATTCATAAACAACCCAATCTCTGGCCCAAGGGTATCTTCGGGTGCATTTTGGTTGATCCCCCCAACTACCACATCAAAATTGGCCCCAGATTTTTCTTCGACTCCGTTTTCTGCATAAAAGCTCAACTTCCCTTTTCCATATGCTATTTTAATGTCTTTGGGCACTACAAAATCAAACTGAAATGTTCCGTTTTCTACGGTCGCTTTTCCGCGAAACAGCTTACTATCTTGCGTATCGAATTGCATAGGATCTCCAAAACCATCGTTGTCTAACGTTGTTTTTTCAATCACCTTATCAAAAACAGTGGTAGATAACGTTCCGTTATAATCTGTTAATACAGCATCGGAATTGTCGGTCACTACGCCTTCAAAACGAATCTTAGCTAAGGCTTTAATGGTGTCTAAAGATTGGTTTACAGAAACATCGTTCATTTTAGTTATTCGCACATTCGGCTTGGGTATGGCTAACTTCATGGCAGGATCGCCAAAGGCATAAATAAAGAATTTCTGCGTACTCGAAAACTGATTTTTAGTAACTTTTAAAGCTTCTGCAATGGTGTAGTCTTCGTCATTAAAAGAGAGGAGTACGCGAATTAATTGTTCGTTAAAGCGTTGTCCTGTAGAAATAAAAACCTCTCTGGTAGTGGTAATCATACTTGCTGCACCACCATTTGATTTTTTAAACGTTATTTCGCCTGCTGTAATTCGATTTGGATTGTCAAAACGAGAAAAATCGCAGGTCACTGTAATCAACAAGGGCAATGTATTGGGGTTGGTAAACGATTGTATTTGTGGCACATCTAAAATCCGCTCAGAGGCAAATCCATCTTCTCCTCCATGCCCAAAATAATCGAACAATAAGGTTCCTTTTTCTATGGCATTGGTAATGGCTTTGTTCACTTCTGGGTAACGCTCACCACCTGAGGAGTTTTCTTGTACAAATGCGTCTACATAAATTTTATTGATATTAAAGATTGGGGCATTCGCTTTAATCTCATCCGCAATAGATTCAACGCCCTCTTGTATCACTTGCTCGCCACTCACATCTACATCATCGGCCAA
>JGI26083J51738_10000148_pt1 | contig 34882 bp, 38 predicted proteins | sample SaaInl85LU_5_DNA_FD_51738 | JGI IMG/M metagenome (IMG submission 51738)
ATCAATTTCATATTGGTCAAATCCTCTCCATTTATTTGTATGGTTATCCACTAATACTGGAATCCATCCCAAAGCACCTCCTCCCAAAACTAAATTTCCAACTACATATTTAGGCAAAACTTCTCCTTGTAAAGTGTAGGAAGTTGTGGGGTAACCATTCAGCTTGTATTCGATAGAATGTTCTTCAGTTGTTTCAAGAGGAATTGACAGGGGAGAAGTTCCTACTTTTTTTCCATCAACAAAAACTTCTGCACGAGGTGGTTCGGTGGTAAAGGTTACTTCTTGTAGCGTATCTTTTCTTAAAATAGTGGCGCAGCTTGTCATTAATAACGCCAGCATAAGCATGGGGAATAGTTTTTTCATCTTAGTTTAATTTCGGTTATAATTCAAATTTAATAAAAAAAAAGCAGGTCACAAAGTGATAGTTTTTGTAATTTTAAGAGTTATGAACAGATGGAAATACACGTTAATTNTTTTGTTTGCAGGATTTTATTCAGCAATTTTAGGACAAGAAGATGTCAGCATCAAAAAANTTAGATTTGGAATTGATTTGGGTATTGGCTTTCCTAACAAGCAGTATGCTCAGTTTTTGGATGGTTCACATCCTTTTGGAGTAAATAGGATATTGACTAATCCACAAACAAGACAGCAATTGCAAGATAAGTTGGGATATCCAATTCAGGGCTGGGAATATTCAAGAAATAATGAATATCCGGCTTCTTTTTTTTCTGGTGTTTATTTGGGGTTTGATATTAATCCTTCTTTGTCCGTAATTATGAAATTTGACATAGGTATTATTCGTTTTTCTACCCCATTGGTTATTCAATTGGACAACNCAAGGAACTTTACAGGTGAGTATGAGCAAGCACAAGTAAATGCTCGCGAAAGAAGATTTGGGTACAAATTGGGAGTGCAAAAGAACTTTGAAATACAATCCAAATTAACNTGTTACATTTCTCCTGGTGTGGGATTGAATTACATACAGTTAGAAAATCAAGAACTTATTATTCGGTCAACACAATATAACATAACTCGAGTAGAGAATTTGGGACTTAATTATCAAAAGATTGATGGCTTTGGATATGGTTTGTTCTTGGACAATGGAATATCATACGTATTGAATGAGAAACTCACCATAGCTTTTGGTGTAGAAGGCAGATTGCAAAAGAACAGTGATTACATAGAGCAACTGACTGTGGGAACTTCTTATTTATCGGAAAAAGTAGAAAAAGCTAAAAAATTTGTTCCAAGCTTTGGCACTTACATAAGGCTTTTGTGGAACTAGTGTAATAGTTTCATTTCCTTTTGACAATTCCTTCTTCTTTCCTTAATTTTACTCTCTAATCATTGAAAAGAAGAACGTGAAGTATAATTTGAGCGAAATTACTGAGGTAATAAAGAATAGAAGAACCATTTATCCTGAGCAATACACAGAAAGAAAGATTCACAAAGAAATTGTTGAAGATGTATTGAACAATGCTATTTGGGCGCCAACTCATGGAAAAACTCAGCCTTGGAGATTTCAAGTGTTTATGAATGTCTCAAAGATTGAACTGTCAGAATTTTTATCTAATCTTTACAAAAACAACAATAAAGGAGATTCTTTCAATGAAATGAAATACAACAAGCTAAAGAATAGACCACTTCAAGCTCCTGTGGTAATTGCAGTAATAATGAAACGCGATGAAACACAGCGAATAAGTGAACTGGAAGAAGTAGAAGCAGTGGCTTGTGCCATTCAAAATATGTATTTGACATGTACAGCTTATGGCATTGGAGGGTTTTGGGCTACTCCCAAATTGATGTATACTCAGGAAATGAATGAGTTTTTATCCTTATCTTCTGACGAAAAGTGCTTAGGTTTGTTCTACATGGGTTACCCATCTATAGATTGGCCAAAAGGTCAAAGGAAACCAATCGAATATTTAACTCAATGGAAATAAACTATGTATCATATCTTTCCTAGCTACCATTATTACGAACATCCAACGGACCCCAATTATCTTATTTTTACTTTGAGAAGAAAAGATATGGCAGATTATTTTGAAGAAAAAATCTTGGATGCTGGAATAAAATTTGAGAAAGATACCGATATTAATAGACAAAATAAGGAACTGTTTCACTTTGCTGTTTTACAAAGTAGCAGACAAAAAAGCTTAGAATTGTACCTAGAAACTTGGTCCAAATTTAGAAAACCATTTTTTAGCAATCCAACCATCAAAATAATTTTGTTGGCCTTAACATTTACTCTCATTACCCTTGCGGTAATAGGGTTTGTAAAAAATTCATAATGAAAAAAAAGATTAAACTGATTGAAGTAACTTCTGAACTAGGAGCCGGAACAAGAGGAGCAAGTTTGGGTGTAGGAGCTTTAAAAACCGCAGCTTTTAATAAGAATTCGAATTTTTTTAAAACATATTCTTCAGAATCTGTTTCTAATTTTAATGAGCACATTTTTTCGAATAGTGACACACCAGGAGCAATCAGAATTGAATACATCGCAAAACAGTTTGAATTGATTGCAAAGAAAGTCAAAAAAACGATAAAAAACGATGAGTTTCCTTTTGTGTTGGCAGGTGATCATTCAACTGCGGCAGCAACAATTGCGGGAATACAGCAAGCCAATCCTGATAAAACTTTGGGTGTGGTGTGGGTAGATGCTCACGGAGATTTGCACTCTCCATACACTTCCCCAACAGGAAATGTGCACGGAATGCCACTTGCAATTGCTTGTAATATTGATAATAAGGAATGCAAGGTGAGAGAAATTTCCCCAAAAGCATTTCAAAAATGGGAAGAAGTAAAAGCCTTATCGGGTAAAGCTTTGGACACAAATAATTTGATTTTTGTTGGAGTAAGAGATACTGAGAAACCAGAAGATTACTTGATTTCGGAAAGAAATATCAAAAACTTTGAAGTTTCAGAGGTGAAAAAAACTGGAGGAAAGGAAATTGGGGAGAAAATTTTACAACAATTAGAACAGTGTGATATGCTTTATGTGTCGTTTGATGTCGATAGCATGGATCCAATCGAAACTTCTCACGGAACGGGCACACCGGTTCCAGGCGGAATTCCAGTAAAGGAAGTAACAGATTTATTGCAAACGCTTTGTAAAAGCCCAAAATTGGTATCTTTTGAAACCGTAGAGGTGAATCCTACTTTGGATGAAAAAAAGAACAAGATGGCCGAAGTTACTATTGGTATTCTCGAAAAAGTTTCGGAAGTAATTTCGGAATAGATCAAACAACTTTTGTCACATTAGAGACGTATATAACACAAGAAACTTAATAATGAAAGAATTTAAATTCAGAGTTTTAATAGATACCTTGGAAGAAGAAAATGCCTTCCGAGATATCGCAATTGACAGTTCATTTACCTTTGATAAATTACATGAGGCTATAAATGAAGCATTTGATTTCAAAGGAGATCAAGTAGCTTCCTTTTATTTAAGTAACGAAGATTGGGACAAAGGACAAGAAATTGGACTGATGGATATGACCGGTGAGAGCGATGATTTTGTTGAAATGGAATCAACACTTATTTCTGAAAAGGTAGAGGAGATGAATCAAAAACTGCTTTATGTGTATGATTTTCTTTCTATGTGGTGCTTTTTTGTTGAATTAGTTGAAATCAACAATTTGGATAGTTCAAAAACATATCCGGTAACAGAATTGATTTATGGAAATGCTCCATCAGAAGAGTCCAAACAGATTGAAATGGTTGATGATTTGGATTTTATGTTGGACGAAGAGGACGATTTATATGGAGATATCGAAGACGAGTTCGGTAGCTTCGAAAATATTGATGATTACGATTTATGATAAATTATTTTTTAAAAATACTGGTAATTTCAACCTTAATATTTTCCAACCTGGGTTTTTCACAAGATTCTAATTTTGAGTCGGGTGAATTGCTAGTTATGTTAAAAACCAGAAGCAATGTCTCTCTATTTATTGAAGAATTGAACCAAGATTTTCCAGAGCTAAATGTCGTTGTAAAAGATACAGTGTCTCAGAATATGAATATTTGGCTTTTGTCTTTTTCATCTTTATCGGTTCACAAATTTCAATCCCTTGTGTATGAAAAATCACAAGTGAGACTGGCTCAGCCCAATCACAATAATCTCACTATAAGAGGGGATACAATTCCCTCTGATCCTGGTTTTAGTTCCCAATGGCATCACAAAAACATTGGTCAGTCGGGAGGTCAATCGGGCGCAGATATGTCTTCCACAGAAGCATGGGGGATTTCCAATACTCCGGTTTCAGCCTTGGGCGATACATTGGTTGTGGCAGTCATAGACGATGGTTTTTTTCTTGCTCACAATGACATTAACTTTTTTGTAAATCACCAAGAAATACCAAACAATCAAATAGATGATGATGGAAATGGATTTATAGATGATTATCAAGGTTGGAATGCTTATTTAGATTCTAAAGCTATATCATCCAACTCTCATGGAACTCATATTGCTGGAATAATAGGAGCCAAGGCAAATAATGGATTAGGAGGTGTAGGAGTGAATTGGGGAGTGAAAATTTTGCCTATTCAAAGTGGTGTCGCAATAGAGTCAGTTGTACTCAAAGCATATGACTACGCCCTTTCTATGAGAAAATTGTATGATCAAACCTCAGGTGCAAAAGGTGCTTATGTCGTAGCAACTAACTCTAGTTTTGGTATTGATTATGCAAATGCAGCTAGCTACCCATTATGGTGTGCTTTTTATGATTCTTTGGGAGCAAGAGGAATACTGAGTTGTGGAGCAACTTCAAATAGTAATATAAATGTGGATGTCAGCGGAGATATGCCTACAACATGCTCAAGTGATTATTTAATTGCGGTGACCAATACCGATAGAAACGACAATAAAGTAACTTCTGGATTTGGAATAACTCATATAGATATAGGAGCACCTGGAACAACTATTTATTCCACTTTACCGGGAAACTCATACGGAAACAGAACAGGAACATCTATGTCTACTCCTCAAGTTGCAGGAGCAATTGCATTGATGCATTCAATTGGGTGCGCTAATTTCTCCAATGCATACAAAGCTGATCCAGACTCTATGGCATTGATAATAAAGAATACTTTGTTGAATTTTGGCGATTCATTGTTCGGTTTACAAGGATTAACATCATCAGGAAATCGTTTAAATTTAAGAAAGGCTGGCTATGAGATAAGAACTTCTGGGATTTGCTCAACCACTTCTTTGCCTAAACTAGAATTAGACAACCGTTCCATGAATTTATTTCCTAATCCAGCGAACGAGCGAATAAACATTCAATTGGATGGATTTGAAAAAGGAGATTATTCCATGGAAATATATAGTTCGGAAGGGAAACTGGTAAATTCATACCAAGTGTTAATTGATAAAGAAAACCAGCTTATTACGCAAGATATACCTGCGCAATTGGAAGAAGGTTTCTATTTTTTAAGCTTAAAGTCATATTTTTCCTCAACCAAAACGATTAGATTTGTAATATCTAACTGATATGAAAACAAGTAACCGACATAGATTTATATCCGCTATATTTTGTGTAGTGTTTATAGTTAATGTTTTGTTGCCTTCTATCATTTATGTCAATTTCAAAGTAAATCAAGAATTTATTGCAGCCAATTTATGTGTTGAAAAAGAGATAGAAGAATCAACTTGTAATGGAAATTGTCAATTAAAAAAATCATTGGCAGTCGTTGAAGCAACTAAGCCTCAAAAAGAGAATTTTCAGGCAACAATAGAATCTCACATCACGGGATTATTTTTGACAGTAGTAAGTGATTTTTCAATTTCAAAGAAAATAGAAAACTTGGAGTATTCTTTTATTCCAAATCATAAAATAACTACAGGTTATTTTTCAGTGCCTTTCAGGCCTCCCATTTTATCTTAATACTACCAACATACAATTGAAATACAATTGTATTTACTTATTCAGATAAAATAAAAAATCATGCAAAAATTGCTTGGTATTTGTTTGCTATTTCTAGCATTCAATGGTTTGTCTTGCGACATTTGTAATATGTCCGTGAGTCTTACCCCAGACGATACAAAAAACAGAATTTCTTTATTGTACAGACATCGATTTGCAACAAAAACATTCTCTACGTTGGTGTATACACCAGTTCCAAACACAAGTGGGAGCAGACATAGTGGAGCAATATTGTTACCTGGAATGGAGGATCAAACTCACACAGAAACTTTCTCCGTGATGGATGTGAGAGGAGTGTATAACTTTAATGACCGAATAAGACTGATCGGTTCGCTGCCCCTGGTAAGAAACGAAAAGGTGATAAATAATGCGAGTCAGTTTGTGGTTTCCGGTTTGGGCGATCCATTTGTTTTGGGAAAGTACAACTTGGTAAGAACAAATTTTACAGAGGAAGAAAAATCCAATCACAGAGTAACTCTGGGAGGAGGAATAAAAATTCCCTTGGGAGAATACGATTTTACGAACAACGGTACTACTGCACAACATGATATTCAGGCAGGAACAGGAACATTTGATTTTCTGTTTTCGTTGGATTACATTCTGAAATATAAAAAAACGGGACTCATGTTTACTTCCAATTATAAAATGAATACATACAATCAAAAAGCAGATTATATGTTTGGAAATACATTGAATTCAACTTTGAATCTATTTTACACGATAAAGAGGAAAGGGATAATCCTACTTCCTTATATTGGTACATACATAGAACAAGGGAATAAGGATATTGAAGAACGAAACTATGAAGACAATTCGGGAGGCTCTTTATTATTTGGAGCAACTGGAATTCAAGTGTTTGTCAAAAGTTTGCAGCTGGAAGCTTTGTATCAACACACACTTATAAATAAATTAAACGGCTCGTTACAGCTGGACACTAGGAATAGATTTCAGTTTGGGATTAGCTATTTAATCAATAATAAACGAAATGAATCATGAAAAAAGCGCATGGTTTGGTGAACTTTTTTCGTAAAAGGACAATTTTTAAACTATTTTTAATAACATTAATTAATACTATCTAAAATGAAACACATTACAATCAAAAATTCAATATTTCTATTACTATTCTCAACAATCCTATTTTCTTGTAAAGAAGAGGATTTGGTGATAGATAAAAAAATGGAAGCAGAAACAGAAGTAAGCTTTGTTTTTAAGCAAAAATACAATGGAAGCGAGGTGAAAAGTACCGATTTATCTTCCACTCTTTATACCAACCAAAAGGGAAATGTTCACACCATTTCGAAACTACAATACTTAGTTTCAAAAATAACATTGCACAAAACAGACGGAAGTGAAGTTGATTTGGGAGGATATAATTTCGTAGATATGGATAAGCCGTTGTCAAGATTTTACACGCCAGAAGTGATGGTTCCAGAAGGAAAATATACAGGAGTCTCAATGACATTTGGTTTTGATGAAGAAGACAACAGAGACGGTGCATATACCGATTTGAATGCCGCATCTTGGTCTTGGCCAATGATGATTGGTGGAGGATATCATTTCTTGAAATTTGAAGGAATGTTTACAGATAATACTGGAACAACGAAAGGGTTTGCTTTCCACAACGGAACTGCATCCAAGTTAGTTGGATCTTCTCGAGTGCACGAAGCAAATCATTTTAGAGTAAGATTATGGGATTTTAATGGAGGATTTGAGGTGAAATCTGGCGAGAGAATGAATATTGACATTGATATGAATATAGAAGAGTGGTTTAAAAACCCTGTTTTGTGGGATTTGAACCAATATTACATGATGTTGATGCCAAATTACACAGCTCAAAAATTGATGAATCAAAATGGAAAAACGGTATTTTCTTTGGGAACTATTGCTCCTGAATTATAATTGAACCTATGAAAAAGTTTTATTTCATATTTACACTAATTGCAATTGGTTTGACTTTCCCTTCTTGCCGAAGAGAAGGTTGCACGGATGAGCTGGCTGTGAACTATGATTACAAAGCAAAGGTAGATAATGGAACTTGCNACTACACGGAAAGTGGAGTGCCAACACCAATGGNTTTAAATATCCCTGCTTCTTTTAGTAGGTTTTTGCCAGCGCCAACAATTCCTGCGGATAATCCAACAACAGTGGAAGGGGTGAAGCTGGGGAAAAAGCTGTTTTTTGACCCAAAGTTATCTAATGACTTAACTCAGGCTTGTGCAAGTTGTCATTTGCCTTCTCAATCTTTTGATGATACCCTTAGGTATAGTGTCGGAATAGACGGGATTGCTGGAACAAGAAATGCAATGCCTATTTTTAATCATGCGTGGAATTTCAATGGNAAATTCTTTTGGGATGGAAGAGCAAATGGTTTGGAAACTCAAGCTTTGGAACCTGTAACAAATCCGATAGAAATGCACGACACATGGTCCAATGTAGTGGCAAAGTTACAAGCTGATTCAGACTATCCTAGAATGTTTAGAGCAGCTTTTGGAACTTCCACTATTGATTCATTGCTTGCGGCAAAAGCATTAGCTCAGTACGAAAGAACATTGATTTCGGGAAACTCTAGGTTCGATAAATATTCGATGAGGCAAATTGCTTTGACAACCTCGGAGCTTGCTGGATATGATTTGTTTATGAGCGAATCGGGGGCAGATTGTTTCCATTGTCATGGAGACATTACAAATCCACTTTGGACTGATAATTTATTTCACAACAATGGNCTAGATGCAACTTTCACCGACAATGGTTTAGGCGATGTAACGGGTAATCCAGCGGACAATGGAAAATTCAAAACTCCAAGNTTGAGAAACTTGGCATTTACAGCTCCTTACATGCATGATGGNAGATTTCAAACATTGGATGAAGTGATAGATCACTACAGCACAGGATTACAAATTTCTCCAACCATTTCTCCTTTATTAAAAAATGCTGGAGCAGGAGGTGTTGTTCTAACGCCTCAAGAAAAAGCTGATTTAAAAGCATTTTTGTTGACGCTCACCGATTCAAGTTTTGTTACACAATACTAAATAGATAAAAAGCTAACTTCATTCAATTGGTCTTTTAACCAAGTAGTTATGCTATATCTTCTCTTATTACATGGAACAACTTCATGTAGAAGTTCACTTTTAAATAAAGCCAATCTGTTATAAACGGGCTCAATGTAAATTGAGTCCGTTTTTTCTTTTCCTTCTTTATGAATCACTAATTCACCGCCATGTTCATGTTCCCATTTCTGGTTCAAATATAATACTACCGAGATTACCCTGTGAGGTTGAGTTTTAAATCGATCTCGGTGAGTTTTGTAAAAAGCACCCTTGTCGTAAATAGCATACATAGCTTCAGAATCTTTCAAACTCAAAAAGAAATTTCTGTTGAGAGTAGAACTCAGTTTTTCTAAGTATGTTAAATATTCACTTGTATTGGGCAAACAAGATTTTTTATCAATCCATTTAATATCGTCTCGTCTTATTTCTTCAGCTACGGTATGAGCCACAGATTTCCCAATACCTCCCTTTTTGAATTTGTTTTCCTTTCTCCAGTATTTTAGTTCANTCAATAATTTCTCGGCCATTTCTGATGGTAAGAAATCATCGATAATTAAAAACTCTTTTTCGGCAAATTCTTCAATTTGTTCGAAAGAAAACTCCTCGAAAGGGATAGGTGTTGCCATCGTTATTTGGTTNTATTGTTTTGTGGGAAATANATAGAAAGAATGGAATCTAACGGTCTTTTTTCTTTAATAATGGTTTCAATTCTTTGCCATTTTTCTTCTTCGATAAGCGATACAAGAGGTTGTTCTAATTCAATGATATTCGAAAATACTTTTTCAATTTTTTTGTCCCATACTTTGTAATATTTTACCAAATCATCTGGATATACAACTTTCCTTTTCGTACCCTCATCTATTCCTCTAAAAGGAGATGAAATGTTGAGGTAACCATAATCGTCTGTTAATTGTTCGCCTGGCTGAATGTCGCGAATTGCAATTTCAAAATCATAAGCCGTAGACAAACAATTGGAGTTGAAACTATGATTTAAATAGCGACCATTGTCCCAGCACAATACAAAGTTTCCTTTGTTGTTTCGGAAGGTAAAGAAATCCAAAATATCTTGATAAATTGGCTTCATGGCCTGTATGTCGGTTAAGCTAAATTCACGGTCCAACTTATCTTGAATCCAAGTAATAGTACCAGCAGGAATAAACTCGGTGGCAACCACTCCGTATCCCACTTCTTTGCTGATGTAGCGCAATTCTGTTTTAGGATGTATCATTTGTTTTTTTAAATAAAAGCTGNCGAAATTAGATAAAAAACAAATTGGTTGTTANGAGTTGGTCAGTTATATTTTTGTTTCAANAATAATTCTTTTAAATCAATGAAAATTAGCGAGTAATGAACTGGAATAATTTGTTNCTGTAATTTGTAAAACCCATAATTAAGGGTAAATCACCGTGGTTTCCTCCTACAATTCTGTGAGGCTCTTTGTAGGTGCCGTTGTGCCGCTCGTAAATTANTTCGCCATTGGAAATAGAGAGGTAATCATCATNTATTCCATGAATCCAAAGTAAGGGTTGAGAAACTGATTTTATTTTTTCTACGTTGTCAAATTTTAAACTAGTAAAAAAAGTAGAGGAGACATCAATCAATAATGCCTCTTCTGTTAAGTTTTCAACGGATGCCATTGGCGCTTCCAAGATTAATTTATTTGGTTTGGCAATGTTGTAAAATGCCGATAAATCAATAGCAGGAATTGTACCCAAGCTAAACCCATACATAATTACATTGCTACTCGGTACATTTTTAGAATCCAACCAGTCTAGACAAGATTTTACATCTTGGTACAAAGTTTCTTCGGTCGATTTTCCTGTTGATAAACCATAACCTCTGTAATCCATCATAAGAACTCCATACCTGTTTTTACTTCCTGTATTTGCCAATAATTTGGCTCTTTGCCAATAAGCATCCATGTGTTTGGATTGACCATGGCAATATACTATTACTGTATCNCTGCTTATGGTATTTATGTTCCCTATGTAAACAGCATANATCGTTTCTCCTGATGTTTCATCGGGTAGTTTTGATTTTAATGTCATAAGATGAATGTTGCTGTCTGCTATTTTATAGCTTGCAGGCAAAGTTATATCCTTTTCGCCTTGATAATTTTCAAATTGATATTCGGATATTTTTTCCCCTAAAAATGGAAGGTCATCCATTTTGAAACAAGAAGAAAGGAACAGAATAATGAGTGTGTAGAATAAATATTTCATTTGTATAAAAGTTAGTTAGATTAAAATTTTCTGCCAATTCCGAAGTATATTGCACTAGCGCCTTTTTCTCCGAGAAGAGAAAAATAAGGGACAAATAAATTGACATTGTTGTGGCTTGGTCCTAAGAATTTTGTTTCTAGTGAATAAAACCATTTATTTGTTTTGATTACTAAACCTATTTGTGGATTTACAAGCCACCTGTCGAGTTGCGCTCGTTCTTGAGATCTTACATCGGCCAGTTCCCACCAGTTGGAAACACTAGCGTAAACATAATGGTCTTTTTCTCCAAAGTTCCAATATGCGTTGAGGTCTAGCTGAGGCCAAAATTTAAATTTAGAATCATTCATGTCATAAATTGCATTCCCATTTACTGAAGTACTCAAAGAGGGAAGAAATGATTTTTTAGATTCAAAAAAACGGTAAGTTGCTCCAAGATCAGTTTGAATATTACCAAACAAAAGGGAAGTTACATGAACACTTCCAAAAACTGTTAAGTTGGTGTCAATTCCGCGAGCATACACAATAGAGCTTAATGGAATAGGGATAACTGCACCCCCAAACTCGATAGTTGGTCCTCCAACATCAAGCGCAACAACTTGTTCACCTTTTTTAAGAGGCTCCACAAATCTTGATGAGGCACAAGATGCCAAAATAAAAAGAGTTGAAAGATAAAAAATTACTTTTTTCATATATTTTTGTTTTGCGTAATAACTTCTGTAAAAAAATCGTTATTGGACATTAATCCCCTAAATGTAATTAAAAATGAAAAACTTATTTGTCTTTGCTCTACTATTAGCATTTTTTCAGCCTAGTTATTCTCAAATAGAAGAAAACCAAAAAAAGAATTCCTTCGGTTTAGATTTGGGAATCGGAAATGGAAATCCAAACTTTGGTATGACATACAGACGATTTTCGCAAGATTCTAAGTACAATTTAAGAGTAAACTTTAACCTTGGCGGTAATACTGATTATGGGTATTATGGATCTAATGATTATATGTTTTTTAATACAAATGATACAGCACTTCCTCTTATTGGTGTTTCTAGAAACAGAGGTGGCTTCGGAAATTACCAGAGACTAGAAATTGGGGTAGAAAAATCTTTTACTGTTTGGAAATTAAATTTGATTTGGGGAGTTGATGCCACAGTAGGTCACAGAAGATATGAAACTTTTCAGTCTATCATAGAGGCAGGAATCGATACCATTGAAGAAAATGGATTTTCATATTTTGATTATGGTGCGGCAAACAATGAAAATCCTTGGGAAAATATAAATGAACTCAACACCGTTTTTAATTACGTTACCGGAGGTGTAAACCTAAGATTGGGGTTTAAACTGAATATTTCGCCACAGTTTTATTTCACGTCTTTTGTTACTCTTGCTAGTGAATTGGAGCTCATTGTAAATGAAGATTATCGTTTCAAGACAGAATTGTACAAAGAGCATCTTGTTGCAAGGAGAGGTGGAGATTCTTTTAATTTTTATACCTTACTTAATGTAGGAGTTCATTATAAATTTTAAGCTCAGCAATGTTCTATTATTAAATCCGCTGTTGGCTTTCTTTTCTGTGGCTTAAAATTTCTATTCTAAACTCTTATTTACAGCAATTATCTTATTTTTGTTCATCAATAGTAAATGACCAAAATGACCTCAAAGGAAATACGCCAACTGTACAAAGACTTTTTTGAATCTAAACAACACAAAATTGTAGATTCTGCGCCAATCGTGGTGAAGAATGATCCAACTTTAATGTTTAACAATGCCGGAATGAATCAGTTCAAAGATTTATTTTTGGGTAACAAAGAAATAAAAGATGCACGTGTTGCTAATTCACAAAAGTGTCTTAGAGTTTCAGGAAAACACAATGATTTGGAAGAGGTTGGGGTAGATACATACCACCACACCATGTTTGAGATGTTGGGGAACTGGTCGTTTGGTGATTATTTCAAAAAAGAAGCTATAGAGTGGGCTTGGGAATTATTGACTGAGGTGTATAAATTGGACAAAAACAGATTGTACGTAACTGTTTTTGAAGGAGATAAAGAAGACGGAACAAGTCTAGACCAAGAATCTAAGGACATTTGGAGTGGAATTGTGGATGCCGATAAAATCATATTGGCAGATAAGAAAGACAACTTCTGGGAAATGGGTGAAGTAGGGCCATGTGGACCTTGCTCCGAGATTCATGTAGATTTGAGAGATCAATCTGAAATAGACAAGATTGGAGGAAAAGAATTGGTAAATGAAGACCATCCTCAAGTGGTTGAGATATGGAATCTAGTATTTATGCAATACAATCGAATCAAAGATGGTTCGTTGCATCCGTTGCCTGCACAGCATGTAGATACAGGAATGGGATTTGAAAGATTGGTAATGGCTATGCAAGGTAAAAAATCCAATTACGATACAGATGTTTTTTCTCCCTTAATAAAAGAAATAGAAGAAATAGCTGGAAAGAAATACAAAGAAGGCGAAGGACACTCGGACGAGCAAACAAAAACAAATATTGCAATAAGAGTAATTGCCGATCATATTCGTACTTTGGCATTTGCAATTGCAGATGGGCAATTGCCTTCCAATACAGGCGCAGGTTATGTGATTCGTAGAATATTGAGAAGAGCAGTTCGTTATGGATATCAAGTATTAGAATTGAAAGAACCGTTTTTTCATAAATTGGTTGAAGTTTTGGCAAGTGAAATGGGAGATGCATTTCCTGAACTTATTTCACAAAAAGAATTGTGCACCAAGGTAATTCAAGAAGAAGAAATTTCGTTTTACAGAACCTTGGAGCAAGGAATCAAGCGAATGGATGATTTGATGGAAAACAACAAATTAATCAAGAAAATTGAAGGGAAAGATGCTTTTGAATTGTATGACACATTCGGATTTCCGTTTGACTTAACAGCACTTATTGGGCAAGAAAATGGATTTTCGGTAAGCGAAAAAGAATTTGAAAAATGCCTTCAAGAACAAAAAGACAGGAGTAAAAAAGCGAGTAAAGTAGATACTTCGGATTGGATTGTATTGAAAGAAGACGATGTTCAGGAATTCATTGGATATGATGCAACGGAAGCTACCGTTTATATTACAAGATATAGAAAAGTAAAAGCCAACAAGAAAGAGTTTTTCCAATTAGTATTCAATTTTACTCCTTTCTATGCTGAAGGCGGAGGACAGGTGGGTGATACTGGTTTTATAGAATCTGACAAAGAGAAGGTTTTTATTACCAATACTAAGAAAGAAGATGGTTTGATTTTGCATTACGCAGATAAAATACCAGATGACTTAACGCTAACTTTTAAGGCAGTTGTAAATGCAAAGAAAAGAAATTTAACTACCAACAATCATTCAGCAACACATTTGATTCACAAGGCTTTACAAGATATATTGGGCGATCATGTGGAACAAAAAGGTTCGTTGGTAAATGAGAAGTACTTGAGGTTCGATTTTTCTCATTTTAGTAAAGTAACAGACGAGGAGTTGGCAGAAATTGAAACAAGAGTAAACGCAGAAATTCGCAAAGACATTCACTTAAATGAAATGCGAAATACACCAATGAAAAAAGCCCAAGAATTGGGAGCTAAAGCATTATTTGGTGAGAAGTATGGAGATTTGGTTAGAGTGGTACAGTTTGGCGAGTCTATCGAATTATGTGGAGGAATTCACGTTTCAAGCACTGGGAAAATTGGATTGTTCAAAATAATTTCGGAAAGTTCTACAGCTGCAGGAATAAGAAGAATAGAAGCAATAACGAGCGAAGCAGCCGACAAGTTTGTGAATGACAAACTAACCTTGGTAGATGAACTCAATGCGCTATTGAAATCCCCTAAAGACTTGAAAAAAGCTGTGGAAGATTTGATGGCACAAAACAGTAAGCTGAGTAAAGAAATTGAAAGCCTGAAAGCTGCCAAAGCTGGCGATATGAAAGGAGAACTTATCAAAGAAATTTCTGAGGTAAATGGAGTGAATTTCTTGGCTAAGAAAGTGGACTTGGATCCACAAGGAATAAAAACGATAGCTTTTCAATTGAAGGCCGAGATGGATAATTTGTTTTTGGTTCTTTGTAATGAGAATAGTGGAAAAGCAAATATTACTGTTTTGGTTTCGGACGAACTGTCAAAATCCAAAGATTTACACGCAGGAAATATTGTAAGAGAACTCGCCAAAGAAATCAACGGTGGAGGAGGAGGACAACCTTTCTTTGCTTCAGCAGGTGGAAGTAATCCAGCTGGAATTGAGAAGGTGTTGGAAATGGCTGTGGGGTACATTGGTTAATGACTCACTTACTTTTTCCACTAAGGACTAGAGATAGTTCTGAAGTTACTTGCGAATCTGTATCACACTGACGAAAAGTTCGGGTTTCAATAAAATTAGGTTAATAACCTCGTCCCTTTGAAATTTATAGTAAGAATACGGACTATATTTTAAAATTCAATCGAACCCTGAGTTCGACCGAGAGGGAGAGTATCGAAGGGTGTCCCTGAAGTAGCAGGTTATTTTCAGTAAATTTCGAGAAGTCTCCATCTTTTTTGATTTTTTTTAGAGCTTGTACTGAGGAATTCGGAGTTCAAGGAAAAAAGAAGAAAAAGTGAAATATTCTATTCAAGATTCTGAATCAAGTTCAGAATGAAAGTTGAAAAGATACAGTTATTGTTAAAAAGGATTATTCTTACTTGTAAGTCAATCCAAAATTATTCGTATAATTACTAAACAATAAAACTAACAATCATGAAAAAATTAACTTTAGTAATCAGAATCCTAGTTGGACTGGGAATGGTGTTTTTTGGTTTAACCAAATTTGTACCTAGTTTAATGATGGATTTGGGAGAAATGCCAGAAGCCATGAACATATGGAACGCAGGGGCAGCCGCCTCTGTTTATCTCATGCCGTTGGTGGGAGCTATAGAACTGGTAGCAGGTATTTCTTTACTCATCAATAAGTTTGCACCCTTGATGCTTATAGCATTGATTGCGGTAATGATCAATGCATTTTTTGTTCATTTATTTATGGATCCAGCAAACATTGGAGGAGCAGCCGTATTTTTATTGCTTACTATATTTCTAATGTTTCAATATAAAGAGGCTTACAAAGGTTTGTTGAAAGCTTAATCTTAAAATCTAAATTAAAGATAACCACCTTATGGAAGTTTGGTGGTTTTTTTATAATTCAAATTTCCTTTCCATACTCCAAGCTTCGGGTTTAGCGCAAAATAGAGGTTTTACTGTTTTCCATATTTTAAGAAACAAATCAGAATCTCGGTAAGCGTTTAAGTCCTCTTCCGAATTCCAATAACTATAGGTCATTACCACATTGGAATATCTCCCCTTTTCTTGTAATAATTCCAGTTTTTCACAGCCCTTTTTATCTTTAATAAAAGCCATGTTTGCTTCGTAAATAGATTTGAATTCATCAATTTTATCAGGATGAATAGTAAGTTTTACGATTCGTATAAGCATGATCCTATTTGTTAAAAGTTACGGTTACAATTTCATCTTCTTTCAATCCTAAAAGTTGAGAAGCACTACCTCCATAACCTTCAACTCCTCTGTTTATGGCAATTTCAAGATTTCCACCAGTGTTGAATAGCGCTAAATTTGTTCCGTCACCCACATCAGAATAGGTTTGGCAAAGAGCTTTTACTTCATAGTTTCTAAAACCAATAGTGAAATTTCGTTTTTTACCAATATCATCAAATAATTTTTTTGAAATATTGGTAATTGCATTTCCGTATGAATCTATATGAACTACAGAGCCTCGGATGAAGTATTCCTGGGTTTGAGGTATTGGCTTTTGAAAGGTTGCAATCTTCTCAATTTTTTTTCCGATAAATTCGGGTGTACCACCTCTGGCAATATGGCAAGCAGCTTTTGCAAAAATGTCTCTCGTAGGAAAAGTCAGCACATTGGTGTCTATATCCAAATTGAGTTCATAAAAATAGCTCGGAGCAGAATCGTAAATCAAGGAGAACAATCCATTGTCGGCACCAATGAAATAATGTCCTTTGTACTCCATTAAAATAGCTTGCCTAGAGATTGAAATTCCAGAATCCACTCCAACAATGTGAATGGTTCCTTTTGGGAAATTTTCGAATGAATGCTTAATGGTGTATGCGGCATTTCTGATGTCAAAAATTTTAATCTTATTGGTGATGTCTACAATCGTAACTTCCCCATTCATAGCTTTTAATATACTTCCTTTTACAGCGGAGACATAATAGTCCTCAATGCCCAAGTCGGTTGTTAAAGTAATTATTGCCATGCGAATTCTTCTCTTTAATTGATTGTTAATTCTTTATCAAAATTAAGAATTAAATGCAGGTTTTGAATTATTTGTACCGAATTTATTTATATTTATTCAAAGAACACAGAATCTATAAATATCAACACATTTGACAGAAAAAACTTTTACCATTACGGATATAGAACCTATTGACTTATTAGGAGTAAACAATAGTATTTTAAAAATTGTAGAAGCTCGATTCCCAGAGCTGAAAGTTGTGTCGCGAGGAAGGACGCTCAAATTATTAGGGGACGAAAATCAAATTGATTTATTTATTAAAAAGATTAAGTTGATGACAACTTATTTTCTCAAATACAATTCGCTTACCGAAGGCGATATAGAAAGTATACTTGGAGAAAATGGACACGAGACGGTGAAGGATTCAAAAGGGGATTTGGTGATTGTTCATGCCAATAATGGAAAAAAAGTAATTGCCAGAACACACAATCAGCGCAGACTTGTAGAAGCCAGTTTTGAGAACGACATGGTATTTTCTGTAGGACCTGCCGGAACAGGAAAAACATACACAGCCGTGGCTTTGGCTGTAAGGGCTTTAAAAAACAAAGAGGTTCGTAAAATCATATTGACAAGACCTGCAGTAGAAGCAGGAGAAAATTTAGGTTTTTTACCAGGTGATTTGAAAGAAAAATTAGATCCATATCTGCAACCTCTTTACGATGCATTGCGAGATATGATTCCTGCCGAAAAACTCGAAGATTACATCGAGAACAACATTGTGCAAATTGCTCCTTTGGCTTTTATGAGAGGAAGAACGCTGGATAATGCGTTTGTAATTTTGGATGAGGCTCAAAACGCTACAGAAGGTCAAATTAAAATGTTCTTGACAAGAATGGGTCGAAATGCTCAGTTTATCGTAAATGGTGATCCATCTCAAGTCGATTTGCCAAGGAACCAAAACTCGGGACTAATAAAAGCCTTGGCGGTTTTGAGAGATATTGACGGAATTGCTATTGTAGAATTAGATGAAAATGACGTTATTCGTCATAGATTAGTGAAAAGAATTATCAAAGCATTTAAACAATAAGTTTATGAATATTGAAAGTACCAAAACAGCAGTTAATAATAGTCAAAAAGCGGTGTACGATTTTTTGATGGATTTGAACAATGTAGAAAGTTTATTGCCAGAAGGAAAATTCACAGAGTGGAAGGGGAGTTATGACGAATGTTCATTCAAAATGATGGGATTTAACTTGACTTTAAAGAAAGACAGTTCTGTTCCTCACAATGAAATAAAATTAATTTCGAAAGAAGATTCACCCATAGATTTTGACTTGAACATATACATTGATCAAACCGGTGAAAATAGCTCTGAAGCTTATTTGATTTGTGAAGCTAGGGTAAATACTTTCCTTAAAATGATGATAGAAAAACCACTTACAACATTGTTCAATCACATGAGCGAAAAGTTAAGTAGAGTTTCCTTGTAACTATTTTACATCATTCCCGAGTCGTTGAAGCTAAAGTAATTGCCATCGCCAACAATGAGGTGATCCAGAACTTGAATATCCAACAACTCAGATCCATTTTTTATTTTTCTTGTCAATTGAATATCGCTTTCGCTCGGTTTTATATTTCCCGAAGGATGATTGTGTGCTAAGATAATGGCAGAAGCCTGTTTGTCGATTGATTTTTTAAAAACAATTTTGACATCAGCCGTTGTTTGCGAGATTCCACCACGACCAATTAGTTGTTTGCCAATGATTTTGTTGGCTCTATTCAAAAACAAAATCCAAAATTCCTCATGAGGTAAATCTTCTAGAACTGGCCTCAAATATTCGTAAGCCTCTTTGCTCGATGTCAATTTTACTTTATCAATTACGGCCTCACTTTTTCTCCTTCTTCCCAATTCTAGAGCAGCCACAATACTAATAGCTTTTGCTTCGCCAATTCCTTTGAATTTCATCAAATCAATTACACTTAGTTTTGCCAACTCATTTAGGTTATTCGAGGAATTGTTCAATATCTTTTTGCACAACTCAATAGCACTTTCTTCTCTGTTTCCACTCCCAATCAAAATAGCAATCAATTCGGCATCCGAAAGAACTTGCCGGCCCTGAGTCATTAGCTTTTCTCTCGGCTGATCCTTTTCAGACCAATTTTTAATCGATAGTTTTTCGGTAAGATTTGTGTTGTGTTTCACAGTCAGTTTCGGTTATTTTTGCAAAATTAATGGAACACTAAGTTTCCATAGAGTAGATAGTTCTCTACAATTTACAAAAAAGATTGAAATAGTCTGGTATGCCTTCTTTACGAAGTTTTGAGTTTACTCAATTTCGATTTGCTGAATTTGTTTTTAGCATATGATTCAGTAATCTTCAATTTTTTAATCTCTTTGTTGGATGGGATTTCAAACATGGCATCAGTCAATATAGCCTCGCAAATAGATCTCAACCCTCTAGCTCCCAGCTTGTAATCTACAGCTTTGTCTACAATAAAATCCAAGGCTTTTTTATCAAAACTCAATTGAACATGATCCAGTTCAAATAATTTGGTGTACTGCTTAAGCAAAGAGTTCTTAGGTTCGGTAAGAATTCTTTTCAGTGCTTCTTTATCCAAAGGATTTAGGTGAGTAAGAATAGGGAAACGACCTATCAATTCGGGAATTAAACCAAAAGATTTTACATCTTGAGGGCTCAAAAAATCGAGTAAATTATCTTCTTCAATGTCCTCAGAATTTGCTCCGAATCCAAGAGGTTGAGTTTTAATTCTTCGCTCAATTAGTCTTTCAATTCCATCAAAAGCACCTCCCGAAATAAACAGAATGTTCCTTGTATCAATCTCAACCATTTTTTGGTCTGGGTGTTTTCTTCCTCCTTGTGGCGGAACCCTCACATCGGTTCCTTCCAATAGTTTAAGCAATGCTTGCTGTGTTCCTTCAGAAGTAACATCTCTCGTAATAGAAGGACTGTCTCCTTTTCTACCAATTTTATCAATTTCGTCCAAAAATACAATCCCTTTTTGGGCCGCCTCCACATCATAATCCGCAGATTGCAGCAATCTTGTGAGCAAACTCTCAACATCTTCTCCTACATAACCCGCTTGTGTAAATACAGTGGCATCCGCTATGGTAAAAGGAACATTCAGCATTTTGGCAATCGTTTTTGCCAACAAAGTTTTTCCAGTTCCAGTTCTACCAACCAATAATATGTTAGATTTTTCTAATTCTACCTCCTCTGTATCACTTCCTGGGTTTAGTAATCGTTTGTAATGATTATAAACTGCTACAGATAGAATTTTTTTTGCATCTTCCTGACCAATTACATAATCGTCCAGTTTGTTTTTAATTTCCTGTGGTTTCAAGAATTTAATGTCCTCCTGCAAATCCATATTGTGACTATGAGATTCTTCTTGTACAACCAATTCATTAGCTTGGGTGATGCAGTTTTCACAAATGTGTCCGTCCAATCCCGCAATGAGCATGTTTACCTCTTCTCTTTTTCTTCCACAAAATGAACAAGTTGAGTTCTGTTTTTTTGACATTATTCTTGATTTTAGCACAAAGATAAGGAAGATTATAGAGTTTATTCTTCAATTGATAGCACGTATTTAATTTATTCTTACATTTGGTTTATTAAATTATCTAACACGAATAAAAAATGACAAAAAACATCTTAACGATTACTGCTTTATCTGCAGTTTTGTTTTTCTCTTGTGGCGATGCTGCAAACCAAGAAGAGCAAGAAAAACTAGTAAATGAAATTGAGAACACACAAGCTGTGACAGACTCTTTGACTAATGAAATTGAAGCATTAGAGGAAGAAACGAATCAATTGGACGATCTAGTAAACGAATTATAATCTTAATTAAATAACAATCAAAATGAAAAAGTTAATCATATTAGCTTGTGCTCTTGCTGTGGGAACAACTGGAATGTCACAAGATTTAAAATCATTAAAAAGTAAGGCGAATGCTGAAGCTACCGTAGGAAAAGAGAATCTTCAAGAAGCCAAAAAGGACTTGAAAGAAATGCCTATTGAGAAAACGAATCTACAGGAAGATTTGAACGCTAAAAAAACGGAAGTGAAGCAGGAACTGAAAGATCTGAAGGATAAAAAGAGTTCGGAACTGAAAGGGATGAAAGATGAAATGAAGGCTGAAATGGATGCCAAAAAAGAAGAGTTGAAAGCTGATATAGCTGAAGATACTGCTGCTTACAAAGCAGAATTAATCAAAATGAAAGAAGAGAAGGAATCGGCAATAAAAGAAGAAAAAGAGGCAAAGCAAGCTGAATTGAAAGCTAAAAGAACTGAGGAATTGGAAGCTTTGAAAGGCGACAAAGACAAATTAGCTGAAAAGAAAGAAGAGGTTACAGCCTTGAAAGCTGAAAAGGAAGCAATGCTAGAAGAAAAAAAATCTGGAGCAGCTAACAAAATTGCAAATACTGAAGCTAAAATCGCAGAGGTAAGAGCAAAAATTGAAGCAGCAAAAGCTGACGGATCTTGGTCAATTGAAGAAATTATTTCAAAAGAATCTAAAATTGCAAAGGCAGAAGAAAAAATTTCTACTTTAAAAGAATATATCGGTAAATAATTGACAATCAATTATTAATTAAGGAAAGCGAGATGGAAACATCTCGCTTTTTTTGTGAACGAGAAAATAAAACAAACAATAATTCAATCTTTTTATAAAAACGAGGCAACCCTTTTATTTGTCCCTTCGTTTTTAATTTAGAAATAGTGAAATACTATCTCTTTTTTCTTTTTTACGTCAAGAACAGAACTCATTTTCAGACAATGGGTTCTGTTTTTGTTTTTAGGCAGTTTTATTTTGGTTATTTTTGACCAATGAGTATTTCCGAAACATACATGAAACGTTGCCTAGAATTGGCAAAAAAAGGTTTGCCAAGTGCAATGCCAAACCCATCTGTGGGTGCAGTTTTGGTGTACAATGATCAAATTATTGGCGAAGGATTTACAAGTCCATTTGGCGGGAGTCATGGCGAAGTGAATTGCATCAATTCGGTAAAAAAGAAAGATTTGATTTCAAAATCTACCTTGTATGTGAGTCTCGAACCTTGTTCTCACACTGGAAAAACTCCTCCTTGTGCCGATTTAATTGTGTCGAATAACATTCCAAAAGTGGTAATTGGCTGTGTAGATACTTTTTCGGTAGTTGCTGGGAAAGGAATCGAAAGATTAATAGAAAATGGAATAGAAGTGGAGGTAGGAGTTTTGGAAACAGAATGCAGAGAACTGAACAAACGCTTTTTTACTTTTCATGAAAAAAACAGACCTTATATTGTTTTGAAATGGGCGCAGACCAACGATGGTTTCATTGCTCCAGCTAAAGAATCCCATACCAAAGACAGATGGATTTCTGGTTCTCAAACGAATCAATTTACTCACGGAATGAGAGCCAAAGAAATGGCGATTTTGGTAGGGAAAAAAACCGTTTTGATGGATAATCCAAGTCTTACAACTCGTCATTTTCCTGGCGAAAATCCAGTGAGAATTGTAATTGATAAAAATCTTGAATCTTGGAATTCAAATGGCCCTTTCTCCATTTATGAGAAAGATGCTGATACTTTGGTGATAAACAATTTATTAAATTTTAAGAAAAATAATGTTGAGGGAATTAAGTTGAATTATTCTATCCCAATTCTTCCTCAGCTTATGAATGTTTTGGTTGAAAAAAATATTCAATCATTGATAGTGGAAGGTGGCACTCAAACTTTACAATCATTTATGGACACTGGATTGTGGGATGAGGCAATTGTCATTTCTTCGCTTAAGGAATTTGGAGAAGGAGTAAAAGCACCAAAATTCAATGTGCCAGAGTTCAATAGTTTTCAGATAGAAAAGGATGAAATAAGAATCTATAAAAATCCTGATTCGTGAGTTTATCCATATTGTTGGCTATTTTATTTCCTGTTGTTTCTGTGTTACTTTTCAAAGAATTTGACAAAAGAAACATAGACACACTTACTGCTATCGTGTTCAATTATTTTGGAGCAATCGCCTTGGGTTTGGTCTTGTTTGTCACACCCAGTCAGCTTTTAACAATCCACCATCAAGCTTGGTTTGAATCTGCTCTTGTGGTGGGTGCATTGTTTTTATTGAATTTTTTCTTGATTGCCAAAACAGCTGTAAATCAAGGTGTTTCTGTGGCTACTTTTGCCAATAAAATAAGTTTAGTTTTTCCAGTTGTGTTCACGATAGCCTACTTTAGCGAATCTACTAATGTTTGGAAAATAGTGGGAATTGCATTGGCTTTACTTTCTATTTTTTTACTCACATTCAAGTCTGTAAATAGAGTCAAATCCTCTAATTCAGTGTTGGTTTTGTATCCTTTTTTCATTTTTATTTTCACAGGAATTGCCGAAACACTGATTAATTTTACTCAGAAAAAATGGTTCGTTAGTTCAAATGAAATTGGCTATTTTGTAATTGCGGCATTCTTCATTTCTTTTGTTTTTGGTATTATTTTGTTGACAGTAAAAAGAGTGAAATTGAACCTAAAAAACGTTATTGCTGGATTAGTTTTGTCAATTCCAAATACTTTTGGGTTGTATTATTTTGTAAAATCATTGAACGAAAACACAGACTCTAGTTCTGTTTTGCCAATGATGAACATCGGAACTTTACTTTTTGCAATTTTGGTTGGTTATTTTCTGTACCAAGAAAATTTAACAACTCGCAATTGGCTGGGTATTGTTGCCGCATTAGTATCCATTTTACTTCTTTCCGTATTTTGAAAAGCGAATACACATATCAAACCATTCAATCTCCTTCTCACAGTTTGTACAAAGAAAAAGGAAGCAAATTTTTTGGCTATGCTTTTAATGTGAGCAATGAAGAAGATGTAAAGCTTCGGTTGGCCGAGATTCGTGAGAAACACAGCGATGCGCGTCATCATTGTTACGCATACAGATTGGGATTAGGTCAGGAAGAAAGATACCGAGCCAATGACGATGGCGAACCTACAAACTCTGCAGGAAAACCAATTTATGGTCAATTGTTATCGGCTGGGGTTACCAATGTATTAGTTATAGTGGTAAGGTATTTTGGCGGAGTGAAATTGGGAGTTGGAGGACTCATTTCGGCTTACAAAATTTCAACCAAAGAAACATTGGACGAAACCAAAATCATAGAAAAAGAAGAACTAAATTATTATCAAATCAACTTTGAATATCCTCAAATGAGTGAGGTGATGAATTTTGTAAAAATGAATCGATTGGAAGTCACAAACCAAGTATTTGAAGCGGATTGCATGATTCAGTTCAAACACGATATTCCTAGCGCAGAAGGAATAATTTTTCAGCTAGAAGAGATAGAAAATGTAACGGTTGAGTTTTTGAAAAAGGAGTAATTGTATTTGACTGAATACCCTGACGTGAAATCCCTTTAATTGATGTACTTTTGTACAAATATCAAACAGAGCAAAGTGAAAACATTTACAGACATAGGAGTTAGCAAAAAATTGGTGAAAGGATTGAAGGAGATGAATATCGTGAATCCAACCGAAATTCAAGAATTAGTAATACCAATGCTATTAAACTTTGATACAGATCTTGTTGGGCAAGCCCAAACTGGAACTGGAAAAACAGCTGCATTTGGTCTTCCTCTGTTAGAAAAAATTGACTCAAACAAAGACCACATCCAAGGATTAATTTTATGTCCTACCAGAGAATTGGGACAACAAATTGCAAAACAACTTTTTAAATTCACTAAATATTCAGACAAAGTTTTTACTGAAGCAGTTTTTGGAGGTCAATACATTGATATACAAATAGAAAAACTAAAAAGACCGACTCACATTGTTGTGGCTACTCCAGGTAGATTAATTGATTTGGTAAAAAGAAAAGCTCTGGATTTATCTCATGTTCATACCGTAATTATGGATGAAGCGGATGAAATGTTGAGCATGGGTTTCAAAAAGGAACTGGATGAGATACTTGGCTTTATGACTTCCGTAAAATCAAAGTGGTTGTTTTCGGCAACAATGCCAGAAGGGATTAAGCAAATTGTAAACCAACACATGGAGCCAGATGCCAAAAGAATAGAGACGAGTGGAGATGTGGTGAACAAAAAAATTGAGCATCAATATTTGGTGTGTGACGATGCAGATAAATTCAATATTTTGATTCAGTTTTTGAAATCGGAACAAAAAAACAGAGGACTCATCTTTTGTAAAACAAAAAAAGCAACACAACTTCTTGCTCAGCAATTAGAAGCAAAAAACATTTCGTCTGGTGCAATCCATGGGGATTTATTGCAAAAAGAAAGAGACAAGGTAATGCGAGCTTTTAAGAATGAATCGATTAGAATGCTAGTTGCAACAGATTTGGCAGCCAGAGGAATAGATGTTCAGGACTTGGCTTATGTGGTTCATTACGAAATGCCCGATAAGGAGGAATATTATACACACCGAAGTGGAAGAACAGCAAGAGGAGGTAAAGACGGGATTTCTATTTGTTTGGTGAATTCGAAAGAGTTAAAATCGGTGAGGTATTTTGAAAAGGCACTCGGAATTTCTTTCAAGCAAATTAGACCAAAAGGTTAATCAAATTCCTAAAAATTCTTAAAACTGAATGCGATTCATTGTAATTCTCATTCAATCAATATCTTTGTGACATGAAACGGGTAGGAATCATTATTTTAAACTGGAATGGAAAAGAGCATCTAGCTACTTTTTTGCCTTCTGTGGTTCAGTATTCTGGTGGAAATGATGTTGTGGTTGTCGATAATAATTCTTCCGATGATTCGGTTGAATTTTTGAAATCCAATTACCCCGAAATAAGATTGGTTCATAACTCTGCCAACGGTGGATTTGCAAAAGGTTACAATGAAGGATTGAAGCAAATACAGGGCGATTACGAAATTTATGTTCTATTGAATTCTGATGTGGAAGTTACTGAAAATTGGCTTGAACCTATTTTAAACAAAATGAGTTTAGATGAATCAATTGCAGCTTGCCAACCCAAAATTTTAGCCTATAAATCAAAGTCTCAGTTCGAGCATGCTGGAGCTGCCGGAGGTTTTATAGACAAAAATGGATATCCTTTTTGTAGAGGAAGAATTTTTAACGAAATAGAACAAGATTTGAGTCAGTATGACCAAGAGCAAGAAATTTTTTGGGCAACGGGAGCTTGTATGTTTGTGAAAAGCCAAACATTTCATGAGTTAGACGGTTTTGACGAAACCTATTTTGCTCACATGGAAGAAATAGATTTGTGCTGGAGGATGAAACTTCACGGTCATAAAATCATGGTGATTCCTAGTTCCACTGTTTATCATTTGGGAGGAGGAACTTTAGATTACATGAGTCCAAAAAAAGTATATTTGAACTTCAGAAACAGCTTGTTTACTTTATTCAAAAATTATCGAGGCAGGAATCTTTTTTTCAAAATTGGATTTAGGTTTTTATTAGATTATTTAGCCTTTTTTGTTTTTTCAATCAAAGGAGAATTTAAAGCTGCAGCTCAAATTCTGAAAGCACAAGCTCATTTTTTAGCTAAAATTTCGGAAATGAAACAAAAGAGAAAAGAACTAAAAGAGGACACCAAGGGAATAGAGTTCAATGCTAGTGGATTGTACAAAAAGAGTATTGTATTTACCAATTTCATCAAAAGGAAAAAACATTTTTCAGAATTAGATTCAAGGAATTTTAATAAGTAAGTACTATATTTATTTTTAACTCGTTATTCGACTATGAACACAAAATTTCTTTTCACGCTGGGTATTGTCTTAACCTCTGTTTGGGGTGCAGTATTTTCTCAGTCCAACGCACCCAAATACAGTAATGAGTTTTTGACTATCGGAGTAGGTGCAAGAAATTTTGGAATGGCCAATTCCGTAATTGCAGGCATAGAAGATGTAACTGCTGGGTATTACAATCCTGCAGGTTTGCTTCACATCAAAAAAGACATGGAATTTAGCCTCATGCACTCAGAATATTTTCAGGGAATAGCCAAATATGATTATTTAGGTTTCAGCAAAAGGTTGGATGAAAACTCAGTAGGAGGAATCTCTTTGATTCGTTTTGGTACGGACGATATACCCAACACAACACAACTCATAGACAAAGAAGGAAACATAAATTACGACAACATTACAAGATTCTCTGCTGCAGATTATGCACTACTTTTGTCTTATGCGCGAAGGTTGAAAATGGGACTTGAAGTTGGAGGTAACTTCAAAATTATTCACCGTAGAATTGGTGATATGGCAAAATCTTGGGGTTTTGGATTGGATTTATCTGCAAATTACCGAACCGAAAAATGGAAATTTGCTGCCGTATTGAGAGATGTGACTACAACCGTGAATTCATGGAGTTACTCGATTGATGACGCTACCAGAGAGGTGTTTGTGGCTACAGGGAACGAAATTCCTGAAAACTCAACCGAAATTACGTTGCCAAGATTGATTCTTGGAGCATCCAGAGATGTGAAGTTGAATGAAAAGTTTGAGCTTACCGCAGAAATGAATTTGAACACAACATTTGATGGAAAGAGAAACACATTTATTCGTTCCAATGGATTGAATATAGAACCTAGTTTGGGTGTAGAAATTGGTTTCAAAAAATTGCTTTTTGTACGTACAGGATTTGGTAATGTGCAATGGATTAGGCAATTCGATCGTTCAGAAACATTATCTATTATGCCAAGCATTGGAGTAGGAGTAGCTTTCAAAAAGTTTAAAATAGACTATGCTATTTCTAATGTTGGAAACAATTCTTTGGCCTTGTATTCTAATGTGTTCTCTTTAAGTTTTGGATTGAACTAAGCTTCATTGCTTTCAGCAAAATTTTTAAAATCTTCTAAGTATTTCATTGATTGCTTTTTGAATGCTTTTGGAAAAAAGAACCCAATAATTCTCATAAAACCTTTGAATTTGAATTCCTGAATTGTGCGGTACACTGTTTTACCCTTTTCTTCATGAAATTCGGTAAAAATGATATTGTAAACACCATCTGCTTGATAAGCCGTAACCATTTTATCGGGCAATTCGTTCAGCAATATAGTTTCTGTCATGGTCATTACTCTTTTCGAAGTTTTAAAAACCATTTCAGTTTTTGCACCTTTTTTTCCTTCTTCACCACCTATCAATTTTATAGATTGCAACCCTTCCATCCATTTGTATAAATTTGGGATATTGTCATACAAAGCCACCACTTCATTTTTTGGTTTGTTGATAGTTGTTTCTAGAGTGTATTTCATGTTCAAGAGTAAATTGATTTGGAAATTAATTCCATTTATTGACAATTATAACCATTTAACGAAAATAGGAGAGGATAAATTGAATTTTTCTTACTTTAGTAATTCGAAAAAAATTAACTAAATAAACAATAAAAATGAAAAAGATACTCTCGTTATTTTTAGCCGTTTCTCTTGTGTTTACTAGCGTAAATGTAAAAGCGGACGAAGGAATGTGGTTGCCAATGTTCATCAAAAGATTGAACATTAAAGACATGCAAAGCAAAGGACTTAAACTTTCTGCAGAGGAAATTTACAGTGTAAATAATTCTAGTTTGAAAGATGCAATAATCTCATTAGGAGGTTTTTGTACAGGCGAAATTATTTCTGACCAAGGATTGATGTTAACGAATCACCACTGTGGTTACGATGCAATTCAACAATTTTCTACTGTGGCAAACAATTACCTAAGAGATGGTTTTTGGGCAATGAAAAAATCAGAAGAAAAGAATGTTCCTGGACTTACAGCTACTTTCTTAGTAAGAATGGAAGATGTTACGGAACAAATTTTAGAAGGAATCTCGGGATTGGACTCTAGACAAGACCAAGCAAAAAAAATAAAAGAGATTCAAGCAGAATTAATTAAAAAAGCAACTGCTGGAACCAATTATACAGCTTACATCAAAGATTTCTTTTATGGAAGCGAGTATTATATGTTTATCAACGAAACATACACAGATGTAAGATTGGTAGGTGCTCCACCAGAATCTGTGGGAAAATATGGAGGAGATACAGACAACTGGATGTGGCCAAGACACACAGGAGATTTTACTTTGTTCAGAATTTACTCTGGAAAAGATGGAAAGCCTGCAGATTACTCTGCGGATAACATTCCGATGAAACCAAAACACCACTTACCTGTGAATATCAAAGGAGTGAAAGAAGGTGATTTTGCAATGATTATGGGATATCCAGGAAGTACAGATAGATATTTGTCTTCTTTTGGAGTACAACAAGCNATTGATAAAAAAGGACCTACTGTAGTAGAGGTAAGAGATGTGAAGCTGAAAACAATGAAGGCTCAAATGGATAAGAAAGAAAGCATAGATATTATGTATTCTTCTAAATATGCTCAAACTGCAAACTACTGGAAGTATTTTCAGGGGCAAACTGAGCAATTGCAAACAAACAGAGTAGTTGAAAGAAAATCTACATTAGAAAGAGATTTTGAAAACTGGTACGGACAATCGCCACAATTGACTGCAAAATACGGAGATGCATTGAGAATGATAAAAGAATATTACGATTTGACTGACGAATACATTGTTGGAAATACCTACGTAATGGAAGCAGGATTGAGAGGTCCTGACTTTGTGTTGTACACATACAGAACCGATAGAATTCTTAAAACTATTGAGGCAACAAAAGGAAAATTCAATGGAAAGATAGAAACTGCAACAGGAGAAGAAAAAGAAGCAATGATTGCCGAAAGAGACAAAACTATTGCAGGATTAGTGGGAGCATTGGAAGAAATGACAAAAGAACATTTCAAAAATTATGACGAAAAAACGGAGCAAAACTTAGTGGCAAACTTATTCGATTTGTATTACAACAAAGTGAAGAAAGAACAACACCCTGCGTTTTTTGCTGATGTGAAAAAAGCAAACTTCGACCGATTTGCTAAGAAATTATTTTGCAAATCGCCTTTCATGAAAGAAAAGAAAATGAACAAAGTAATTGCTAAACTAAAAGCTGGAAAATCGATTGATACAGAAGATGACAAAGCAATAAAAGCAGCTACAGATTTCATTTCAATGTATTACGGTTCTTCCTCTAAATTTGCTGAAGTGGAAGAAGACATGGAAGAAGGTTACAGATTATTTGTAGAAGGAATAAGATTGATGCAACCAGAAAAAAGCTTCTACCCAAATGCAAACTCTACGCAAAGATTGACTTACGGAAGTGTGATGTCTTACGAGGTGAGCGACAAAGTGAGAAACATTGTAAGAAGCCAAGATGGATTGGATACTTATTTCACTACAATGGAAGGATTGATTGAAAAAGAAATCCCAGGTGACCAAGAATTTAGCTTGCCAACAAGATTGAAAGAATTGTACGCTAAAAAAGATTACGGACAATATGCCGATGCNGATGGNAAATTAAGAGTAAACTTTTTGACGAACAACGACATCACGGGAGGAAACTCAGGAAGTCCGGTAATTGATGGAAACGGATACTTAATTGGAACTGCTTTTGATGGAAACTGGGAAGCAATGAGTGGAGATATTTCATTCGAAAACAGAGTGCAAAGAACAATTTCTGTTGACATTAGATATACATTATTCATCATTGATAAATATGCAGGAGCAGGACATCTTGTAGAAGAAATGACAGTAATAAAATAAGAAGAAACTAGTCTTATAAAAAAGCAAAAGCTACTTGGAAACAAGTAGCTTTTTTTGTGGGTTAAAGGTGCGATTGTGCTGTTTCAATCCAATGTTCGGCCAGCGATTTTGGATCCGCACCAATAGAGCGTGCTACCTGCAGTGCTAATGACATCATTACAGCAGAAGCTTGCTGAAGTTCTTCAAGAGTTGTCACAGAACCAAAATCGTGCTGGGCTTTGTTCAATAATAGTTGAAGATGTTGGGTTGCAAAATCAGTAGGGTTTTTCAGTTCTTTTATTTCTGGGTGAATGAGTTCTTTTTGCCAATCGCTTGGGATGAACTGAAACAATTGATCGGGCGATGAATTTCCCAATATACTCCATTGGTTCAGTGTTTCAATGTTCCCCGATTGGGCAAGTCCACTATCCAAGTATAGCTCAAAAGCAATGTCTGCGAGTTGTTGCATTACCTCTAGGTAATTGTCTTGTCCTTTTTCAAAAGTCTTGGTAGATTGATCCTGAAGGTATTCTTCTACCGTGAACTTAGGCAGATCTGTTACTACTGGGCAACCTTCCAAACAAGGAAACTCTTTTCCTTCGTGAATGTAATGAACCTCTTGATTTTGAATTTGTCTTCCCAGCGGGTAAAGTCGGCAGGCGAGTGGTCGTCCTTCGTGCACACTGCACCCAAAATCCTCTATGTATTGGCTGCACGAATTTTGGTTTTTGTAACCAACAGCTCCTTCAAATTTCAGTTTTATTCCTCCCCAGTCGCAAAATTGATTCACAAAATCTTGGGTAGATAGTTTTTTTGCTTTTGCAATTGTAGCTAATTCCCATGGGTTCACGTGCACTGTTTTTCCATGGCAACAAGTTCCCGTTCGGGAGCAAGTCAATGGAAGTGAATCACTTAATTTTAGTTTCGTTACAATCATGATATACTGTATTTATGTGAGCCATCGCAGCCAGGCATTTTTTTAGATAATCCACAAACGCAATCGTTCATTCCTTTCCCATCCAAGATTCGCGATTCGTATTTTTCTATGCGCGATATTCTGGTTTGCGATTGTTTGGCTCCTTCAAAAAACAAGTTGTATCCTCTCTGTCTTCCTGGTGTTAAGTTTAAAAAAGCNGNNTCAAACTCANTGTCTTTTTTCATTTTTTCTGCCAATTCTTCAACAAACACAATCTCTGTGCTTTTCTTTAGTTCTACTTTTAATCCTAATTTTTCAATCTCAATGGCTTCAAACAAATAGTGTTTTATTACCGATTCTAAAGTGATGATTTCCTCCAAAGAAGAGAATTTCAAGTAGCGAACAGATTGTGAGTTTGCGCCAGGCGAAACCAGCAAATTTTCTGAATCGCTGAGCAAAACACCTTTGAAAAAACTAAGTGAACAATATTCCTTAAAACACCCAATTAAGGCAACATTCGATTCATTGAAATCAAAACAAGGAGTTTTCCATTTCAAGGATTCATTCAGTCCGCAGCCAAGCGCAATTTCTCTAAGTTTTTGCACTTCTTGTCCCCATTTTTTTTGGCGACTTACAAACTCATTTATTTCTTCCTTCATCTCAATCCAGTTTGTATTTGCTTTTGTTGGAGTTTATTAACAAATAAGGGATTCCGATTACAAGCGCTCCGTAAAATGAATAAAACTTAATGTCTGGAACCTCCAACCATTGCGAAATATAAAAACCCAAACTAATGACAAAAGCCATGAAAAACATCGCGTTTCTGAATACAGAAGCAATGCCTTCCACATCGTATTTTTTCTTTTCTTCCTCAGGCAAAGTATTGTAACCTGCCATCAAGAAATAGAGCTTTCCGTTTTTTATGGCAAGCCCCAAAATCACAAATACTATAGAAATTCCAATCATGGGTTGTAGTGGTTTGGTAATTGAATAAAAGTAAAAGAAGTATTTCATTTCTCAAAGAATCTGGCAATCTTAGTTTTTCTTTACCCCAAAAGGAAGAAAATTGTAACAATTGCTACCTTCAAGCGTTCAAAAGAAAACTACATTTAAATAAAAAAAACATGACACATACAATATCAACGGATTGGAAANGCGANATGACTTACGAAGTGGAAACAGTAGGAGGAAAGCTTACTTTGGATGCCACTCCTGACGAAAATGGAAAAGCCAGAGGAATGACTCCNAAATANCTCATGTTNGTTTCGTTGGCTGGTTGTACCAGCATGGATGTTACATCTTTGCTCGAGAAAATGCGTGCCCAAGTAACAGATTTTAAAATAGAAGTGGAAGGAAACCTCACCGAAGAGCATCCAAAATATTACGACAAAGTAAAGATGATTTACAAGTTTAAGGGTGAAGATTTACAAAAAGACAAGATCGAAAAAGCAGTAAAATTATCAGTAGATCGTTACTGTGGAGTGTACGAAATGTTCAGGCAATTTGCCGATGTGAGCTACGAAATTCAATACAACTAACATGAAAATGCCTTACATCATCATCGGAATAGTGATTCTCCACTTTGTGGAAGGGATTGGTATTTTGGTTTGGAGGATGAATAAGAAGGAGTGAGGGTGTTAGCGGTCTCGGCTAAGATTAGTTGCGTAATTTAGCACTTAACTTTGCAAGTACACACCAAACTGAAAATCCGCGAGGATTTTCGTAAGTAAGTGAGAAGTCAGCTGTAAATTATATGCGGTGTTAGGTATAGTTTTTAATAAGCTCTAGTCTTTTTTTTTCGGAAATTTGAATAATTGAAAAATCTGAATTTTTAGCACAATCTTTAATACTCCCTCCTAAATTGTATCCAGCATTATTTGTCAGGACATATCTATCATGTAGATTTTCCAATAATTTTAAAGAATACTTAGGATATTCTTGAATAAATAGGCTCTCTATATCTTGGTATTTATTAAGTCTTTCTCCACGTAATTTATTTTTGTCTGAAATTACTGTTATTTCAGTTTTGTTATCAACTTCTTCGAGATACCTATAGAAAACAGAATAATCTATATATGGGTCAATAATAATAATTCGTTCAAACCCTTTTGAAATTAAACTTCTTAAAAAAGTATAAGCACTGAAGGGGTTATTTGCTTTGACATTTATATCTAGATTCAATGTTAAAATTTGAGCTACAGACAACATACCCTCACGAATTATTTGTGTTTCAAACTCAATTAATTCAATAAATCTTTCAATTTTTTGTCTTTTTGACGGTAATGTTTGAAAAGCTAGGTAATTGATTATTGAAGTTAAACTTGGACCTATAGTTTTAAAATATGCGGTATAATTATACTTTTTGAAAAAACTATATAATTCTGAGCTATTTGATAAAAACGCTCCAACAATTGGTTCTATTTTTCTTATTTCTGAATTGATTTGGTTATCATCCTTAGTGATTTTAATGGTTGCAAGAAATGTATCTAATACGCTTAAAATTGCACCAAATTTAATCACAACATCTTGTTGTTCCTTTATAAAAAGTTTATTGTCCATGAATTTTGATAGATGTTTATTAAAACATTTCGATAAGAAATTTAGTCCGTTAGCTTAAATAAATATTAGACCAATTAGTTCACTCAATTATACCCAACTTGTCTACAAACCCAAGTTACAACGATTCTTCTTCAACTCATTGCATGTCAAGTATTTTAATTTAAAAGGTAGGTTTTGTCGCTCGAAATACAACTTAGTGAATTACGGAACAAAATGAGAGGTGAAATATTACTTAGGGAAGGAATCAGAATTAATATTCCAATTCTCCAATTCCTTGTCGCACAATGTCCAATTCGTCTTGGGTGCAATCTACAACGGTAGAGGGTTCGTTGTTTCCAATTCCGCCATCTATCACAAGGTCTAGTTGGTGTTCAAATTTTTCAAAAATTTGT
>JGI26083J51738_10000172_pt1 | contig 32962 bp, 33 predicted proteins | sample SaaInl85LU_5_DNA_FD_51738 | JGI IMG/M metagenome (IMG submission 51738)
GCATTAATCGTATAAATAAATTCCAGCAAACAAAAACTGAATCACTTGAAATCATTCCATTTATTGAAAACGATCACTATACTATTCAACATAATAATGTGTGTGGGGTCAAGCTTTTCTTGTTTGTAGCCCCACTCACACTATATATTCTTGCATCCTTGCGGATCAATCCAGATTATAGCATTAGAGACTAGACCTTAAATTTCATTTATTTTGTTAAAGGATCAGCTTGAGAGCAGCAGTGCTAACTTATAAAGTACTCTTCCAAAAAGGATTCTGAAAAATAGGGGTATTGCATTTTTTCACTTAGCCGATCATATGCTCTCTTTATGCTTGCCTTTTTACTTGAAGACTTAGTATCAGCATATAAATATACGTTGTATAATAAGAGAATAAATTCTTCGTAACTATTTCGGACATAACTTAACTCGAAAAGAGATGCATATTCCTTTTGCCTAGTGAGATTACCTGTCCATTTGTAGTAGTACATGCACATAAGGTTGAAAGAATTAAGATAATGTTTTTGGTAATGGAAAAGAATGCTGTCATTTAGACTTCTTATTAAATAACTCATAAGAAGGCTATTCTTAGTCAATATTGCGATTAAGAAAAGCTCAAAAGAATAATCGATCTGTATCAACTTATTTGGTGAGTGAATTTTATAATATTTATCCAAAAGGGCAGTTGTCTCATCCTTGTTATGAACTAAAAGTTTAATAGCCATCAAGCGACTACAGAGAATAGGATGCACGTTTTTGCTAAACGCTAGATTCCCAAATTGATCATTAATTTCTCGGTTATTCAAGAAATTTTTAAACTCCAAGATAGCAGCGGTGAAGGTATTGATTTCTTGAGTCCTGCTTTTAGCAAATACTTGATCTGCCCACGCTCCATAATAGCCATTTAGACTAGAATAGTCCACAAAAGTGAGGTAAACGCAACGTAAAAAATTAGTGTTGATGATTAATAAATCTTCTTTTATCTTGACCTTCCTCAGTAGAAGACCTATGGAGTTTCCAAGTTCTAAAATCTCGGAATAGGTGAAGTTGTTGCAGTTCAGTTCTTTCAGCCTGTAAACTGTGTCTAAAATCAGAAATTGGTTATTATAGAGTAACTCTCTGGTTAGATTTATAAGAAAACCAATGAAATCAGGTGAGCTTTTTTTTATATTTTTTACTAAGTCAATAATTTCGGCAGTGTCACTGACATAAACTGCCTTATAGACCAATTGGGAAATGTCGCTCTTTTTTTCGTAAATATGTGTTTGTGTGAAATGAGTGAAATTTTTATAGTCACAAAACTTTGCTATTATGTTCAGTGTATTGACGCTAGGCTTCACTGCCGGAGCCAGACCATACAACCTTCTGATTGTATTATAACTTAAATCCACATCAAGAATCTCAAATATGGCATTTGAGAGTAATTCACAATCCCCTCGTGTTTTCATCTCTCTGCCGATCTTAGCTCCTGCCTTTTGCCGATCTTAGCTCCTGCCTTTTGCAATAAAATGTCGATCATGAATGTATCAAGTGTGTATCAAGTGTGTATCAAGTGTGTATCAAATTTAGTTTTTAATTTTCACTTCTTTCGTACTTATTTGCTTATGCATCTAAGCTGCTCTCGATTTTAAGAGTGGCGTATGTATGATACTGAAAAATATTGAATAAAATTAATCGACAAATAATTGATTTCTATTTGGGAAAGAAAGGCTTAAAAAAGCAGTTTGTTCCCATGTTCTATGAAAACCCTTCAAAGGAGCAGGTCATATTAACTTTGGGATTGAATCCATCGCTTACGACCGAATTCAAAAGTGAATTAAATGCTAGAGGGTTAGAACTAGAGCTTTTTGAAAAAGCCTCTACAGCCGAACAGAATAAAAAAATTACGGATACGATTAATTACCAGAAAGAACTTAAGTATGGGGATGATTCAATACAATATTTTAACCTTCAGAAACGATTTTTTGAAGATATTGGGGTTGATATGGAGAAAAATGTTTTTCACTATGATTTATATCAGAATAGAGAAACAAACTCTAAAAATGTAATTAAGGATCTCAAAAACGACAAGGATCTTACTACTGAACTCATAAGGCAACTGAAAGAAGTAATTGTACTGGTGAATCCAAAGCTTATACTTGTCTTTAATGCCTCTGTATCAAAAATATTAAAGGATTCTGATGTGTTTTTCGATAATATTCACCTAGAACTAGACCCAGAAAAGGGCTGTTACTATTATTATGAAACACCCTTAGTACTGGCAAACCAATTGTCTGGAGGGGCTACCTCTATAGTGTATAGGGATATTCTCGTTTGGCTAACAAAAAGAATTTTAAAGAAAACAAAATGAAAGATAACAAATGGCACTGTAAGATAAAGTACTCATACACAAATCTGACTCTAAATATAAAAGGAGCTAAACCATCCGTCCTAGAGGCTTCTATTAAACTCTGTTTTGACTACGAGCCTTCTGATTATGAAATTGAAAGAAAAGTGATAAGGTGGGTAGAAGGACTGGATAGGGAAATCGACTTTGCTAAATTAGAGTTTCAGGAAATTTTAAGCTGGAGACGCCTCAAGGTAGTAAAGGCTGTTAGTGATCATGAATTAAAGGAAATGGGTTATTTTATATAGTACGGTCGCAAGGAATGAGCGAGCAATAATCATTTTTTGTCATTACCATGAAATAGCGACTGTTTAAAGTAGTCCTAAGCAAAAATACTTGCAAAGTCGTCTATATACTGATAATACTCCTTTCCTTTTTTCTTTAGTATCTCTACATTCACGTGCAGCAGCAGTAGATTACAATTTAATTCTGTATTAATAAAATTGGTAGCGTGATTTTGACCAGGATTACCTACCGTGCCATGCTTGAGTACTTTTTTATTATAGTTTTTTGCTATCATATCTGCTTTGGCAAATAGACTGTTTAATTTCTCCTTATCAGAGAAGAAGTTCCCATTCTCAAAGCTGTCATCACCGATCTCACCGCCTATGTTAAACTGCATCAAATTTTCGTTTCTAGCGGCATTGATCATGAAAACACAAGTCCCATCTGCACCTATGAGCTCCTTTAAGTTCTCTTTAAATTCCGTTAAAGCAGCGTGTGAATCTGGAACACCATTATAACTTTCATTATGCACCAAATCAAGTTGATTACTCTCTAAAAATGAAAGTGAGCTGAAGACTTCATTCGAAATGTAATTAGCCTGCAACTTATCCGCCATTCCCATGGAAAAATGACCGAAGTACGGCTGTATAGACGCATATAGATTTACTATGGTCAGCTTAGACTTTCTGTCCAGACACTGCCCATAGGTCGTGTTTAGGTTTATATATTCTAAGCCCGCATTGTCTACACCATCGGTCTTCACGTTTCGCAGTCTGAAAAGATTAGAAGAATCTACCACTTTCATTACAGAACTTTCCGTCAAGCCTATTTTATATTTTATATCATTTAGACTCAGCCACCTTCTTGGAATATGGGATAAGCCTACTTTTTTCTTTATGTTCTTCACAGGCNCAAAATATTCTATGAAAAATGCGTGCTTTAGCTGAGATTCCTTTACAAGTAGCTCTTTTCTTAACTTCTCTTTTTCGATTTCCTCTATAAAACCAGAAGCAATAATACCTGCTGGTAACGCAAACATACCTACTCCGAGAATTGCTATAAAACCGCTTATAAATTTCCCTGCAGGAGTTATAGGATAAACATCTCCACCAAGAGTAGTGAGGTACTTATCTATGCCCCACCACATAGAAGTTTGAATGTCAGGAAACGCCTGAGGCTGGGCATTGTGCTCCAGATAATACATCAAAATCGATGCAATAATTACTAGAAACAAAACCATGCCTAATGAGGCAAGAAGTTCGTATTTTTTGTTTTTTATGGCCTTAAGCATGTTTGAAAAATTTGCACAAATTTAGCCATTATAAATTAGCCTCAAGGTGAGCGTGAGGTAACTTATGAAGCCATCCTTACACTAAAACAGCCCGTAAGGGCGCCATAACTTTGGGTTAAAGTTTAGTCGTAATTGTCTATTAGAAATTGAGTTTCTAATGTTCTTTAGTCCTAATTATCAGAAATTAAAAGTTTAAATATTTTTCGTAAAAGAAAATGTGTATGTATCAAATGTGTATCAATTTATTGGAGCTTGATTATATTTATTTGCTGTAAGTGAAGTATAATAACTCACTAAAAAAAGGAGTAATCTGAAAATCCTTAAGAGTAAGATCAAACCAAGAATAAATAATAATGGCAACAATTAAAGTAACTAAAGCAAGTACGGTAAAAAGTATCAAAAGACAATTCGAAAAAGAATTCAACTGCAACATTCGTATGTACAACGGAATAAGATTTGCAGACGAAAAAATGAAAATTAGCGACTTATCCAAAACGGACGATCCAGGAGGAAGTTTAGAGCTTGGAGCAAGAAGCCGTGTTGAAAACGTAGAGAAGTATTTCAAAAATACTTTTGGAATAAAAGTTCAAATTTCTAATGCTGACGATACAAAGTTGGCGGATAATTCAATGACGCTCACTCAAGCAGGGAAACTGTAAAACACTTAAATAAATGCAAGAGTCTTATATTTAATACTCTTGCATTTAATTTTTTACGAAAAAAAATATAAAAATGGCAAGAGAAGTAACAACGACTGGCAGCAAGAAGATAAAGACACTGATGAAACAGTTCAATGAACATTTCCCCTACTTAAGAATAAAGTTAATTTCCTCAAAAATGGCTGCTAACGCCAAAAAAGGAGAAACAATCTCCGGATTAGATAAGGAAAAGACACTTTCAGAGGTAAGAGAAAAAACGGGTTCAGGTAAAATATCTTTCACCGGTCGTAAAAATGTGAAAACAATTGAAAGAGAATTTGATGAAATCTTCGGTCTTTACGCTCAAATATGTTACACAGAGTCCAATGGGAAACGTTATTATACGTCGGGTTCAGAGGATTCAAAAACACTAACTGTTTTAAATAGAGAAAAAGAAGCAGCGGGCTGTGTAAAAGGAGCTTGGGAATAATTAAACCTCATAAACATACTTTCACCAACAAAATCAATAACACAACTAAAAAATGGGAATTTTAAACTCAATAACCGATCACTTTAATAAATCAGATTTCTCTGTAGCTCCGAATAAAAAATTAAAAACACTTTCTAAAGATTTTAAGGAGGCATTTAACCTCTCTTTGGTGTTTTACAAAGGAAACATGATTGCTGAGGACAGTCTTACGCTCACTGGACTCAATAAGAAAACGAGTAAAACCGTGACTACTTCTTCCAAAAAAGAACTTAAAATAAAAGCAAGTATGAAGGTAGGGAAAGTGGAAGATTTATTTGAATCCACATTTGGTGTAAAAGTTCAGATTAAAGATGCTCCAGGGAAAACATTAATAGATAATGATCTGACCNTAGGGAAAGCTTCTCGCTTGTAGTATCGTGTACTGCTCAAACTGTGGAGGAGAGATCAATAAGACTCACCNCTTTTGTTTACACTGTGGACAGAAATTAAAATCCACTTCGCCCTCCAAACCAGTTTCTAAATCGTTTAATTACAGTTTTACCTCTAAACTTTTACTCGGCGGTAATTTTCTTACGCCAGATAAGCTGCTTTTAGACGAAAATGGAGTAACCTACCAGAAAAGAAACAAATACCTCGTCGGTGTAGACGAGTCATTTTTAGCTTATAGCTCTATCTCCTATGTAAAAATAGACAGAGGTATAATTAATGCTACTATCATCATTTCCAGCAAGGGTTCGCAGGCTATACGAGCAGCCAATTTCTCTCTGTCAGATGCCAGAAAAATTGAAAAAATAATAAAATTTAATCTTTGAAAATGAAAATGCATGTTTGACTCCAAGACCATAACTGAACTGAAATGCTACGTCTACTTATTGGTAGACCCTGTAACTAAAACGCCATTTTATGTCGGAAAAGGAACAGGAAACAGGGTTTTTAATCATTTGCAAAATGCCAAAGATGGTAAGGTGGGGACTGAAAAATTAAAGGAAATACGACTCATACTAGAGCAAAACTTAGAGGTAGAGCACATCATAGTACGCCACGGCTTAAATGATAAAACGGCATTTATTATAGAAGCAGCACTAATCGACACTTTTAAGTACATACCCGATTTCAAAACTTTCGTAAGAGGCAATATCCAGGGAGGGGTCAACAGCATAGAAAGGGGCCTTATGAGCTCTCAAGAAATAATAAGAAAATATAATGCAGAACCACTTGACAGTATGGAGGAGGATTGCGTAATTATTAACATAAACACTTCCTATAAAAAAGCTTCGGGTGAAGATCGACTTTATCAGGCCACTAAGCAGATCTGGAAGATGGCTGACCCACGAAAAAGTGGCCTGAAATACGCACTCAGCGAGTATCGAGGACAAATAGTAGAGGTGTTTGAAATAGTACGATGGTATACCAAAAAACGAGGATATAATCCAGGCACAAAAAAGTATGGCCAGACATATTTGGGGTATGGTTTCGATGGTCATGTAGCTCCCGATCGTATAAGAAATAAATACATCAATAAATCCATAGCTCACAAGAAGAAAAAAGGGGCTAGTAATCCTATAACAATTAACTTATAAAAATGAACCTATGAGTATAGACAGCATAAAAAGTACTATAGAGCGTATCAACCGTGATATCGAGCGACAAAAGGCTAAAATAGCAGATTGCCGAGAAGATATAGCCAAAACCAGGGTCCGCAAAAGCAGAGAATCTGAACGTTATACTAGGAGATTAAAAGCTGCTTCATCCACAGCAAGCAGACACAATATAAGATCACAAAAAAAGAGAGATTGGGAAAGTTTTGCTAGAGATATAGATCGACAAAAGAGCAAAATAGAAACCTGTAGAAGCCGGATTAAAGGATATAGAGACGATATCAAAAGAAATCGTGAGAGAATAAAAAGACTCCGTTGATTTTAACACTATATTTTTCGGGATGAAAGTACTTTCCAAATCTCGCTTCAAAGTAGGGCTCGAATGCCCCAATAAACTCTATTTCCACGGAGATAATACCTATGCAAATCAAAAGGAGGAGAACACATTTCTAGCCTCATTGGCCGAGGGAGGTTTCCAAGTGGAAGCATTGGCCCGATTACATTACCCTGATGGGATATTCATAGATGCCCGAGCTGGGGACTACCAAGATGCATTTTTAAAAACTCAAAAGGCACTAGAAAATGAAAATGTGGTCATATATGAAGCCGCATTTCTGTATAATGGTCTGTATGTGATGACTGATATTTTGGTAAAAAGAGGTGCCAAAATAAAATTGATAGAAGTAAAAGCAAAGTCTTTTGACCCTACTGAACAATACGAGTTTATAGGCAAAAGAGGTACGGTTACGAGTGGGTGGCGTCCTTACTTATTTGATATTGCTTTTCAGAAATATGTGGTACAGCAATGTTACAAAAATGCCGTGATTGACAGTTTTTTTATGATGGCAGACAAAACGAAAGTTGCGACCATAGATGGCTTAAATCAAAAGATAAGACTCCCTGTATCTGGGGATATCCGTAAGAATNTAACTGTTAACTTGACTCCCGAACAAGCTGCAGAGACGTCCGTNCTTTCAGAGGTGAGTGTAAGTCACATCGTTCAGGATATTATAGGGGGAAAGCACCCTTACTATGATAACCTAAATTTTCAAGAGGCCATCCCTCTACTTAAATCTATTTACTCTGAAAAAACGTATCCTTCCTGGCCCACCAGCTATAGCAAGTGTAAGTCTTGCCAGTTTAAAGCTACAGAAGAAGAAAAAGCAAGAGGTCTTCTTTCTGGGTTTGAGCACTGTTTTAAAACACAACACAAGTGGTCTCAGGAAGATTTTAATCGGTCCAATATTTTTGAGCTCTGGAACTTTAGAGGTCAAAAATTACTAGAGGAAAACAGGCTGTTCTTAGATGATTTAACGGAAGAGGATTTTAAGATAAAGGATGATCCAGATAAAATGGGTCCCGCTGAGAGAAGGTGGATTCAAGTAGAGCAAACTTTGAAGTCGCCCAATCAGCCGTATGTAGAAAAGAATGAGTTAAAAGCTGAAATGCAGAAATGGCAATACCCATTGCACTTTATTGATTTTGAAACTAGTGCGGTAGCCTTACCTTTTAACAAAAATCGAAGGTCTTATGAGCAGATAGCTTTTCAGTACTCTCATCATACGTGCTATGCCGATGGCAGGATAGAACACACTTCCGAATATATAAACAGTGTCCCAGGGGAATTCCCCAATTTCCATTTTGTCTCTGCTCTAAAAAAATCTTTGGATACTGATCAAGGTACTGTTTTTAGATTTGCTAGCCACGAAAACAGTATTCTAAATGCTATAAAAAACCAACTGGAAGAAAGTGATTATTCAGAAAAGAACGAACTGATTGCTTTTATTAAAACCATAGCTTCACCGACCCAAAAATCAATAGATACTTGGATACCTACTCGGCCTATGGTAGATCTTCGGGTGGTCATATTGAACTACTACTATAATCCACTCACAAAAGGTTCTAACTCGCTGAAAGCTGTGCTCCCAGCTATATTAAATACCAGTAGTGTCTTGAGAGAAAAATATAGTAGACCCATTAGAAATATAAATCTAACTAGCCTCAATTTTGGGCCCAGCCATGTGTGGTTGAATTTCAAAAACGGAAAAGCAATAGATCCATATAAAGCACTGCCTAATATTTTTGACAACTGGGGAGAAGCAAGTCTGGAAGACACACTTTCTGGCATGGATAACATCGCAGACGGCGGAGCAGCTCTTACCGCATACTCAAAGTTGCAATTTACAGATATGTCCAATGCGGAAAGAGATTCGATAACCAAAGGCCTTCTGAAGTATTGCGAACTAGATACTTTGGCGATGGTAATGATATACGAGCATTTATTAGAAATTTCAACATAACAGAATGAATTTATTTACGAAAATCATAATTGTAGTTTTTACAATAGGAGGGTTTTTCTCCTGTGGTCAACAGCACGAATCTAAACATATAGAGGAATCTGTATACTCTGATTTAGATTTACTCATGGAGTCTTGCGAAGACCTAAGTAATACCGAATCGATTTCTGCAGTAGAAGAGAAATTAACAACATTGATCGATCAATATTCAGACTCCTCGTATAGTAAGTTTAGTAAGAAAACTGATGTCATAACTCAAGCCATTGATAAAGCAAAGGATTTGACATATGTTTCTGTAATAGACAGAAAAGATGTGTTTGCAGCCCGAAGATCGAGGCATGTGGAGTCCTTTTATGGTTTGAAAAACGACTCGCTGAAAATTCATTTTAAAGCAGACAAAAAAATCAAAAGGTTGTTGGTTATGGAAGATCAGAGCGGAAGAGTACTCATAAGTAGATCAAAAGCATCATTTGATTTTGAGTTTGATGTTAAATATGACAACCCGTTTTCCATAATAGTTGAGTTTTATGAAGAATCCTATTTTGATCTATCTATTCATAGAAAACCCTCGTCTGTAGAAAACAAGTTTGCACGCTTCGAAATCAAAACGGATACATTAATAGTGAGTAAAAATACTAAAGGCTCTATTGAAGGTAAAAAATTGAAGCATGAAAAAGTGTTCAACGAACCCAAGAAATTTGTGGTTTCTAAAAACATGAGTTTTTCTGGAGAATCAAAGGTTTATGCACCCATCGAACTTCCTCAAAACACCGTAGAATTTATTTACACACTTAGAATTTCTGGTTCTACAGATAAGCTTACAGAAGATGGCCGATTGTATAACCAAGTGAGTTCTTCTTATAAAAAAGTGAGATTTTTAGGCTTGCCTCTATGGGAGTCAGAAGGGAATGGTAGCAGCATCACCAGAGAAATCTTAAATAGTATTTTTAAACCTAAAACCGATAATTACACCTTGAATGTTTTCTTTTTTGATAGCGGTAAAGAGCTAAAAAAATTCGTAAATTACACAGGGTCTGATTATCCATCTGCTTTTGCATACGATATAAATAATAGTGCAATCTCTACAGAAAGTAGAGTAGGGCTCATTAAGAAACCTAGATCGGGCTTCTCATACATTGGACTACAAACGAATTCTACCTTTACAGATACCTATGCTTGGCTGGATGCCATAGCTCTCTCCGAGGTTAAGTATTACTACCGACTAAAAAAGACACTAATTCGCAAATAGTTTTTACCGGCCGTCTAGCAAGCCAGACTTAATGACGGGTGCTAATCAGCAAAATGAAGGCTATGGCTATATCTTGTACCTCAATTCTGATAAAACCGTAAAAACGTACACCCGAATCAATAATACGGATGGTGGATTTGGACTTACACTCACTGCAGAAGACAGATTTTCACGGTCTATATCTTTTATAGGAGACCTTCGAGGTGATGGTACTATTGCCGTAAACTATGGAGGTGGCGCTGGTGCAAGAAGTGCAGGTGCTCTATACCTTTTATTTTTTAAGCCTTGTGAGTTTATCGAGCAAGCAGGCAAAAACCACTNGAGTGGTGGTATAACCTTATTNTCCAACTGGAAACATTCTACTCAAACTGTAACTGATTCATTTACATTTGAACAATGCACATTCAAAGCCTTTGAAACTGATGCTACATATATGACGTATAACTTTGATGATGGTAGATGTATCTGCAAGGACAGCACTGCTAATCTTGCCACAAGTACCGAGAACAGCAATGCATATGTAAACCAGTGTCACAGTGCCTTTGAAACAGCTGGATTATTTGATCTAGATATAGAAAATCCACTTTCTATTTACCCTAATCCTACTTACGCTACATTTACAATTGAGACTAGTCAGACTTCTTTTTCTAAAGACGATATATATATATCAGATTTATTCTATTCTAGGAAAAGAGCTTAACAAGGCTGAGATAAATTCATCTCGCACTAATGTGAATCTATCTAATTACCCTCGAGGGACTTATATTATTGTAACTAATATTGGTGAGGTTAGACACACGACTAAGTTGGTGAGGAAGTAGCAAATCTGATACTCCCCTCATTCACCAACATAGGTATATACCGTCGTTCTGAGAAATAATTTTGGATAGGAAACCGATGTTTTAAAAGAGTATGGGGGGGGTGCTTAATAAGAAAATAGTTGGGATTTTTTGGGGATTTATCTGTAAAACGATACCCTTAGATATAAAAAAACTGTAATTAACTGAATTATATATAATTACCGGTTTTACTGGGAAACTAGTCAAACCAAATTACATCTTAACTAGCTTTATAGAGGCATTAGTAGATGCACAGTAATCTGTAAGAAGTAAGTCCCTGGAAGAAGGCTGCTCATATCTATGCGTGCTGTCGTCGAATAAAATATCAAGCTATATTTTTTATAATTTTTCCATTTTCGCAAAGAACTATCAATTGGTCATCATCATCTGTCTTGTAATTATATTCCTTAGGATTTTCTTTGTTAGGATTTACAATAAATTGCCGAGTCAATTCTTTCTCAATTTTTAAGCGTTCGATTATTTCTTCCCTATCAATTACTTCTATTGTTGAATTTTGTTTGTCATAAAAAACCGATTTAATGCCTATCAACTGAATGTTATATTTCCTTAACATTGGTAGGAGCTCATCATATGTATACCCCACTAATGACGCATGTACTTTAAGATCAATGGTGTAAAACTCGTTATTGTCATCAGAATAACTGAGTAGGTCTTGTAGAACCGTTGACAAGCCTTTTGTATTCATAGTTTGGGTGATGATATTATTTCCTATTTCTGTAGTACATATAACCTCATTTACGTCAGAATCTAACAATGAAGATTCAAATTGCCTATCGTTAACTTCAGCAATGATGTATATAGAATCCTTAGATATCCCGTTTTCTTTATTGTTTTTGTTTCTGCAGAACCTTGAAATTGCAAGAGCCCGGAGCAAAGTTCGCTCGTCAGCATCTGACTCAAGTCCATCTGCAAAAAGAACAATTGAAGCCGCCTTATCAATATTCGCCTGCTCTAAAGTGTATACGTCTCTCGTTTTACCTTTTACATAATCTAACTGACCCTTCTCAATAAGATTCCTTAAATTCTGATTGGACTCAAGAACTTCCGTCAAGTCAGCATTAATAATAGTAATTTGACACTTTTTGTTTGAGAAATCAGATATTGCCTTAATCGAATTCTCAATAAAATCGGGTGTTCTCAAGTTCCATCCACAAATTACGTAATGACCTTCGTGAATCACTTTATTTTTGCCTTCCATTCTTTTTTTAATTTTTATGTTCGTTAAATATTCAAATAAAATACTTGCACCTAACCCCACCCATCCAAGGTAGATAGCTAAAGTGGCTAAAAACTTGCCTAATACACTTATTGGGAACAAATCATTTTCGAATCCTGAAAGAATCAGTATCAATAGCCAGTGGTGAAATTGCTCAGTACTTAAATCGAGCAAGGGGCTTTCACCTACTTTTTCAATCCTCTCAAAATATAATATCGTTTCAGCAATAAGGAAATAAGCAATAACTACAAATAATAAAGTGAAGAAAAAATGCTTATAGCGTCTCCATATATATGCAAAACTTATTTTCAGATAATAAAAGACTGCAAAGAGACCAATAACTAGAACTAAGATTACCGAAGAAATTGAAAACATTTAATATATTTTAGTTCCGTTCGTTGAAATTGTTGTCGCCATTTTAATATTTTTTTTTACAAACTTAAATGGAGATAAATAAACGAAAGATACATATTTGACAAAAATATTTATTCTAAGAGAAAATAGTCTATCCAATCTCCCAATTTCCTCTCTTTATTTACATATCTATAGTAGGTATAAATAGTTATGGCAAACAAAACGGGCATCAAGTACGGAGGTAGAGTCTATTAGACTCTTATCGAATCTTTAGACTTACGATCTTGTCAACTAAACCACCCTTGCAGATTTGTAATCACGAAGTGTGAAAAGATTCAAGTCTCAGATTTAACTTGCAAGTTATTTTTTTAGTTTTAAATACCCTTTGATAGCAACAGATTTAGCTCAACAAAAAAGCGGAGAACCAGTTAAAATTAACCAATTCTCCGCTAGAGTGACCTCGTCAGACGGTTTGTCAAACTTTTTAGAGGATATAAGGGCTTTTTTGAAGTAGGTAAATAATAGTAGAGTTGCATTTTTTAATTATTTACAACGGTTTGGCTAAACTGCGTTTTAATGCAGTTTAGGTTTTGTTTTAAGTAGTTAATTATTATAATTGATATTCAAAACCTATAAGAAATTGGCTATCTGTATTTTGAACGTCTACATAAGGGGTGGTATGATGTCTTAATTGAGATGTAATATATGTTGAAACATTTTTAAACTTATAGTATACCCTAGGCTCAATGAATAGGCGGACATCTTGCAAGTTTTTTAGATTTAACTGATAATACATACTCATATTTACAAATGCTTTCTTTGTTAAATTAATCCTAAAAAATGCATTGTTACTAAATCTAATGTTTTCTATTGTCACTTCACTTAAACTATCTCTTGAATATAGTTCCTGTTCGTAAAAAAGGCCAGTAGATAGATCGAAATAATTTTCGTCTGAAGAAAATAAGTTGTGCCTATAACCACCTCCGGCTAGAAAACGGTAGTTTAGTTTTAATGATTTTACTTTTTGTGCTTGGGTAAAGACAAATAATGAATTATTCTCTATGTAGTAATTATATCGTAATTGACTAATAAGGTCTGAGGATAAAACAATGTTATCTTCTGATAAATAGTCGTATCCACCTATAAATCGGATCAAATGTTGATTCACTTTTCTTCCTATCTGCACAGTAGTGTTAAGCTGTGCTAAGTTGATATTACCGTATTGAAAATCCCCGGACAAACCAACTCCAAAAGAGAGAGTGCTGTCATTATTATTCATCATATTCTCAGTGTTCACAATTGTCTGGGCATTAATTGAAATAGTATAGCTGACAAATATGCTGAAGATAATCAGTCGCACAGTTTTTATTGATTTTACGATTTCGGTTGGCATATTATTTGGTAGATAAATAGTATCAAACTAGAACGAAAATAACCCAAATTCTCATAAATTAAATATGGAAGAACAACTAAAGAGGAAATAGAGAATTAAAAGCGGAATAGTGAACTGAGTTATCGAGATGTGCAAGAATTACTAAAAATGCGAGGTGTTAAAGTAGCTCATTCCACTATTCAAAGGTGGTTGTTTAAAGTCAGTACATTGATAGTTAAGCTCTACGCACACGAGAAAGAAACATGTATTTGTTAGTTGGCCAGATGGACTAAGTAGGCATTTTCTATTTATTAAAAATAATCCTTATTTTCACATAAAATACAACTTAATAAACTAACCATTATGCATTTAAAAAATGAAAAATATAAACCATAAAATAGGCCTCATCTTAAATGATGACACTCCTGAAACTTCCATAAAAAGAAGAATTGGGATTTTCTATCCTTTTTTTAATTCTGGTTTCTTCTCTTGAGGTTATCCTAGAGTCTGTTGTTTCACTAAACTTAAAGTACTATCATCATTTTTTTTTATTGATGCGAATTAACTCGTTATTTGTTGTACTATATATTCCATCAATTCACTGTAGTTTTCTTTTAACTCTGAATACGCATTATATTCAATAATTAAATCTTTATCCTTTGATATATAGATGTTTTCACTTTCCTGTAAATTATATGTTGATTTTATATTTTCAAATAAAGATGAAACCTTTCCGGTGTTTTTCTTTACCCAAATTTTCATTCCCAATGCTTTTCGAGAGGGATTAGAGCAATATATCAGTTGTTTTTTACCTCTACCTACACGGGTCTCATCATTGAAAGATGTCCCAGTTTTCGCAAATGATATTCTGTATTTAGTATTGTTTTTTTCAGCCTCACTTAGCGGAGACCACAAGGCAGCGTAATTTTTAATGGCCTGATCTACGTAACCTTCCTCTTTTAATTGAGTTAGTTTGGTCTCCACACCATCAAAAATTGTTTTATTACCTACTTTTTGAACGGCTTGTTTGGTTTCGATATCGTCATCAACACTAGTTATAGAAGCAAATGTCATGGCTTGGTCCAGTTCTTCCTCTAGGGTATCTTTGTACTTATCTCTAAGAATATTTAATAACTCTAATAGCGCAAAGGATCGTGACTTTAGATAGGGGTCTTTTTGACAAGCACCCCAAATGACTTGTTCCCATTCTTCATCAATAAGCTCAGACTCTCCGAATTTTTTTATTTTTTCTTGAACATCATCCCACTCTACCCCAAATTTATTACCAAAGCCCTTGTCCCACTGAAGAAAGTTAGAATTTTGTGATAGCAATCTAAATATTTTTGGATACGATATCTGAATTCCTAAAATAGCAAACAACATAAAATCGTCGTCTTGCTGTGCTTCCTCATCCGATTCCACTTCTTTTAAATGATTGATCAGACTAAAAGAGTTTAGATAGCGCTTTAAACTTCTTGGATTAAAACCAATGGTATGTCTCACCGCGCTGGTATATAATTTTTTATCATCTTCCGAAATTTCGATCCCAATTGTTTTTAATTTTTCAACCAAAAAGTTTTCAATGTCGTAAGTTCCTGTTGGCATGGAAAAAGGGACCTGAATAATTTTATCGAAAAAAGATCGGAACTCCCGTTCATTCTCTTCTGTTTTAGGCCCAAACTTTGATTCCAATCCTTTAACGACCACATCATAATCGATGGCTAAAATGAAAACACACTTAGGGATATCAAAAATATTTTTGAGCGCTTCTAAGACCTCAACAGCATCCCCTGGTGGGATTCGATCTAGATCATCTACAAAAAATACCACTTTTTGTATAGGGTTTTTTGGATCGTTAATTAAGTCATTGATAATATCAGAAATTAGCGCCTTTATTTCAGCGATTTCAGCAATTGCTCTTTCTTGACCAGAAATTCCTTCCGCTGCACCTTTTACATCAATTCCGGTTTGGTTAGCAACAATTTGATTGGCCAATCCTCCTAAAAATTTAGCAGCGGACTTAAATTTTGCTTGAGTCTCATCTTTTAACGTCCATACGCCACGATCGATACAAGATTGCTTTAATTTTTCTAGCATGGCTCTTAATACCCCGGGAGTTGTTTCATTGGCATCGCGAAACATGCTGTATTCCCAAGTATTAACCCAAGAACAAGCAATATCTTTGTTATTAAAATCTTCCAATAATAAAGACATTAAAGAGGTCTTTCCCGTTCCCCATTCGCCTTGCAATCCAACTGTAATCGGGGTATCACTACGCGTAATAAAATTAGATAACGCTAAACTATATTTTTCTACTTTTAATAAATCTTCTGATTTAAGTGAAATCGGTTTATCAGTGATTGAACTCATTGGGGATATTTATTTTTATATATTTATTAAAATGTTTTTTTTGAATTGGAATCAATACCTCCGAATATAAATTTTATATTTTAATTTTTTGATACAAACTTGATACATGTTTTATTTTTTTATTTTATGTATTATCAGATAACAAACTAGCTAAACATACAAGGTGATGTGAAACTTATTTCTTTGGGCGATAACTTTATATTGCCAAGTAATATAGATTTAATAAAAACACAAAATCACCTTCAAAGAAAAAAACCTGAAGTTGAAATTATAGAACCTAATCAAGAAGTTTCGGATGCGTTTTTGCCAGCCCCAAAAGAAGTAGTCGAAGAATTAAAAGCCCCGACGGAAGAAGTCCAGATAGAGCAGGAAGATAAAGAAACTGACATATATTTTAAAATACAAGACCCTGATGGATATACTAATATGAGAGACGCACCAGGTGGAAGTATCGTTCGAAGGGTACTACCTAATGAAAAATTTAAAGTTTCTGGAGAATCTCGTAAATACAAAGTTGTAGAATTTGATAATGGAGAGATAGGGTATATTCATAACTCGCGAGTAGTTGAATACCGATAAAATCACAGCCCAATAGATGTAAAGCGACTTTATTGTATAAAAGCGGCACATTTAAAAATGTCTATTTATTATTTTCTGTTCTACAAATTTACGTTTTTCATAAGAACATACATAGGGCTTATTCGCTTCAAGCAAATATGAATCGTATTGTCCCAAAACATCATACGACAAACCTTTTTTGATTAGTGAGTGCTGTGAAGACACCAACATTTTAATTAATTTGAATGCCTCTCTACAATGCTAGTATTGACAGTCGTTTGTAATTCAGAATTAAAATCGTAAAACACATCATTTAACTCTTTGTAAATAATAGAGACANTACAATAATTATCCATTGCTAGTAGCGTCTTATCTAACTTTTAGTCTAAAAATTTAGACCACTCCGATTTATCAGTTCGATAAATTACATTGAGTAGAGCGGAATAATAATCAAATATTAATATTCTTATCTTTAATATAAAACAAAAAGCCTTCCGCAATTAGCGAAAGGCTTTTGTCTTAATTATTCTCTTTCAGATGATCACTGAAGGTGAAATACCGCTAGGCTATGAGTCTTAGAATCGCATTTTCAACCCTACAGCTAAATTTAATCTTGATAATTCAGAAAGATCAAATTCACTTTTAACATCATTACCATCTGTAATCTCATCTGATGACATGTTTACTAGGTTTATATTAGAAAACCCTTTCCCAAAAACTAGGATATTTCTGAACACAGCGTAGTCCACACCTATACCAGCTCTTAAGCCTAAAGTGTTAACTCCATCTAAGCGGTATGTGCCTGTCGGGTTATTAGCTGATTCATATGTGTTTTCTAAACTAAGCATNCTGTAGTTCAAACCACCGAATATATTCGAAGATAGTCTTTTATTAAGATCTGCTCTATATCCAGCACCCAAACTAAATGAAGTCATACTGAAAAGATTATTATTAAGTGGTGCTTCAGTAACATCATTATAATTAACTGTGATATCCAATGTGTTACCCTCCTCGATAGTATAACTCTCAACTGAACCATAATACCATATACCGTCGCTTATAGAAGGAAAGTATCCTATTTCGATGCCGCTATAACTTCCAGAACCTAGTGATAAAAATAATTCAGACCCTTTAACGTCAGATACATCTTTATATGTAAATTCATCACGCTTCACATCAAAATTCATTCGATTGTAATCGTAAACTGTGGTAGACAAGGTGTCGTTTTGCTCAATTTTTTTAATTGTCGCTGGAAACCCAGAAACCTCATATTCAATTTTTGACACATTTGAATTTTCCAAGGAAGTTATTTTTTTATAAACTGGGTTAATTATGATATCACAGCTATGTTCATCCATAAATTTAGCTTGGGCATTTTCTTTGATTTCGCTCGCATTTAAATTTAAATCTGCGGTATAGGTAGAAGTTTTCTTCTCTTGAGAGATATCTAAGTCTGCAACCATTGGTTTTATCAATACATCAGGAGTGTTTACATTTATCTCTGGTGATTTTTGATTTCTCTCACCGATCACACGTGATTGAGTTCTGCAAGAGGATGACAACGCAAGTAAAAAACCTGCAATTAGTAGTACGTTTAACTTTTTCATGTTTGTTTATTCTTAAATTTATTCGTCAATTATAGTTAAAAAAAAATTATTTTTGAAACATGAAGAAATTTTTTGGGCTCGTGTTGGCCCTAAGCACAATAGTATTCGGTTGTAAAGAAGAAAGTACTGATCCGATCGAAGAAGGCGGTGGGTTACCTATAGTAACTACCTTCATTCCAGCAGTTACAGATACTGCTGTGATTTTATCTGGAGAGGTTGATTTCACTTTCGCTGACATCCTTGAAGGTTTAGATGATAATACCATAAGAGGATTCTGCTGGAGTGAAAGTCCAATCGGAGGAGGCACAACAACTGACGAATTTATTTTCATAGATACCGCCCAAGGAATAGGCTCATTTAGTGTTAATATAATTACTCAAATTCAAAACAATAAAGACTATTATGTAAGAGCATTTGCTGAGAATTCGGTAGGTAAGGTTTATGGTGATGAAATTAGTTTTAGGTTTGATTATGCCCTAGAGCCACCAGAAGTTACTGCGTTTAATGCCAAAGTAACCAATACTGAAGTGGTCTTGTCGGGAGAGGTCAATTTTACTGATGGAGATGCTTCTACTAAGAGAGGGTTTTGCTGGAGTTTAAGTCCAAACCCAACAACTGACAACTTTGTTTTTAAAGATACCGCCCAAGGAATAGGCTCTTTTAATGTTGATATAGCCTCACAAATCGAAACCAAAAAAGACTATTTTGTAAGAGCATTTGCTGAGAATTCAATAGGTAAGGTTTACAGTAATGAAATTAGTTTTAGATTTGCCCCCCCAACTGAATTACCCCAAGTTGTTACAGCTAATGCTATAACAGGCCCTTTGGGGGTCACCCTCGGAGGCGAGGTCACTTTTACTGATGGTGACGTTTCTACAAAAAGAGGACTCTGTTGGAGTCTAAGCCCAAACCCAACAACTGAAGACTTTACTTATACAGATATTAGTGAGGGACTAGGTTCTTTTGAGACTACACTTAATGATCAACTCCAAAGTAATAAAACTTATTATGTAAGAGCATTTGCAGAAAATTCGGTAGGTAAAGCGTATGGTAATCAGGTTCTTATGGGATCGACACATTTTAATCCTAACTCGGCTTTTATTAATTCAAGAGGTTGCATCGAATGCGACAATTACGCAGTTGGAGATACATTCACATTACTGGGCGTCGTACCTGGGTTAAATAAGGATATTATTGTTGCAGATAGGTCTATGATTTTAGCAGCGCTGGCCGCTGGTAAAAATTTGAATGAGTATTGCACCTCTAAAGTGACTAATATGGAAGCAATGTTTGCGAGTCAATTCACCTTTAACCAAGATATTAGAAATTGGGATGTGAGTAATGTGACTAATATGCAAGAAATGTTTGCTACTTCTTATAGCCAGGATTACTTTAACCAAGATATTGGGAATTGGGATGTAAGTAGTGTGACCAACATGATTGGTATGTTTTATGGCGCTAAATCCTTTAGCCAAGATTTATCACAGTGGTGTGTATTAAATATCAGTTCATACCCACAGTTATTTGCTTGGAATACTGCAATGGTCAACTCATATTTGCCAGTGTGGGGCACTTGTCCTTGACAATGACCTATTAAAATATGTATTAAGCCTCTTCTTCAGAAGGGGCTTTTTTATGCCATCTAATTGCCCAATTACCAACTCCAAACAATCGGGTTATACACCCATTCTGAGCAAAGACTGCGAATAGCAAACCGGTATTTTAAAAGGGGTACGTAGGTGTTATTCTTACGGTTTGCAAGAAGGATATAATTGATTAGTTCTAATAAAAAGGATGGAATCAATGTACACTTGTTACCTATGTGTTACCTGATGGCATAAAAAAACCTGTAATCGACTGTTAAACAATCAGTTACAGGTCTTAGTAAGTAGCCCGTAGGGGAATCGAACCCCTCTTGCCGAGATGAAAACCCGGTGTCCTAGCCGATAGACGAACGGGCCATTTAGTGCTCGTAGTACAACTGCTTTTCAACAGTTGCATTGTCCGGCTCCGAAACCTTCGGAAGACGCTTTTACTTAACATTTTAAGAAAGAACTTATCTCCNATTGCGTTAAGCGAGTGCAAAGGAAATACGAATATTTAACAATACAAACTTTTATTAATTTTTATACTTAAAATATTTTCATCCTATCACTCCACTCATTCTCCCGTTTATCACATTTTACCAAAATAAAATAACTTTGCAACTGAATTTCAATAAACATATAACATAAACAAAATCATTATGAGAGTAGCAATTAACGGCTTTGGCAGAATAGGAAGACTAGCATTCAAATGCTTGCTAGAAAAAGACAATGTGGAGGTAGTAGCCATAAACGACCTTACCGACAATAAAACACTGGCACATTTGCTCAAGTACGACTCCGTACAAGGGAAATTTGGNGGTACGGTAGACTATACTGATGAGCATATCATTGTAAACGGAACCAAAATAGCTGCTACCGCTGAGCGTGACCCAGCTAATCTTCCGTGGAAAGAGATGAACATAGACGTAGTACTNGAAAGTACTGGTTTTTTTAGAAGCCCAGAAACAGCGGGTAAGCACATAGAAGCTGGTGCCAAAAAGGTGATTATATCCGCTCCAGCAAGTGGCGATGTAAAAACTGTGGTACTAGGTGTAAATGATGACACCCTAAGCGGTGAGGAGGTTATTGTATCTAACGCAAGTTGTACAACTAATTGCCTCGCTCCTATGGCAAAGGTATTGGACGATTTAGTAGGTGTAGATAGTGGATTTATGACTACCATACACTCATACACCAGCGACCAACGTCTGCTAGATGCTCCTCACTCTGACCTCAGAAGAGCTAGAGCTGCTGCTCTTAATATCATACCTACAAGTACAGGTGCGGCCAAAGCTGTAGGACTTGTATTGCCTCACCTCGCAGGCAAGCTAAATGGNAACTCACTTAGAGTGCCTACTCCTACAGGAAGTGCTACTGATTTTGTAGTTACACTGAAAAAAGATACTACCGTAGAGGAAGTAAACGCGGCATTCAAAAAAGCGTCAGAAACTAACCTAAAAGGAATCCTAGAGTACAGCGAAGATCCATTAGTATCTTCTGATATAGTAGGAAATCCACACTCNTGCATTTTTGATGCTCAAACCACTATGGTAATGGGCAACACTGTAAAATTAATGGGTTGGTATGACAATGAAGCAGGATACAGCAACAGAGTTGCAGACCTTATTGCTAAGATTGGATAACATCTGAAACTAATTATAAGACTAAAGGCCGTGCAATTGCACGGCCTTTTTACATGCTAAAAAACTGCTGTTCACAAAAAATACTAATTTAGCCACGTGCTTACTAAACTAAAATCACTTGGACCAGGACTCCTGTATGCAGGAGCGGCTATTGGGGTATCGCACCTTGTACAAAGCACAAAAGCGGGTGCACATTACGGGTACATACTCATAGCAGCCATAGTACTTGCTCATTTATTCAAGTATCCGTTTTTCGTACTCGGNCCAAGGTACGCCGAGGCCACAGGCCAATCTCTGGTGTCGGGATTTGGCAAATTAGGCAAATGGGCCATATGGTTACTCCTGCTGCTTACACTCAGCACCATGTTCAGTGTGCAAGCCGCGATCACGGTAGTAACCACCGGATTAGTCCAAAAAGCAATAGGACTTACATCCCATACAGCTTTTATTTCACTAACCATACTTATCGTTTGTTTTCTCATCTTACGGGTTGGCAAATTTTCGGCACTTGAGAACCTCATGAAGGTTATTATGATTGTACTGGCAGTAACTACGGTCTTTGCATTTTGCCTTTCGTTCACACTCCCCTGCATTCTANAGGCACCCTCTACTAAGGTCTTCGACATCTCTTCTTCTTCAGACTTAAAATTCCTACTAGCCTTCGTAGGTTGGATGCCCGCACCGCTTGACTTGGCTATTTGGCATAGTATCTGGGCTCTTAGTAATACGCCTACGAAACACAGTGAATTTGATTTTAGGGTAGGNTTTTATGGTACGGCCATACTCGGCATATGCTTCTTAACGCTAGGTGCCAATACGATGTACGGCACCGATATCCAAATTGCCACAGCACCAAGCAAATTCGCTTCACAGTTGGTCGATATTTTTACAACAAGTATGGGAGATTGGTCATCATACATCATATTGATAGCGGCATTCACTACCATGTTTAGCACTACTCTTACTTGTTTTGATGCTATGCCTAAAGTAATGAATCATATCACCACAGAGTTAGGTGGGGATTCTTACAAAAACACCCACACCTTTTGGCAAGTGATCCTACTTACGGGGACAGCTATTATTTTATCTTTTTACTCGACAAGTATGGGATTATTAGTTCAATTTGCCACCATCGCCTCCTTTCTTACCGCTCCTCTTTTGGCGTGGATGAGTTACAGAATCGTTACTCAGCAGCCAGAACTCTCACTATGGAACCGCACTGAAAAAGTACTTTCTATCATAGGGATAGTACTGCTAAGTTCACTAAGCATACTATTTGTCAGTACATTTTTGTACCATTAAACTAGCAAAACAAGCATTGAGCAGCACAGCTGAACATAGCAACTCAAGTAAAAACTTATCGCAACACACTAGTAAAGAGACTATTGAACTTGCAAAACATTCAAAAAGATCAAGGGAGATGACTTAGCCGAAAAACTCAAGCTAAGCAAGCCTATGCGAATACTTGGCATATCTGGTGGNCTTTTCTGGCATTGTATTCTGGCTAATAATTCTTACTGTAATCGTATCTACTACCCATAGATTAGGAATAGATGTACTGAATACGCAAGTGCAAGAGGTGATAGACTTTATCCCTGATTTGCTTACCGCTTCCACTATCATCATCATAGGTTACCTTATAGCCCCTAAAATAAAAGNGGTATTAACTTCACTGGGCAGCAATGCAGGGCGTGTGTTGGCCAATGTGCTCTACTATTTCATAATGATAATGATAATGATTACTGCAATAGACCAATTAGGTATTGACACCGATCTTATATCAAAAAACATACTCATTATAGTAGGTGTAATATTATTGGCCGGTGGGGTAGCATACAGATATGCAGCTAGAGAAATTATCCGTAATATGCTTTATTCTCTTATGGTAAACCAATTTTTGTAGCCGGTATGCTTATCAAAATAGGCGGACTAGGAGGTAGGATGCTAGAAATCAATAACGTGTCTATAAAACTACAAACTAAAGAAAGTATTATGATAATGCCTGCTAAAGAACTCATAGCTGATAGAGTAGAAATATTGCCCGAAGAATAAATGCACATTACTACCGGCAATATTTTAATCTCGGGACCTTTCATAGAAGACCCCACTTTTAGCCGAAGTGTAATACTCATTGCCGAGCACAATGAGCACGGTTCTATAGGCTACGTCCTTAATCAGAAGACCGACTATGCTCTCAATATGCTGANAGAGGGCATTGACATAGCCAACNAAAACGCCTATCAAGGAGGTCNCGTAGAGCTAAATAGTTTACATTTCATACACACCTATGACCATTTAACCGGAGCCACCCAAGTAATGCCCAATGTGCATTGGGGTGGAGATTTTGATGAAGTATGCAGCGGCATTCAGAACAAAGTGCTAAAACCTCAAGAATTCAAGTTCTTTGTAGGATACAGCGGCTGGGCACCTGGACAACTTGCTCACGAACTTAAACACCATTCGTGGATTACAGGAAGTCTAGATGCTGACCTAATTTTTAATCTGAATATTGACGATGAGCATCTCTGGAAAATAGCACTCCGCACCAAAGGAGGATCTGAAGCGTTGTTGGCCAATGCACCTAGCGACCTTTTACTAAATTAGTAAAGTTACAACTCCCTCTATCTCGACCAAAAAGTCCTTATCTTTGAACTAATTATTACAAACCAACATGGAAAACAGTATCTTACTCATGGCCCACAATATCTTGCGATGGGCAGTTTTATTATTCGGTCTTTATACCATTACCAAAAGTGCTCGTGGCCTTATGAACAAGCAAGACTATACGCCTAATCACAATATGGCTGCGACTTTATTTGTGGCTAGTGTCCACCTTCAAATACTATTAGGGATACTCTTATACGTAGGTAGAGAATGGGCAGCAAATCTCCCTAAAATAGGTGAAATCATGGGTAATACAACCTTAAGATTTTGGACTGTAGAACACGCTGCAGGAATGATCCTAGCAGCCGTAATTATTCAAATAGGACGCACAAAAAGTAAAAAAGCAACCGAGACGGCCAAAAAACATAAAACTGCACTCATCTTCTTTACCATCGGACTACTTATCATACTTGCTATGATTCCTTGGCCTTTCAGAGCAGAGGTAGGACGTAGTTTATGGCCTTAATTAATCAAAACCTTAACACCACTTCTATATTGAAACAAGAAACACTACACGCCATAGCCGATATACTGGGCAATGGTTACAAATGCTATGTAAATAACAGCACCCAAGAGGTACTTACCGCAGAAAACGTATCGCTCGAAGATCAAAAATCGGGAGACTATACTGAGTATGTACCATTAGAAGGACCCGTAATGTTTGGATTTATGCAGGACTACATCCAGAATGTAGATGATTTTGAAAAGCAAAGTGAGCTGCTAGAAGCTATAAGTTTTGAACATCCGTTTAAAAACTTCAAGACTAGAATATACAGTACAGGGTTGGCAGATGAATGGATTGCCTATCGCACTGAGCAAATTGCTAAAGAAATCGCCTAACTAAAGTTCTTCTAGATTCTTGCGAATCAAGTCCTTTAACTCATCGATATTATTGCCATCCTTGGCACTTACAAAAACAATGTTATCATTCAATTTGGCCATCCACGTTTTTCTGAGTGTTTCTATATCGTAAATCGCCTCATCCTCAAAAATATCGTCACTCGTAGGGTCTGGCTTATATTTATCTATTTTGTTGAAAATGGTGATGATATTCTTCTCCCCTGCTCCTATTTCGGCAAGGGTTTCTGATACGGTTTCCATCTGTTCTTCAAACTGGGCGTGACTCACATCTACCACATGAAGCAAAATATCAGCCTCTATTACTTCGTCTAGCGTACTCTTAAAACTCTCTACCAACTGATGAGGCAGCTTGCGTATGAACCCTACCGTATCTGACAATAGGAAAATGCACGGCTTGTACGTAATAGGGTCGGGAGGGAAAACCACTTTACGCACCGTACTATCCAAGGTAGCAAATAGTTTGTCCTGAGCCAGTACGTCCGCCTTGGCAAGTAGATTTATAAGCGTGGACTTGCCCACATTCGTATAGCCTACCAAGGCCACGCGTTTTTGACTTTCTCTATTTTTACGACGGGTTACAGCCTGCTTGTCTATATCTCTCAGTTCCTGTTTCAGCTTCGCAATTTTATCCCTAATCACACGCCTATCTGTCTCTATCTCCTTCTCTCCAGGGCCTTTCATACCTATACCTCCTTTTTGTTTTTGTAGGTGGGTCCACATACCTGTAAGTCGTGGCAATAGGTACTCGCTCTGTGCCAGTTCTACCTGCGTACGTGCTTGAGCTGTACGTGCATTTTTGGCAAAAATGTCAAGTATCAGACTGCTTCGGTCCACTATCTTACAATGAATAAACTCCTCAAGGTTTCTAATTTGAGATGGACTAAGCTCATCATCAAAAATGGCTAAGTCTATCCCGTGCTGCTTTACATAAGCTGTTACTTCCTCTATTTTACCTTTACCGATATACGTTTTAGGGTTTGCATGCTCTAGCCGTTGGGTGAAGCGTTTCAGTGTTTTAGCACCAGCAGTGTATGCCAAAAACTCCAACTCATCCAAGTATACTTGCGATGATTTGAGCGGGACATTTTTAGGCTCTACTCCTATAAGTATGGCTTTCTCTGGGTGCTTTTCCGTATTTAATTTTGATTTCAATAGATGTATATGTATTTATATGTCAGATATTACTTCAGAAAATGGAACTCACATCCATCCAGTTTTGCTGCAAAATTTGGCGTGGTTTTCACGCATATAAACAAGTTCTAATTTATTATCCGGGTTTAAATTTCGTTATTTGTGGATACCTAGTATGCAGCAAAGATACATCCAAAAAATAGCCTTAGGCATGTTGTTGTGTATGACGACCTGTATTTCTGCCCGCGGGCAGGTCCTACAATGGAGTAATCCTACTAAAATAAAAGACGGTGCCATATTTACTAAGGTGATCGGTGAAAATAAAAGAGGCATATATATTCTGAGGTATCGCAATCGCTTTTTGTCCAAAAATGTAATAATAGAGCGATACAACCAGCTACTTGTACTAGAAAAAGGAGTAAGTTTAGAACTACGTAAGTCCCGATTACTCAGGTTATTCTTTACCTCGCAAGGGTTGCTCACTATTAAAACAAAGTACGTACGTGCCACTCAAGAGAACAACCTTGTGGCCCAATGGTACGACCACGACCTAAATCCTCTGAATGAGCCCATCGTAATAGCTACTGCAGCGGCACAAGACTTTGGAGATAGAGGAAATTTCAGACTTCGAATGAGTGATAATCAGCAGCATATTACCGTAATGCATACAGAGCCAGATGCGAGAGGGAACACGCTAATTCATCAATATTATTTCTCATTAGATTTAAATTTAATCTCGAAACAAGAGATTCAAACCATTTATCCTTACAAGGACATGGCGGCGTTAGACCTCGTCACTACCAATGATTTGAAAACCTGCATATTAGCTAACGTAGCTCCCAGACCCTATAAAAAGAATACTACTTCCAACTATCATCTTTTTTACTTAAAAGACTCCTCCATACAAGACTATGCTCTGCCTGACAGTGTAGATTTGATATCGCCCCGAATCGCCTACAATCGTAAAGATGACGCAGCCATAATCGCGTCTTTCTTTTCGTACAAACGCATAAGAGGTCTGGCCGGTACTATGTTTTTTGAGGTGGATAGTGACAGTCTTTATAGTGAGACGACTTGGAGTCCATTTAGCGATAGTTTGTTACTCGATATGAGATTTAATAACTTTTCCGAACTCGGCATTTCGGAAGGATTTAGCATTTTGAATACCATACCAAGATCGGATGGTGGAATGCTCATTGTTGCCGAGCAAAAAGACATCGCCACAGAAAATGAAATTATTTTGGTAAATGGGCTACCTCAGAGTACATCCAAAAACATTTATAATTTCAACGAGGTACTTGTACTCAACTATAATGATACAGCAGGACTAGATTGGCATAAAATCATCACCAAAAACCAAATAACCGTAAATGATGGCGGATACTATAGCTCTGTAGTAGTATATATAGGGCCACAGTTTGTGCAGTTACTTTACAATGATCAGCTACGCAACTCTGGTGATGTGATGCAACATACCATTTACAATAACGGCAAGGAAATAAGTAAGAGATTACTCAAAGCGGAATTAGATTTTATAGCCATATTACCCTCAGAAGCAAGACAAGTGGCTACCAACAAAATCATTATTCCAACATCTAAAAATAGACGTTTCGCCCTCTTAAAACTCATTTACAAGTGATATCCTTACTTACACAAAAAATTAGCTCAGCTATTATTACCTCTGTGATAATTATACTCTGTCTGGTGTTGGTTCGAGGAGATTTCAATGCCCTCTACTTGCTCAAGGTGACGTTATTTTTCATTCAATCTATTATCCTATCATTACTATGTAAGCGATATAGTATACTTTCCGTTAACACACATTTACCCTTGGTACTTGCGAGCACTTTTAGTGTTTTTATAATTACCGACATTAGCTTTAATCATTTGATGTTTGGAGGGCTATTTCTTATTGCGATGTTATTAGCATACGAACCCAAACTCATAGCAGCAGTTTCGTCTTCTTATATGATATATTTTGGGGTCATACTGGGTATCGCCCAAGCTATTAGCAATACAAGCGTACTTCTTATTATTCCAGTTTTCATCTTAGCACGGCAGGCTGGCTCCCATCGCACACGCCACTATATATTGGCTATCACTTATCTGCTTATGGTATTGATATGCTATGCAGGGATGCTATATGTCATTGAGTTACCGCATCAAATCGCCCAATTAACTCCCCAGTTATCTCTCGGATGGAGCAGTCTAGATTTCAACCTATTATCACTTGCAGGACCACTAGTAATCATCCTGACCCTTATTCACCTCTTGAAGCTAAGAAGTTATAACTTCAGATATCCCAACAAGCTTATCATTACCAACTATATGATGCTTTTACAGCTCATCATTCCGCTTATAATAATTGCCTTTAATGCTAATACAGCTATACTTCCCTATTCGCTTATGGCACTTGCGGTTATGCTGTCATTTGCTTTCGCATATAAAGATACAAGCCGCGTGGTAAATGCAGCTTTTGCGAGTCTCATCGTAATATGCATTGGGTCTTTCGCAGCTTTACACATTTTAATCTTGTAACAATACGTTTATTTAATTTTCTTTGCCATCTATCATTGGGGCAGTTTGAACTTTCTGATTTGAAGTCGAAAAAAACCATTTGCTCGAGGAAGGCAAATGAGTATTCCAAAACTTTAGAACAAAGCAGGAAGTAGCAAATACTTCATTATTAAAAAAATACAAGGTCATGAATGAGGATGTAAAAATAGTATTAGACGAACTAAAAGAAGCAAGTGACAAAGCACTAAAACACGTGGCAGCTGAGGTAGGTAAACTACGTGCGGGTAAAGCAGCTCCGCAAATGCTCGACAGCGTGATGGTAGAATATTACGGGAGCAAGGTGCCATTAAGCCAGGTAGCTAACGTAAATACACCTGATGCCAAAACAATAATGGTGAAGCCTTGGGAAAAAGGTATGATAGACGAAATAAGTAAGGGTATTATGTATGCCAACTTGGGGCTCAATCCACAAAATGACGGAGAGCAAGTAATCATCAATGTACCTCCGCTTACCGAAGAGCGTCGTCTTCAACTGGTAAAACAAGCCAAGGGAGAAAGCGAACACGGTAAAATAGGATTGCGTAGTGCACGTAAAGATGCAATAGACACTATAAAAATGCTCCAAAAAGACGGACTAGGAGAAGATATGGCCAAAGATGCCGAGGCTGAAGTACAGAAAGTAATAGACACCTACAGTAAGCGTATAGATGAGACTATCGCCGCCAAAGAAGTAGAGATAATGAAGATATAACCTAAAGGTGTCGTGCTAACAGGTACGCTTCGATACGATTTCGCCTGCCGCAAAATCGCTCAGCGTGACAACCAATTATCAAAATGTTAACAGGAAAATACAGGAAGAATGTAACAGTAGGTACTGAGGTGGAGATAGTGCAAAAGCACCATCAACGAAGCGGTGAGCTTACTGATGGTTTCGTAAAACGTATTCTCACTAAGTCTCCTGAGCATCCTCACGGGATCAAAGTAATGTTAGAAACAGGGGAAATAGGGAGAGTGAAGAATGTGATAGAGGAAGAGTAAAAGACAATGAANACAAATACCGAGGCTTTAGAAAAATTTCGTCAAAGACATTTGAAATATGCTGTAGGAAATATCCTCAAGGATTGCGTTACAATGGGACCTATATTAGGTTTTGCAGTATTATATAACCGTGAAATTACCTGGCAAGGAGTTTTATATGTAATAGTAGCCACTATTGGGTACAGTCTATTTACTACATCTCTTCATCGCTACTTGCACCGAAAAGATAAATTACATATCCCGCCTGAGCCTAAATACAGTACTAAAACCTACCAAGAACACAAAGCGGATAGAGAAGCTAAACATAAAGACTAAGCCTAAAGAAATGAAAAAGGCCAGTGAAATTCACTGGCCTTCTCTCTATCAGTCTGTTTATAAGAGCTTACCCCTTCGCCACTTTTATACTACATCCTATAGCTTTGGTAGTGGCTGGAGTAGGGTTCTCCCCTTTTTTCAACGCTTCTATGGCATCTTCTAGGTATTTTTTGGTAACACCATCTTCTTTGGTAGAATTGTCTATCGCCCCGATATATTTCACTGTACGCTGAGCATCTAGCAAGAATACATGGGGTGTTTTGGTAGCACCATATTGTGGATACACTTTCTGTCCGTCGTCAAATAGGTACAAGAAATTGAACCCTTTTTCCTCTGCTCTCAATTTCATATTCTCAAAATTATCAGAAGGGTAAGCAACGGGATCATTAGGATTGATGGCTACTACTGGATATTCCGAACCATACTTATCTTGTAATGCGATGATTCTATCCTCATAGGCTAAACTGTACGGGCAATGATTACACGTAAATATCACAATGTATCCTTTGGCACCATCTATACTCGCCAAGCTATGCATTTGATCGTCTGTTCCTTTTAGAGAAAAGTCTGTAGCGGTATCGCCAACGTGATAACCTGAGTGACTCGTCATCGCCACTAATACTCCGATAGCCACTAGGCCAAAAATCATTTTTTTCATACTATTTTAGCGTTATTATTTCGTTTTTTAATTCTTCGTAAGACTCGTATGACGTTTCATAGAAATATCGTTTGCCATTTTTGATAACCATTGTAGCCGGAATTGCTCCAGTCCATGTACTGTCTACCTNATCTATCCACTCATCGGCCTGTGGGTCTGCCAAAATTACGGCTTTACTCTCAATTTCCCTCTTNGCTAGTAATGCTTTTACCGCATCTACCTTGTCATCAAAATCAAGACTCACCAGCACCAACTTGAGCGGCTGATCCATACTGTCTTTTGCCAATTGCTCAAAATACGGTAACTCCTGTACACACGGTCTGCACCACGTCGCCCAAAAATTGATAACATACGTCGTATCGTTGCTCTTGTTTAGTAAATAGTCTTGCTCAAACTCTGCGTAATCAACATACACCTTTACTTCACGAGCAGATTGGAAGCTAGCCAGCGAAAGAAAGAGGATGAATGACCATTTCATAAGCATCTAACGTGATGTTTATCTATTTGTTTTTGACCATATCTAAGGCTACGTCTACTATCATGTCTTCTTGGCCACCTACCATTTTACGTTTGCCAAGTTCCTGTAGTATATCCGCCGTATTGAGTCCATATTTTTGAGCGGCACGCTCGCTGTGTAGCAAGAAACTGGAGTAAACTCCCGCATATCCTAGACTCAATGTTTCTCGGTCTACTCGTACCGGTCGTTCTTGCAATGGACGAATCACATCATCGGCCAAGTCCATCAGTTGTAGCAGGTCAGAGTTTGTTTTTACCTCCATCCTATTGAGTACTGCTATGAGTACTTCGAGCGGGCAATTACCCGCACCTGCTCCCATTCCTGCCAGTGACGCGTCTAGTCGTGTTGCACCGTACTGCATAGCAACTATCGTGTTGGCTACCCCCAAGCTGAGGTTATGGTGGCAGTGAATCCCAACTTCGGTATTGGTGTCTAGCACATCCTTAAAAGCCTTGATCCTATCCGCTACGCCATCCATCATAAGTGCACCCGCACTGTCTGTTACGTACACACAGTCAGCCCCATAGCTTTCCATGAGTTTGGCTTGCTCGGCAAGTTTATTCGGTTCGTTCATGTGAGCCATCATCAGAAAGCCGCCTACATCCATACCTAGTTGCTTGGCTGCTTCTATGTGCTGCTTACTCACATCTGCCTCTGTGCAGTGAGTCGCTACTCGTACCGAGCGTACACCGAGTTCGTACGCTTTTTTGAGGTCTTCTATGGTCCCTATGCCCGGTAAAAGCAATGTGGTAAGCACCGCGTGATTCAATTGTTCTGCAACGCCTTCTAGCCAGTCCCAGTCGGTATGAGCCCCAAAGCCATAATTGAAACTACCGCCACTCAGTCCGTCTCCGTGAGATATTTCTATAGCATCTACTCCAGCTTTGTCCAGTGAGATAGCCAAGTCTTTGAGCTGCTGCTTTCCGTATTGGTGACGTATGGCGTGCATTCCATCTCGGAGGGTTACGTCTTGTATGTAAATCATAAGTTTAAGTCTAATTTTAAGATTAAGTATAAGTTTAAAGAGGCGGTTAGGAGTTCCCTCTGTTTTTAATTAATGTAATTAGTATTTTAATAAGCTGGGTGTTTTCGTCTAACAATCTTTCCCTTTCTTGCTTACTACCAGTATTTCGTCTTTGCATTATTCTTAGGTTTAGTTGAGTCTCNTTCAACTCTTTGAATGCTANCCGACCTTTGTTGAAATAATCCTTATCTGTTCCAGCCCCTTGCATTTCGCCAAAGTTTAGAGCAGAACTTCCCGCAGACCTAATTTTTTGATTAGCAAGATAGTCATTTGAAAAACTACGCGGNAATGTCTCGCTGAAGTCNATAATATCAGCCGCAAAGACAATAAATCGTTCTTNTAGATCAAATTTCNTCTTCGTCATAAATATTAAGCTTATACTTATTCTTAAACTTGAAAAAGCTTCTCCCCCACCGCCAACGCCGCACTGGTCATAATGTCCAAATTCCCCGCATACTCTGGCAAGTAATGCCCTGCCCCAACTACTTGCAGCAGCAC
>JGI26083J51738_10000174_pt1 | contig 32889 bp, 24 predicted proteins | sample SaaInl85LU_5_DNA_FD_51738 | JGI IMG/M metagenome (IMG submission 51738)
TTTTTTTTTGACCCCATCCTAAACCAACCCGTAAATACTATAAATAGTAATGGGAATCAATATGAAAACGTTCAGTGTTTTTTATATTATTAATGTAAATTTGTTGTTATGAGTTTACATTTTGATTTAAAGGAAATAATTACAGCTACAATGATTTTGTTTGCTGTTATCGATATTTTGGGAAGCGTACCCATTGTTATTGATTTAAGAAAAAAAGCAGGTCATATACAATCTGGAAAAGCAACTATTGTTTCTATCATTCTGATGATTCTATTTCTTTTTCTTGGTGATGAGATTTTAAATTTGATTGGTATAGATGTAAATTCATTTGCCATAGCGGGTTCGTTTATTATATTTTTTATTGCCTTAGAGATGATTTTGGGAATTACAGTTTTTAAAGATGAAATCATAGGGTCTCACTCTATTGTGCCTTTAGCTTTTCCTCTCATTGCTGGTGCAGGTACCATGACTACACTTATTTCATTGCGTGCAGAATTTGCATTAGAGAATATTATTGTAGCGATATTTATCAATAGTATTTTTGTTTATTTTGTTTTGAAAACTTCACAGCGTTTAGAAAATATTTTAGGGTCAGTAGGTTTAAACGTCCTCAGAAAAGTTTTTGGGGTTATATTGTTATCGATAGCCGTTAAATTATTTACCAGTAATATAAATCAATTGTTCTAATTTTTTTTCTTATCAGTTACATTTTATCATTTTACACCTATGAAAACGATCTCAATAACAGGTTACAGTTCCATTTCTGCATTAGGTTCAGATGTAGATGAAGTTTGGGGTGCTTATGCAATAGAAAACCATTTTCTTGAGCAAATTACATATGATAATGTTAGCGGTTTGGTTAGTAGATTACCAACTCATTTGGATCAGGCTATCCATTCATTAAAACATTCTCACCAAAAATATCAAGTACTAGATAAAACTGTTTTGATGGCTATTTATGCGGCAAGGAAGGCGCTCAAAAATGCGCGTTGGGATAAGAATGCTACATTTGGTGTCAATATTGGTTCTTCAAGAGGCGCTACACAATTGTTTGAACAATTTTATGATGATTTTTCAACAAATCATAAGAGTAGGGTTTCTCCATTGACCTCTCCAACAACAACATTGGGTAATTTGTCCACTTGGGTTGCCGATGATCTGCAGTCTTCAGGCCCTGTAATCACACATTCAATTACTTGTTCAACAGGTCTTCATGCAGTATTGAACGCAGTTGCCTGGATCAATTCTGGTATGTCAGAAAAGTTTATGGTAGGAGCAACAGAAGCTCCCAATACAGCGTTCACTATTGCCCAGATGCAATCTTTAAAAATTTATTCAGATCACCAACTAGAGTATCCATGTAGGGCTTTAGATCTTGAAAAGTCCAAGAATAGCATGTGTCTCGGGGAAGGAGCAGCTATTTTTTGTTTAGAACAAGGAGTTAAGTCCAATGCTTTGGCTCTTATAGATTCTATAGGTTATGGAACAGAAAAATTAACCCATAATGTTTCGGTAACCCAGGATGCAAAATGCTTTCAAGACTCTATGCATATGGCCTTGAGTTATATTGATGAAGATGTTGATGTTATTGTGATGCATGCTCCTGGAACTATAAAAGGTGATTCTTCTGAGATGAGAGCTATTGAAAAAGTTTTTGGAAGTAATATACCTGCGGTCACCTCAAATAAATGGAAAATAGGTCATACTTTAGGAGCTTCAGGTTCTTTAAGTATGGAATTAGCAATTTTGATGCTTGAAAAACAGGAGTTTATAGGGATTCCTTATTTAAAGAATTTAAAAGCACCAGAAAAAATTGAACGTATTATGGTGAATGCTGTAGGTTTTGGTGGTAATGCTGTAAGTGTTGTTTTGAAAAGAAATACTATTTAAAGCAGCAAATTTTACTACTTTTGTTATATCAATAAAATGAAATTTTATGAGTGAGGTTAGACACAATTGGACGAAAGAAGAAATCCTAGAAATATACAACAAACCCTTGATGGAGCTTTTGTACGAGGCAGCTACTATACATAGATTACATCATGAGCCAAATGAAGTTCAGGTATCAACTTTATTATCAATAAAAACAGGTGGTTGTTCAGAGGATTGTGGTTACTGTCCACAAGCAGCCCGCTATCATACAGATATCGATGGAAATGATTTGATGCCAGTCCAACAAGTAAAGGCCCAAGCGCTTAGAGCTAAAGCTTCAGGTTCTTCAAGAGTCTGTATGGGAGCATCATGGAGAAATGTAAAAGATGGACCTGAGTTTGACGAAGTTTTAGAAATGGTTAGAACTATCAATAGGTTAGATATGGAGGTATGCTGTACATTAGGAATGGTTACTGAGAATCAAGCAAAACGTCTAGCAGAGGCAGGTTTGTATGCCTATAATCATAATTTAGATTCCTCTGAAGAATATTATAAAGAAGTGATTTCTACAAGAGGTTATCAGGATAGGTTAGACACCATAGATAATGTTCGTAAAACAAATGTAACGGTTTGTTCAGGTGGTATAATTGGAATGGGTGAGTCTATAGCAGACAGAGCAGGAATGTTGGTAGCCTTATCATCATTAAACCCTCAACCTGAATCAACTCCAATAAATGCTTTAGTTGCTGTCGAAGGTACTCCTTTAGAAGATCAGAAGCCAGTTGAAATATGGGATATGGTAAGAATGGTAGCGACAACAAGAATTGTGTTGCCAGAAACCCAAGTTAGGTTGTCTGCTGGTAGAACTCAAATGAGTCAAGAAGGGCAGGCATTTTGTTTCTTTGCGGGAGCCAATTCAATATTTGCAGGTGATAAATTATTAACTACACCTAATCCTGATGTTAATGAGGATATGAAATTATTTAAAAAGTTAGGATTAAATCCTATGAAACCATTCACTAAAAAAGTTCAGCCAAAGTCCGTTCCAGCTGAAAATTCAGATTATCAAGCGTTGGGAGAAAACCCAAAGTGGACTAGGCCTGAACACAAAATCGCAAAAAACGAAGAGGCCAAACAAAAAGCAAAAGAAATTAGAGCTAAAGAAAAAGCATAATTTTTTAATAGTAAAAAAGGAAAGACTCGTAATAAAACATTACGAGTCTTTTTTATTTTAGAACCTTCTTTTGTTTTGTCGCTAAGTAAAAATAAAGAACATATTGACATGATAAAGATTTATCTCTTTGAGTGTTTAAAAAGGTCATGCTTGTAGTTGATAACTATTTTTTTAACCTTTTGAATACCCAATATTTTACGTGATATATTTTGTATTTTAGAACTTCCCAAATAAATAGATATGTATTTAATTTTTGATACCGAAACAACAGGTTTGCCAAAAAACTATAAGGCTCCTATGACAGATACTGATAATTGGCCTAGGTGTATACAGATAGCTTGGCAGTTACATGACGGTATGGGACGTGTACTTGAACATGATCATTTTATGATTCAGCCCCATGGATTTAACATTCCTTTTGATTCTGAAAAAATTCATGGTATTTCAACAGAACTTGCAGAAAAGGAAGGGATTACTTTAAGAGAGGGTTTAAATCGATTTAACTTGGTTTTGAATAAAACCAAGTTTCTAGTTGGTCAAAATGTTACGTTTGACGTAAATATCATGGGAGCTGAGTTTATCAGGGCAGGTATGTTACCAAATTTTAAGGCTTTTGAATTTGATCGTCTTGATATGGAAGCTTATGATTTTAGGACTAGAGTACCAAAAAATCGCTCAATGGCTATTGATGACTTGTATGACTCAGATAAAAATTTACTGGGTATATTAGATACTTGTACGGAGTTTACTGCTAATTTATGTGAATTAACAGGAGGTAGAGGAGGAAAGTTTAAACTTCCCACACTAACTGAGTTACATCATTTTTTGTTTGGTGTTGGTTTTGGAGAGGCCCACAACGCAACAGCTGATGTAGAAGCTACTACACGATGTTTCTTTGAGTTGATTAGAAAACAAAATTTCACAAAGGAACAATTAGATGTTGACTCTTCATATTTTACTGAGTTTAATACTGTCAATCCAAAACCTTTTGAATTGATAGGCTTAAAACATTTGAACTTAAAGAAAGAAAGTGAGAAAATACGTAAGCGTAAACTTAAGCAGGAAAGTGCTAGAGGAACTGAGATCAATACAAAGGAGAGTCTAGCAAAGCTACAAGAGGTTTCTTTTGCACATTTACACAATCATACCCAATATTCTATTTTACAGTCTACCATTGAAATAGATGCCTTGGTACAAACTGCAGGTAAGTATAATATGTCAGCTGTAGCGATGACTGATACTGGAAATATGATGGCGGCCTTTCATTTTACCAATTCAGTTTCGAGTTATAATAAAGGGGTAAAAGAAAGAAGACATCAAGTTCAAGAGGAAGGAGGAGTTTTTGAGGAAAATGAATTGACGCCCATTGTAGGTTGTGAATTTTTTGTTTGTGAGAACCATTTAGACAAAACTAAAAAAGATAACGGCTATCAAGTTGTTTTGTTGGCGAAAAATAGAAATGGTTATCAGAATCTAGCAAAAATGTCATCAATTGCTTTTGTAGACGGTTTTTATTACGTTCCCAGGATTGACAGAAAAATTATTGAAGAATACAAAGGAGATATCATTGTTTTGACTGGAAATTTATATGGAGAAGTTCCAAGCAAAATTCTAAATATAGGAGAAAAACAAGCAGAGGAAGCATTGGTTTGGTGGAAAGAACAGTTTGCAGATGATTTGTATATCGAAATCATGCGTCATAGTCAAGAGGATGAAAATGTAGTAAATAAAGTTCTACTTGATTTTTCTAAAAAACATGACGTGAAGGTGGTTGCGACCAACAATACTTTTTACATCGCTAAAGAAGATGCCAATGCCCACGATATTTTATTGTGTGTAAAAGATGGGGAAAAACAAGTGACCCCTATTGGTAGGGGAAGAGGCTATCGTTATGGGTTGCCAAATGATCAGTATTATTTTAAGTCTCAAGAGGAAATGAAACAGCTTTTTGCAGATATTCCTGAAGCAATCACTAATATACAAGGGCTAGTAGATAAAATTCAACCCTTCACTTTAGCAAGCGATGTATTACTTCCTGCTTTTGATATTCCTGAGGAATTTAAAGATTTAGAAGACTTAAAAGATAGTGGTAAAAGAGGGGAGAATAATTTTTTAAGGCATTTGGTTTATGAAGGAGCTAAAAAGAGATACGGTGAAATAACAGAGGCCATACGAGAGCGCCTAGATTTAGAGTTAGACGTAATTGCCAAAACAGGTTACCCAGGGTATTTTTTAATTGTTGAAGATTTTATAAGGGCAGCAAGAAACATGGGGGTTTCTGTAGGGCCAGGTCGTGGATCAGCAGCAGGTTCAGTTGCTGCTTATTGTCTTTGGATCACGAATATAGATCCCATTAGGTATGATTTACTTTTTGAGCGATTTTTAAATCCTGAGCGAATCTCTATGCCCGATATTGATATTGATTTTGACGATGAAGGGCGTGGTCGTGTCATTGATTATGTAATTGATAAATATGGGTCTAACCAGGTAGCACAAATTATCACCTATGGTACAATGGCTGCAAAATCTTCTATTAGAGACACCGCTAGAGTTTTAGATTTACCATTGTTTGAAGCAGATAGAATTGCTAAATTAATTCCAGGGATGAAGCTAAAGAAAATCTTTGGTTTAGAAGAAAAAGAATTGGCATCAAAGCTTCGCTCTGAAGAAGTTGAAATGGTCAATGAGTTAAAGAGAATATCTGAGGGTCATGGCCTTGAAGCAGAAACCATAAACAAAGCTAGGGTGTTAGAAGGTTCTGTTCGCAATACAGGAATTCATGCTTGTGGTGTCATTATCACACCTGATGATATAACAAAATTTGTACCGGTAGCTTTAGCGAAGGATTCAGATATGTATGTCACTCAATTCGATAACTCTGTTGTTGAAGATGCTGGTTTGTTAAAGATGGATTTCTTAGGGCTCAAGACTTTGACATTGATTAAGCATACATGTAAAATTGTAAAAGCAAGGCACGGTGTAGATTTAGACCCTGAAAGTTTTCCGATTGATGATTTAAAAACCTATGAATTATTTCAAAGGGGTGAGACAGTAGGGATTTTTCAATACGAATCTCCTGGGATGCAAAAATACATGCGTGAGTTGAAACCTACAGTTTTTGCAGACTTGATTGCCATGAATGCTCTTTATAGACCAGGGCCCTTAGAATACATACCAAGCTTTATTAATCGTAAACATGGGCGTGAAGAAATTGTTTATGATTTGCCTGCAGACGAATATAAGAAGCGTCTAGAAGAGACTTATGGAATTACTGTTTATCAAGAGCAGGTAATGTTGCTATCCCAAGATTTAGCCGGTTTTACAAAAGGTCAAGCAGATACTTTGCGTAAGGCGATGGGAAAAAAACAAATTGCAGTATTGGCAAAGATGAAGCCATTATTTGTGTCTCAGGCTACTGCAAATGGACATGATGAAAAGGCTTTAGAAAAGATATGGAAAGATTGGGAGGCTTTTGCTTCTTATGCTTTTAATAAGTCTCACTCTACTTGTTATGCATGGATTGCTTACCAAACCGCTTATTTAAAAGCACACTATCCAGCAGAATATATGGCAGCAGTGTTATCGAACAACATGAATGATATCAAGCAGGTTACATTTTTTATGGAAGAGTGTAAGCGTATGGGATTGACTGTGCTTGGGCCAGATGTAAATGAGTCTTATGCAAAATTTTCTGTGAACGATGAAGGGGCAGTTCGTTTTGGTATGGCAGCTATTAAAGGAGTAGGTGGTATTGCTGTGGATGGAATTATTGACGAACGAAAAAAAAACGGTCCTTTTGTATCTATTTTCGATGTTGCCAAACGTGTTGACTTAAGGACATGTAACAAAAAAGCTTTTGAAGGATTATCTTTAGCTGGAGGTTTTGATTCTTTTGGAAATATACACAGAGCACAGTTTTTTGCCGCAGACGAAAAAGGAATGACCTTTTTGGAAAAAGCAATGAAATTTGGATATGCTTATCAAGAAAGTGTTAATTCACCCCAAGTATCACTTTTTGGTGAGGCTTCTGACGTCCAATTACCAGAGCCACTAGTACCACCATGTGAAACTTGGGGGACTATGGAAACATTGTCTAAAGAAAAAGAAGTGGTCGGAATTTACATCTCAGCACATCCCTTGGATGATTATAAGAATGAAATGAGATTTACCAATTGCAATGTAGGTATGTTCAAAGGGGATATCAAGAAGTATGTAGGAAATGGATTTTCTTTTGCAGGAATCTTAACAAGTGCAGAGCACAGAATTGCAAAAAATGGTAATGGTTGGGGCTCTTTTATAATTGAAGATTATACCGATTCTCACGAATTTAGATTGTTTGGAGAAGATTATATGAGATTTCAACATTTACTAGTTCATAATTCATTCTTATATCTTAGTGGAACAATTCAAAGGGGATGGACACAAAAAGATGGAACGGAGAGTGATCCAAGAGTTAAGTTTTCTGACTTTTCTTTGTTGTCAGATGTCTTAAATAAAAAATGCAAAAAAATCACTTTTAAATTTAGAATGCATGAAATAAGAGAGGATAGAATAGAGCAATTAGCAATGTTATTGTCAGGGTTCTCAGGAGAAGGTGCTAAGCAGACTGTTGGTTTTAATTTGCTTTCTGAAAAAGATAAGATTGATATCGAAATGTTTTCAAGAACCTACAAATTAAAAGTAAACGCTGAGTTATTTAATTACTTGGACAAGGAAGGTTTTGAATATAAGCTAAATTAAAAAAAAGGCGTTTGCTTAGTGCAAACGCCTTTTTTTTTAGCTNATTTGTGACTAAAACAAAAAGGGAACTCGTTTGTTTTTGTTGTTATTCTCGTTTACTTTGCTCACGACACATCTAAATCCGATGTAATCTGTGGACAGGTATTCTTCCATGTATCTTCGTTGGCTTGGGTCTAGCCAGTAGGCACGATCTTTCCAAGAGCCACCTTTGTATACTCTTGTAGAATTTGAAATCAAGGTTGTTCTCCTTTGATCATCATATTGAATTTCTATTTCCCCAGTTTTGTTATTTACTCGAGGCTTGTATATAATAGGTGAATTGTACATTCTAGCTCTTTCTTCACTATCGGCTTCGTTGTAATCAATAGTTGAAGTTAATTCTCCATCTGCATAATCTTTAGTATCCGCCTTAGTGTAATTCATGCTAAGATAAACATCGTTGTCATTGATGTTTTCTTTTAAAATCTGACCAGGTAAAACAGAAGGGGTTATTTTACCGTTGGGTAGTGTGTCATAGGTTATGTCTTTGTAGGTAGCGATGATCACATCACCGTTCTCGTCAAGTTTTGGCTTTCGGTAGCTTTTTCCTCTGTTGTAGTTTAAATCGTTTAAATTCGTGTCTACAATAGGTCTATATACATCCGAAACCCACTCAGCAACATTCCCAGACATATCATATAGGCCATAAGCATTGGGTGGAAAACTTCTGATTGGAGTTGTAATATCTCCATAGTCTGAATTCCAGCCTGAGATCCCGTTGTAGTTTCCTTTACTTTGTTTAAAGTTTGCGTGTTGCACGAAATATTTACTTTGTCTATCTATCGTAGATTCTCCTCTCCAAGCATACTTTTTTCTTCCTCTTATTGTATTGTAAAAACGATTTTCAATATCAGCTTTTGCAGCATACTCCCATTCAATTTCAGTAGGTAGTCTAAAGTCAAGGTGGGGGGATTGTTTGAAAATATGCAATTTGTTATTGTTCTCTTCAATGGTTTTGAAACTGATAGAATCATTCAAAAGTGTGTCGGGTTGAGTCACATAATTTGTGTAGATCGCCTTATTTCCTCCAAATAATAGTTTGGGGTTGGCTTCAAAAACTTCGATGTCAAAATGATTTTTGCCTTCAACTGTAACGTTATTGGTACTGTATAATGGTTTTAGAATTTTTTGTTTTACCAATTTTATTTCAGCAACTCTGTCTGTTCTCCATTTACAGTAATCATTGGCTTGTAACCAACTCACTCCTACTACAGGGTAGTTTTCATATCCTCGATGTCTTAGGTACGTTTTTGATAGGTTACCGTCGTAACCCATAGGACCTCTCCATACCGTAGAATCTGGTAGAGCGGCCGTATAGATGTGCTTGTATTTGGGATTGCTTTTTGGGAAAATTTTGGCTAGCCAATCTAAGTAAATCAAATATTCTTTGTTAGAAACTTCAGAATCATCCATATAAAAACCTTGGACGTGAACGTTTTTAGCTTTGTTGACAGTACCTCCCATTATATCTTGTTCGGTCTGTCCCATGACAAAAAGTCCTCCTTCGATTGATACCATACTTGGGGGTACTTCTTGTTTGCTTACAGATGAAAGTTTTGACAAACCACCATATCCAAGATTACTAAAATTATAACCAATGTTTTCCGAATATCTATCAGAGCCCTCATCTAGGTTGTTTTTTATACAGCCAGACATGACAAGGACAATACCACAAAATAATAGTGATTTATTTACTATTTTACTCATACAAATAGAAATCTATATTATGTTAATAACAATTGCAATATATTATATAATACTTGATTATACAATTTAATATAACAACAAATAAGATACATTTACAACGTCTAAATTTATATATTCGTACAATTAATTTAAGAATAAATGAAGTTACCATATTTGATTCTTTTTTTCATGGGTACCCTCCTTGGGTATTCTCAAAAAGACCTAACTTTTTTGGTTGATTGGAAACAGACCTACGAGCCAACCATCAACAATACCATTTGGGTTGGTGATAAAATATATCCTCAAGCGAATTCAATTCCTGTTTACTTAAACAAATGGGATAAAGAGGAAGTGGGAGTTATTGGTCAGGTTAAGTATTATGATATTGTAACTAAAGAGCTTGATAAAGAATTGTTAGGAGGAGTTGATTTTAATTATTTACCTAACAATTTTAATCCATTGTTGAAAGTTGTAACTGCTCGAGATGATGAATATTATACGGTTAGAGCTAACGTTATGTATAAGAATGGCGAAGGAAGAATAATTCAAGTACAGTCGTTCAAGGTTTCCTATGAATTGATTTTAGGACAATCTAATAATAAAAACGCAAAAATAGCATCGAACAGTGCCATGAATGCCGTTAGAAATTCGGTATTAAATTCTGGAACTTGGTATAAAATAGCCGTAGATAAATCAGGTGTTTTCAAAATAGATGCCGATTTTTTAAATTCGATAGGAATAGATACCTCTACTTTAGACCCAAGAAAAATTAGAATATTTGGTAATGGTGGAGCTATGTTGCCTGAGCAGTTAGGGGAGTTTAGAAGAGAAGGTTTAAGTGAAAATGCAATTTATGTGTTTGGAGAAGATGATGGTAAATTTAATGATAGTGACTATGTGTTGTTTTATGCTCAAGGTCCGATATCATGGAAAATAGAAAATAGATCATCGATTTATCATAGACAGAATATATATTCTGATTATGCTTATTATTTTATTAATATAGATATGGGTATTGATGGTAAAAGAATTTCAAGTGCTCCGGTTGTAAATAGTGAGAAAACCTTAAGCGTGACAAGTTTTACAGACTTCCAATTACACGAAAAAGATGTATTCAACTACATAAGAGCAGGTAGACAATGGTTTGGAGAAAACTTTACGATTGACAATCAGCAAGACTTTACCTTTAATTTTCCGAATATTTTGAAAACAGAACCTGTTATTGTTAAGGGGAATTTTAGTGCCTTGTCTAGGAGTATACCCACCAGCTATTCGGTATTATACAAAAACAATAAAATTTTAGAAAGGCCAATACAGCCTCATTCTTTTTCTGCGTTTAATGAAACAAAAGGATTGGGTACCTTGAGTCCATTAGATGATAGTCTGGTCCTAAGTGTTTATTGGGATAATAAAGGAGATCTTTCTGCGACAGCCCGCCTTGATTATTTGGAAGTAATTGCAGACAGAAGCCTAGTTGCAACAGGAAGCCAATTTAAGTTTTTAAACTTTTATTCTAACCAAACCGAACAAGTTTTAGAATACACCATATCCAATGCAACTGAGCTAGATTTTATTTGGAATATAACAGATATTACAAACCCATTGAGCGTTTATGACATTGATGATAGCGTTAACAGTTTTAAATTTAAGGAACTTACCGATGGAAATTTAAACACCTATCAGTTGATAAAGATTTCAGATGCTTATGCTCCTATCAAATTAAGTAGTGGAGCTAATGTAGAAAATCAAAACTTACATTCCTTAAAAGATATTCAGTATGTAATTCTCACACAAAAAAAATTTTTTGACGAAGCAAAAAGAATAAGAGATTATCACAGAGAAAACACAACAATATCTGAATCAAATTTGGAAAAAATAAAAGTAGAGGTTATTGATATCAATCAAGTATATAATGAATTTGGATCAGGGTCACCCGATATAACTGCCATAAGAGATTTTGCAAAATTCTTATATGACAACAGTAGTACAAGTGATACCAAGTTAAAATATTTATGTTTGTTTGGAGATGCATCATTTGATTTTAAAGGCATAACATACGACGAAACCCAAATAGTTCCTACTTATCAGTCATTGGTAAGTAATAATTTGATTCATTCATACAATACCGATGATTATTTTGCATATTTGGATCCGTCGGATGATAACTTAACCGAGGGAGATCTTAGCCTTGTTGGACAAATGGATATTGTGACTGGTAGAATTCCAGTGGGGACGTTGACAAAAGCAAATCAATATGTTACAAAGTTGTTGAACTATTATTCTTCAACGTCATGGGGAGCTTGGAAAACTAGAGTTTCACTTTTTGGTGATGATGGTCAAGAAGGATCTGATCAATCCTTAATCAAGTACTTAGAAGATTCAAGTATAATCCTTGCAAGGAACAATCCTGATTTGAATATAAATAAACTGTACACTGACGCTTTCAAAGAGGAAATCACCTCAGGAGGGGGGGCTTACCCTGGTGTGACTAAAAGGTTTAAAGATGCTTTTTCCAAAGGCTCTTTGGTGATTAATTATTTTGGACATGGTAATAATTATACTTTAGGCCAAGAAAATTTTTTAGATATTTCTGCCATCAGATCCTTAAGAAACCTTAATAATTTGCCTTTATTTATAACTGTTACTTGCGATTTTTCAAGATTTGACGATCCAACAATATTATCTGGAGGAGAAGAATTGATTGAAAGCGAACTAGGCGGCGCTATAGCTATGATTGCAACATCGAGAGAAATCACAATTTTTGCAGGGAATAGCATAAATAGGAATTTAGCAGATTATTTATATTCTTTTGACGGAAAAACAAGAACAGCTGCAGAAGCTCTAAGAGATGTAAAAAACAAAGTAAGAGTAAGAAATCAATTTTTTGTTTATTTTCTAGGAGATCCTGCTATGAAATTGTCTTTACCAAAAAGAGGGATAGACATTGATAAAATTGAAAAATATTCAATAGATCCAGTTTCACAGAATACTTTTCTAGAACAAGTGACAGAATTAAAAGCGTTATCTAAAATAAAAGTTACAGGCTCTGTTGCTGAAAATGGAAGTGTTTTGACTGATTTTGACGGAACGTTAAACATAACCTTGTTTGATAAAGAAATAGACAGAAAAACACTCTTGAATGAGGGAAGTGGTACTGTTTTAGAGTTTAAATCTTTGGAAAACAAGGTTTTTGTTGGAGAAGCATCTGTGACTAAAGGTAAGTTTTCTTTTGATTTTGTTTTGTCGAAAGACTTGAGTTTAACGCCCGAAAAAGCAAAGTTTAGTTTTTATGCAGCTTCTGATGATAAGGAAAGAATAGGAAGTGATTTCAATTATAAAGTTGGTGGAATAGACACAGAAGCTCCAGAAGACAAGACTCCACCTGTCATTGAATTGTTTTTAGATGATGAAACTTTCGTGAATGGTGGTAACACAACTTCAACACCAAAATTATTAGCCAAAATTTATGATGATAGTGGAGTGAATACTTCATTCAATTCAATTGGTCACGACATTACAGTTGTTATAGATGGGGATTATGCAAATCCTATCTCTGTAAATGAGTTTTATACTACAGAGAAAGATGATTTTACTACAGGATTGATAAGCTATGAAATAGAAGAATTATCAGTGGGTAATCATACCTTAACTTTAAAAGCTTGGGATACATACAATAATTCGTCAACACAGTCGTTAAGTTTTTACGTTCGAGAGGATAAGGGTTTTGAAATAAGTAAAGTTTTAAATTACCCAAATCCTTTTATCAANCACACAGAATTTTGGTTTAAAAATAATAGGCTAGGAGATCCAATAGAAATAACGGTTCAGATCTACACTGTGTCAGGAAAATTACTCAAAACGATACATCGATCAGATAGTAATTTAGATGAAATCTCAAGAGTTGTTACTTGGGATGGAAAAGATGATTATGGAAATAGGTTAGGAAAAGGAGTGTATATATACAAATTGACTGTTAAGGAAAATATTACAGGTCAATCAAATGAAAAAATAGAAAAATTAGTAATTTTGTAAAATAAAAAATATTGAATAGTTTATGAAAAGAATAAATCAGTTTGCCTTATTGTTTCTTGTTTTTGGCATAGAAGCTTATGCCCAAAACAATACAATCACCACAGTAGCTCCTTTTTTAAATATTGTACCCGATGCAAGAGCAGCAGGTATGGGAGATGTTGGTGTTGCCAGTAATGCCGATGGTAATGCGTTATTTCACAATGCTGCAAAAATGGTGTTTCACAAAAAAGAAGTGACTCTTGCAATAAACTATACACCATGGTTAAGAAACTTAACGGATGATATCTATGTTGGGAATATTAGTTACCAACAAAGAATAGATGAAAGAAGTGCTTTTGGAGGAGGGATAAAATATTTTAATTATGGCGAAGTACAAATCAATGACGGATTCAATTCTGGCTCGACAACAGCTTCACCCTATGAACTTGCCATAGACGGAGCCTATTCTCTTAAGCTAAATTCAAATTATTCGATGGCGGTTGCTTTGCGTTTTATTCGTTCGGATTTGACGATATCTGGAACCAACTTAAATGATAATCAGCCATCTAATGCTTTTGCTGTAGATGTTTCTGGTTTTTATAAATCAAACGAAATCCCTTTTGAAGAGTTTAATGGAGTGATTAGAGGTGGATTTAATATTAGTAATGTTGGACCAAAAGTAACTGTTTTATCAGGAGAGGGATTCTTACCAACGTCCTTAAAATTAGGAGGTGGATTTGACTTTATCTTTGATGATTATAACCAAATAGGAGTAAGCTTAGAGCTTGCTAAGTTGTTGGTTCCAACTGTAAACGGAGAAGACAAAAACTTTTTACAAGGAATGTTTGCCTCTTTTTCTGATGCCCCAGCTGGGTTTAGTGAAGAATTACAAGAAATAACGCTTGGTTTTGGAGCAGAATACCTTTATAATAATTCTTTTGCGTTTAGAGCAGGTTACTTTAAAGAGAACGAAAATAAAGGAAACCGTAACTTTTTAACAGTGGGTGCAGGTTTTAAAGCAAGTTCTTTTAATGTAGATCTTTCGTACTTATCTAGTAATTCTGTAGTAAACAATCCATTAGAAAGCACCCTTAGGTTTTCCTTATCTTTTGATGTAGGTGATATTTATGTTGATTGATAAAAAAATATATTTAAATCTGAGCCAGTGTTATTTGATGACACTGGTTTTTTATATCAGTAATGTATGTATAAAAATAGAGTTATAACGGGTACAGGAAGTTTTATACCACACAAAATTGTAAAGAACAGTAACTTTAAGGATCATGTTTTTTTAAATGAAGATGGAACTTTATATGAAAAAGACAATGAAAAAACCATTGAGAAGTTTCAAGCCATTACAGGAATAGAGGAAAGAAGATACGCAGATGATACGGTAAACACTTCAGACATGGCCTTTAATGCCTCTTTGAAAGCTATAGAATCAGCAAAAATCAACAAAGAAGATTTAGACTTAATTATTGTAGCTCATAATTTTGGAGAGATTAAAAAGGATAGTTATCAAGGAGATTTTTTACCAAGTATAGCGACAAGAGTAAAAAATAAATTGGAGATCCAAAACCCCAATTGTGTAGCTTATGATATTTTATTTGGTTGTCCTGGATGGGTACAAGGTTTGATACAAGCGAATCAGGCAATAAAAGCTGGAGATGTTCAAAAAGTTTTGGTTGTTGGTGCAGAGACACTTTCTAGAGTCGTGGACAATAATGATCGCGATAGTATGATTTTTTCAGATGGCGCAGGTGCTGTGGTTGTAGAGTCATTGGAAGAGGAGACAGAAAGAGGGATTTTGAGCACTGTCGCTCAAACTTATGCCCTTGAAGAATCGAAATTTCTATATTCGGGCCCTACTTTTAACAAAGAAAAAGATCAAGGTATTAATTATATGAAAATGCGGGGTCGTAAAATATATGAATTTGCATTGGTCAATGTCCCTTCTGCTATGAAGTCTGTCTTAGATAAAAGAGGTTTGGATATTGATGACATACACAAAATATTTTTACACCAAGCGAATGAAAAAATGGACGAAGGGATTGTAAAAAGATTGTATCGTTTGTTTAAAAAGCCTGTAAAAAAGAATGTAATGCCGATGTCTATTCAGAAACTGGGTAACAACTCAGTTGCTACAGTTCCTGTTTTATATGATATGGTTTTAAGCGATCAGTTAAAAAACCACATTGTAACGAAAGGCGATATTATCATTTTTGCCTCTGTAGGAGCTGGCATGAATATCAATGCAGTTACCTACCAATCATAACTTTTATACATCTACCTTTAGTCTTGGGTTTGCAGTAATACTCTGGTCTTCAATCAGTCCTAGTTTAAATTTTTGATATGCGGTAATGGCAATCATTGCAGCATTGTCTGTTGTGTATTCAAATTTGGGAATAAAGGTAGTCCATCCAAAATGTTTTTGTGCATGAGCTAGGCGCTTTCTTATTTCAGAATTTGCAGAAACCCCCCCTGCTATCGCAACTTGTGTAATTCCTGTTTCTTTTACTATAGTTTTTAGTTTATCCATTAAAATCTCTGCAATGGTATTCTGAACACTGGCACAAATATTCTCTATATTTTCATTGATAAAATTTGGGTTTTCCTTTACTTGCTTTTGTAAAAAATATAAAATACCTGTTTTCAATCCGCTGAAGCTAAAATGATGGGCCTTTACTTTGGGTTTTGTAAACTTGTAAACAGGAAGACCTGTTTTAGCATATTTATCTATCAAAGGTCCTCCAGGATAAGGAAGTCCTAGGATTTTTGCTGTTTTGTCATAAGCTTCACCTACAGCGTCATCTATAGTTTCCCCTAAAATTTCCATGTTAAAAAAATCATTGACTTTAACAATTTGAGTGTGACCACCACTAATGGTAAGACACAAAAAAGGGAAATTAGGTTTTATGTCGTTAGCATCATCGATAAAATGTGCTAAAATATGAGCTTGCATGTGGTTGATGGCCAACAAAGGTATGTCTAGAGCCAATGCCATAGATTTTGCAAAAGAAGTACCTACAAGCAAAGAGCCCATCAACCCAGGGCCCTGAGTAAATGCTATGGCATGTAACTGTTCTTTGTTTATATTAGCCTCTCGTAAAGCTGTTTCTACGACAGGTAGGATATTTTGTTGGTGTGCTCTTGAAGCGAGCTCTGGGACAACCCCGCCATATTTAGCATGTATTTCTTGGTTGGCTACGACATTAGAAAGAATCTGTTCATTTTGTATTACAGATGCACTGGTGTCATCACAAGAAGATTCTATTGCTAAGATGTAGGTTTTATCAAGCATAATTACAGTTAAAATGACTAATTTAGTGGCACAAATTTAATGTTTATAAAAACAATAATAAAAATACTAGCTCGATTTTTACTTGCATTGGTAGCCTTGCTACTTTTGTTGGTTCTCTCCCTTCAATTTGGAAAGACTCAACTATTGATTGCCGAGAGGGTTTTTGAGATGTTGGAAGAAAATTATGATGTAGATTTTCAGGTAGAAGCTATTAAAATCAATCCATTTGGTTATTTTAAAATCAATAACCTTTTGGTTACAGACCATCATCAGGATACACTCATATATATTCAATCTGCAGAAGGTAAGCTAAACGATGTGTTTCTTATAAAGGATAAAGTGATCTCCTTTTCAGACCTAAAACTAAGTCACGCAGGAGTGGTTGATGTTGTTTATCCTGGTGAAAAATCAGGGAGCTTGAGCATCATGTCTAACAAATTATCACCAAAAGATAAAGCAAAAAATCCTTTTGAATTTAGATTCAAAAAAGTACATATAGCAGATTTAGGGTACTCACGTACAAAGAACGATCATCGTGTGGTAGATTTTAGTAGCATATTTGGTCACGTAGATCTACTAAATGTTTTAGGTCCCAATGTAGAGTTATATACTGATTCTTTGAGTTTTAGAGATGTTTATAATATTAAGTATAAAAAATTAGCTACCCATTTTCATTATTCTTTGTCGAATATGAGCTTTGAGAATACTCAGATTGTCACAGCAAATTCAAAGATCAACTTAGATGTAGTTTTTGACTATCAACCAGAAGCTTTCTCAGATTTTGTTAATAAAGTTAGCCTGAAAGGGATTATTAAAGAGAGTGAATTGTCACTAAATGATATTGATAAGATTTATCCCTTTTTTGATGGCTCTGAAAGCTTTACTATCCGTTCCGCTATTTCTGGAACCTTGAACGATTTAAGATTGACAAATACAAAGATAGCCTCGATTGAAGAGCCCTTTTTTATAGCGGGAGATTTCCAACTAAAAAATAGTATTAAAAAAAGATCAAATCTAAATGTTCTAATGACTGATGGAAGTTTTGATTTGTCCACCAATTACTTACAGAAAATATTACCTCGACCGTATAGCAAGTACATTAAAAAACAATATGTAGGAGTAGACCAAATAAAGTATACGGGATCAATAGGAGTGAACAAAGATCACTTCAAAGCCAATGGAGAAGCCATTACAAACGTTGGTGTCGCTAATATTGACGGTTTTGTCAATCATCTGAATACCGATCATAAATATTTAGAGTTTTCAGTCCATGATGGGTTTCAGTATGGAATTCAACAAGTAAAGGACCTAAAAAACATCAATTATAAGGGAGGAATCAAAGGAAGAATAGGAAAAGATCATACTGATCTCAAAGCAAATCTGATTGTCAAATCGTTACAGTATAAACATATAAAATTGTCTAATTCTACTGTTGATTTTCATCTGAACAACAATTCTTTTTCTGCTGATCTTGAATCTAAAGATACTTTGTTGACGTTCACATCCAAGATAACAAAATCAAGGGTACAAAAAGCGGAAGAATACCGACTAAGTCTAGAAGTTACCAAAGCAAGAGTTAACGATTTATTTAAGCATAAAGATTTGTATCAAAAAAATATAAGTGGAATAGGGCAATTTACTTTCACAACAAATCCAAGTAAATATTCTTTAGAGGGATTCGTGTCAGATGTAAAGATAGAAACTTTGCAAGATAGCATTCGTTTGAGTGCTGTTGAATTATCGTTACTGTCTACTAATAATTCAAAGACAATTTCAATCGCTTCGGACGATTTGTTGGAGGTACAAGGAAGGGGCGATTTTAATTTTTCAGATGTACAGGTACTTCTACAGAATGCGATTGATAAGTTTGTCCCTGGTTCAGCGTCCAGATCAAAAGTAGGTAATAAAGATTTGGCTTTTAAAATGGATGTCTATCCAAAGCTAATCAAAGTTTTTACCAATCAATTCTGGTTAAATGACAACATGACAATTACTGGAAAGTTAGACTCAAAAGGGGACAAGGGAGTTGTTTATGTAAAAGTACCATCTATACATTCGAAACAAATAAAAGCGGATAGTTTAGAAATTACTCTTGATAATTCTAATCAATGGATCAATTCAAATATTTCTCTTCAAAAATTAAAATTTAAACAACAAAATTATCAAGACTTGTCTTTGTTGGGAAAAAAGATCAATGATACCCTGTTTGTTCGTTCTTATTTTCAGAGTGATAAAATAAACAACAGAGCTATTTTTTATCTAACCAAACAAGAAGATATGTTGTCTTTGGGAGTTGAGAATGTTTATTTTAAATTTTTGAAATCTATTTGGGTTAATTTAAAAGGGAAGGAAAATAAAATTCACTATAACCTTAGCACTGGAGATATTCGTTTTAATGAAATAGCTTTTGAACATAAAGATCAAAGATTTGAGTTTGATGGAATTATGAGAAAAGATGATTCAAAAAATTTGAAACTAAATTTTAAGAAGATAAATTTATCGGAAATCTTAACAGGGATAGATAGTCTAAGTATTGATGGTGTTGCAAGCGGTGAGGTTTTTTTCAAAGAAAAAAACACTTTGTTAAAACCAAATGGTTCTATGGTTGTTGATGAGCTGAAGATAAATGGAGTGAATTATGGTCACTTGGAAACCAGTATTGAACCAAATGAAAAGAAGTTAGGTTACAATATCAACTTTAATATTAGTAGTAAAGATATCCAAAACATAGATGCGCAGGGTGAAATACTAGTAAATAAAAAGAGTTTTTTAAACTCTGAAATTAATTTAAATGTAGCATTAAACAATTTATACCTAGCTTCTTTAAGCCCTCTGGGAAGAAACGTTCTTTCTGCTATTCGGGGAACAGCAAGGGGTGCTTTCACGATCAATGGTAATTTAAATGATTTTTATAGTTATGGTGTTTTAGAATTAAACAATGCGGGATTGAAATTTCCATATTTAAATGTAGACTATAATTTTATTGGGAATACCAAAATAGAGTTACTCGGTAAAAAACTAGTTTTTAATGATGTTACATTAGAGGATGCTGTCTATGAAACGAATGGAATTTTAGATGGAGAAATAAACTACGATCAAAACAGCAATTGGAATCTTGATTTTAAAATTGATAGTAATAATCTCTTGGTTCTAAACACTACACAACAAGAACAGTCAAAGTATTATGGTACAGGGTTTATGAAGGGTGAAGCCACAATAAAGGGGCCTACAACTGATTTAAAAATTGATGTTTTTGGAACCACACTGCCAAACACAAAATTTGTCTTACCCCTAAGCGATGTAAAACAAGTAGAAAATAACAGATTCATCTATTTTAAAGAGCAAGAAACTGAGACTGTAACAGAAGAAGAAGAAGAAGAAGAAGAGGTTGTTACGGTTGGTGGCTTGTCTGTTAAATTAAATATTGACATAACAAAAGATGCGCTTGGTGAAGTAGTGATAGACCAAACCTCAGGAAGTTCTTTGCAAGGAAGAACAAGTGGAAGTTTGATTATCGATATTGATAGGCTCTATAATGTAAAAATGTATGGAGACTTGGTTGTAGATGAAGGTCTATATAACTTCAAATATGGTGGTTTTGTAAACAAACCTTTTGTGGTGAAAAAGGGAGGGACAGTTTCATGGGATGGAGATCCGTATAAAGCAGAGCTAGATATAGAAGCCATACATTCTGTAATTGCAAATCCTAAAGTGCTTTTAGAAAATTTAACAGTAAATAGAAAAATAGATGTTGATTTGATCACCAAAGTAACAGGAGAATTGTTTGATTCTAAACAAGATTTCTTCATTACCATACCAAACGCTAGTTCAACAGTTTCTTCAGAGTTAGATTTTAAGTTAAACATAGATGAAAACTCTAAAATGAGACAATTCTTTTCGTTGTTGGTTACTAAGAATTTTTATGATGAAGACAATATCAACAACACGAGTTCTGTCATTACAAATACCACATCAGAAATTTTATCGAGTGCTTTTACACAGATATTTAACAAAAAAGATGATAAATTTCAAATTGATTTGGCATACACTTCCGGACAGGCTTCAAGTGTTGAAGATGTTGTGATTGATGATCAAATTGATATTGGATTGGCTACAGAGATTAACGATAGAATTTTGATTGATGGTAAATTAGGAGTCCCTCTTGGTGTAAGAGCACAAACTGCCGTTGTAGGTGAGGTTAAGGTTGAGTTTTTGATGAACAAAGATGGTTCTTTGCGCTCAACTGTTTTTAATAGGCTAAATGATATTCAATACACTGACGATGATCAAGGATATACACAAGGTATTGGTTTAAATTATCGTATTGATTTTAACAACATATCAGAAATGCTGAAGAAAATTGGATTCAAAAAACGAAATCAGGACAAAGCTATAAAAGAAGAAGAGTTTGAAATGCTGGAAAAGTGATCGATCAGGATCTCCCAAAATCACAGTAAAATAGTTAATTTTATACCCTAAAAAAAGATTAAAAAAATATGAATAAATATACTTTGGTAGTATTGGCTGCTGGAATGGGAAGTCGTTACGGAGGATTAAAACAGATGGATCCAATGTCAGATGAAGGAGATACTATTATTGATTTTTCAATATATGACGCTATACAAGCGGGATTTAAAAAGGTGGTTTTTATTGTACGAGAAGATTTTATAGCTGACTTTAGAGCTATTTTTGATGATAAATTATCAGGGAAAATAGAAGTTGAATATGTATGCCAAAGTATAAGTGATATTCCATTAGGTTATGCCATAAACGAAAATAGAACAAAACCCTGGGGTACAGGACACGCTTTATTAATGACTAAAGGAGTTGTTAAAGACAATTTCGTCGTTATCAATGGAGACGATTTTTATGGGAAACAAGCTTATAAAGACATTATAAAAGAATTGTCTAGATTAGATAAGAATTCGTTTGACATGTGCATGGTGGGGTACAATATAGATAAAACAATTTCTGACAATGGTTATGTCAGTAGAGGAGAATGTTTTCTTGATGCTGATCATAATTTGATTGATGTTATTGAAAGAACTAGTATAGAAAAATTGGACAACAAAATTGTAAGGAAAGATGACCAAGGGGAGTTTGTTCCGATGAAAAAAGGCACAGTTGTTTCTATGAATTTTTGGGGTTTCACTCCAAGGTTTCTTGAGGTTTTAGAGGAGGATTTTAAATCTTTTATGGAGGAACGATCAGAAGAACTAAAGAGTGAGTTTTTTATTCCTACTGTGGTTAGTAATGTGATCAACGCAAAAAGAGGAGTAGCAAAGGTGTTAACCACAGTTGCTCAATGGTATGGAGTCACTTATGCAGAAGACAAATCGGTTGTGACAGCAGCGATTAAAGAATTTAAGGAAAAAAAAGTGTATCCAAAAAAATTATGGTCTTAGTAGCAGAGCTCCTAGATTCAAATATTTCTAAGATTAGAAATTACCAATTAGGTCGATATCGTTTTCGTACTTCTGCATAGGTAGGCATTTCAATACCTGATTAATTATTACTTTTACAGAGAATAAACCAACACTTATGATAGAAAAAGTAAATAAGATAGCCGTGATGACTTCCGGAGGAGATTCTCCAGGAATGAATGCTGCGGTAAGAGCTGTTGTAAGAGCCTGTGTGTTCAATGGTATTGAGTGTATGGGAGTATTACAAGGTTATCAAGGGTTGATTGATAACGAATTGGTTCCTTTAGACTCTAGAAGTGTAAGTAATACGATCAATAGAGGAGGAACTTTTTTGCAAACAGCACGTTCTTTAGAGTTTATGACACCGGAGGGAAGAGCAAAAGCATATGAAAATTTCAAGAAAAATGCACTAGATGCGTTGATTGTTATTGGAGGAGATGGTTCTTTTACAGGTGGAATGATTTTTAATAGTGAATATAAAGTTCCTGTCATTGGAATCCCTGGGACCATTGATAATGATATCTACGGGACTCAGTTTACATTAGGATATGATACGGCACTAAATACTGTTGTAGAGGCTATAGATAAAATTAGAGATACTGCATCTTCTCATAACAGATTGTTTTTTGTTGAGGTAATGGGACGTGATGCAGGGTTTATTGCTTTGAATGCTGGTATTGGAGCTGGAGCTGAGGAGATTTTGATTCCTGAAGAGAATTTAGGGATTGAAAGGTTAGTTGAGTCTTTAGAAAAGAGTAAAAAATCTGGAAAAGGATCTAGTATTGTTGTAGTTGCAGAGGGAGATAAGACTGGAAAAGGAGTTTTTGAACTCAAAAGTTATGTAGAAGAAAATATGCCTGAATACGATGTGCGTGTCTCCGTTTTGGGGCATATGCAAAGAGGAGGTGCTCCTTCTTGTTTTGATAGAGTATTGGCTGGTAGATTAGGAGTGAAAGCGGTTGACTTACTACTATCAGGGCAGTCAAATTTAATGGTAGGAATCAATAATAATGAAATTACTTCTATCAATTTAGAAAAGGCAGTGAAATTACACCATGATATCAATATGAACTTGCTAAGAGTCGCAGATATCTTGAGTGTTTAAAATAAACAATAAACAAATTAAAATTAGTTAGATTATTATGGTAAAAATTGGAATTAACGGATTTGGAAGAATTGGAAGATTTGCTTTCAGATCTGCAGTAGCTAGAGAAAATGTTCAAGTTGTGGGGATTAATGACTTGTTAGATGTTGAGTATTTAGCATATATGTTAAAGTATGATTCTGTTCACGGTGAATTTAAAGGAACTGTTGAAGTGGTTGATGGTGCTTTGGTTGTTAACGGAAATACAATCAGAATTACAGCTGAGCGTAATCCAGGAGACCTAAAGTGGGATGAAGTTGGTGCTGATTATGTGATTGAATCTACTGGATTCTTCTTAACAAAAGAAAAAGCACAAGGTCACATTGAGGCTGGAGCTAAAAAAGTAGTTTTATCTGCACCTTCTCCAGATGCACCAATGTTTGTGATGGGAGTTAACAATAACGAATTAAAAGCTGATGAGACCATCTTCTCTAACGCTTCTTGTACAACAAACTGTTTGTCTCCAATAGCAAAAGTATTGAATGACAATTGGGGTATTTCTGAAGGGTTGATGACTACTGTTCATGCTGCGACAGCAACTCAAAAGACTGTAGATGGACCTTCTATGAAAGACTGGAGAGGTGGACGTTCTGCAATCCATAACATTATTCCTTCTTCTACAGGAGCTGCAAAAGCTGTTGGAAAAGTAATTCCAGCATTAAATGGAAAATTAACAGGTATGGCTTTTCGTGTTCCTACAATGGATGTCTCAGTTGTTGATTTAACTGTAAAACTTGATAAACCTGCAACTTACGAAGAGATATGTGCTGCAATGAAGTCAGCTTCTGAAGGAGCAATGGCTGGAGTTTTAGGATACACTGAAGATGCAGTAGTTTCTCAAGATTTTATCGGAGATACTCGTACTTCTGTTTTCGATGCTAAAGCAGGGATAGCCTTGAACGATAACTTTGTTAAAGTTGTGGCTTGGTATGACAACGAGATTGGATACTCAACAAAAATTGTTGATTTAATTGAATATTCAGCTTCATTATAAGCAATAAAAATTCAAAGTAAAAAACCTCGTTTCTTCATCGTTTCGAGGTTTTTTTGTTTGTCTTCGAGTTAGTTAAGATTTTAGTTTTCAGTAAATAAGTTTTTTATATAAGCAGTCATATGGAAATAGCAATAATTGCTCATGATGGAAAAAAAGCTGATATGGTTCAGTTTTTAATGGAGCACAAAGAATTGTTGAAAGCAAAAAATATAAGTTTGATTTCAACAGGGACAACAGGCTCTAAAGTAGAAGCAGCCAACTTAAAGGTCACTAAATATTTGTCAGGACCCTTGGGTGGTGATGCTCAAATTGCAGCAAGGGTAGCTGAAGGAAGAACAGGTATGGTCATTTTTTTTAGAGACCCCTTAGAAAAGCATCCTCACGAACCAGATATATTCATGTTGATGCGTTTGTGTGATGTTTACAATGTTCCGTTAGCTACAAATCCTGCTACAGCTGGTTTGTTGATAAAATCTATATAGAAAAAACCTTCCGTGGTAACACTGAAGGTTTTTTTTAAAATTAAAATTTATGAAATCCTACTTCTTCCGAATGTAGAACCGCTCTTGAGGCCTGGATTTATCTGATAAACTTTTTACTAACCATTCCTTTTGAGGTCCGAATTTTAGCGATATATAGACCTGTCGCTAGGTGAGATAGGTTTATGCTGTTACCTGTACATGAAGCAAGTCTTTGTCCGTTGATGTTCAATATATCAATACGTTTTTATAAATGGGCAATTGCTGAGATCTCTACTGATGCGTGCTTGGGTAATTTTGAGACTGCTGCACACTCTCTAGCTGGAGCAGTGTCCTCATCAAAGTATGTACCATATGCTTTATTGACCATTACAAAATCATCCATGTTTGTCAATAAAATACTAGTCTTTACTACGTTTTCAAAAGTAGTACCAGCTTCTCGTAATATGGCCTCTATATTTTTCATGACCCTTACGGTTTCTGTTTGGATATCCTTGTTTTCTAAGCGTCCAGTTTCGGGATGGATAGCAATTTGACCAGAAACATATAATACACCGTCTATGGCAATTCCTTGGTTGTAAGGGCCAAGAGGAGCTGGTGCTTTTGTTGTATGAATAATTTTTTTCATCAGGATATAGCTTGTTGTTTTGCGAATTGTTTATCGTATAAGTTTTTGTACACTCCACCTTTTGTACTGAGTAATTCTTTATGTGTTCCTATTTCTACAATACGCCCTTGTTCTAATACTATAATTCTGTCTGCATTTTTTATGGTAGCCAGTCGATGGGCAATCACAATACTTGTTCTACCTTGTGTTATTTTATTAATTGCAAATTGAATCATTTTTTCTGAGTGAGAATCAATAGAAGAAGTGGCTTCATCTAAAATTAAAATTTTTGGATTAGAAACATAAGCTCTTAAGAAAGCAATCAATTGTCTTTGACCAGAGGATAGCATAACGCCTCGTTCTTTTACATTGTAATCAAAGCCACCAGGTAAACTTTCTATAAAATCATCGATCCCAATTTGTTTTGCTGCTCTTTTGATTTCTTCAAGCGTGATTTCATCTTTTTGCAAACTAATGTTGTTCTTGATGCTATCTGAGAATAAAAAGACATCTTGTAGTACGATAGCTATTTCTTTTCTTAAGAAGTTCAGGTCATATTCTTTTATAGATGTACCGTCGATGGTAATTGTTCCACTGTCAACATCATAAAAACGGTTGATTAGATTGATAATGGTAGATTTACCGGCTCCAGTAGCACCAACAATAGCAATGGTTTCTCCTTGTTTTACCTCAAAGGTAATTCCATTTAAAACTTGCTCTTCTTTTAGATAGCTAAAGACAACATCTTTAAAACAAATATCTCCCATAAGATCTTTAGGTNTAAAGGTTCCGTGGCTATCAATATGGCTTTTGGTGTCCATGATTTCAAACACTCGGTCACCGGCAACCATTCCCATTTGTAATGTTGTAAATTTATCTGCGATTTGTCTTAAGGGTCTAAACAGCATTTCTGTCATCATGATAAATCCAATAATTTCTCCAGCTGTGACTTCATGGGTTAGGGCCAATTCTTTACCCCCAAACCAAACAATTAGTCCTATGGCAATGGAGGATAAAACTTCTGCAATTGGATAAAAGATAGAAAAATACCAGACCGTTTTTATATGAGCTGTTCTGTGTTTTTTGTTGATCTCTTGAAATTTTTTATATTCAATATTTTCTCTGTTGAAAAGTTGTACAATTTTCATCCCTGTAACCCTTTCCTGGACAAACCCATTGAGATTTGCGACCTGAATTCGTACTTCTTGAAAAGCTGTCTTTATAGCTCTCTGAAAAATCTTGGTTGCGTAAATTAGAATAGGTAGAACAACAAAGGCAATTAAGGCTAATTTCCAATTGATGATTAACATAAAAATGGCAATAATGAACATCTTTAGAATATCATTTACAATCATAAAAAGACCTTGGCTAAAAAACTGGGCTATGGTTTCCACATCTGTTACGACACGGGTGACCATTTTACCTACAGAGGAATTGTTGAAGTAGGCCATGTTAAACTTTAAAATATGTTTGAAAAGTTTGATTCGGATGTCCTTGATAACACTTTGACCTAAGAGATTGGCTAAATAAATAAAACACAGTTGAAGGATAACTTCAGCAATTAGAGCTATCAAAATGAGGATAGCAAAGTTTAAAAATCCCTCCTCAGTCTTTGTATAAACATAGTTGTCTATTCCATTGATCATTAGGTAGGGTCTAAGCGTAGAAATTATAGCTAAGGATATAGAAAAGACACTTGTTGAAACAAACAGAGCCTTATAATCCATCGCATAGCTCATGATTCGACTAAAGATATTGAGGTCGAGAATTTTGTTCTTTTTAGAATTAGGCATTTTTGATGTTTTCTGGGTATGTTATTTCAGTTAAAAAAAGGCCATGGGCTGGAGCGGAGATACCAGCACTAGATCTTTGTCCACTTTTGATGATGTCGATCATGTCTTCAGGAGGTATTTTACCCTGTCCAATAGCGTATAAAGTGCCTACTATCGCTCTAACCATATTTCGTAAAAATCGATTTGCAGAGATGTGAAAGACCAATTGACTACCCTGAACCATAAATTCTGCTTTGCTAATATCACAATTGTAAGTTTTTACATCAGTTTTGGATTTAGAAAAGCATTTAAAATTGGTGTATTCCAATAAATATGTAGCTGCATGGTTCATGGCGTCGATATTTAAAGTTTGGTTTATTTGCCATTCCGTTTCTGTTGTAAAAGGACTTTTACCTTGTAATATTTTATACTGATAGCTTCTCTTTATGGCATCAAATCGAGTATGTGCAGTATCTTTAACTTTGAAAATGTTTTTGAATACAATATCATCTGGCAACAAGGCATTTACTTTATAGCAATACACATCCGTATCAAGTTTTGATTTGGTGTCAAAATGGATAAACATCTGAGCTGCATGTACACCAGCATCTGTTCTTCCAGCTGCAACTACCTCTATTTGAGTTCTTAATATAGTGGATAAACAATTTTGTACCACTTCTTGCACGCTGATAGCATTGGGTTGTATTTGCCATCCATGATAATTTTTTCCTAAGTATGAAAGTTCTGCAAAGTACCTCAAAGCCTTTTTTTTAGAGGATAAAGATATTGAATTATGAGGTTACAATCAACAGAATCTACTGTGATTGTTAAACCCAAATAATGGTGAGGGTCAATTTTTATGGGTTTATTGATTAATGTTTGATTTAAGAACATTAGTTTTGAAGAGCATAACTTAATGCTATTATAACTCGAAATAACCTTTGTATTAAAATGTTTTAAAATGAAACTAAAGATTGTTAATCATTTCTTTTTCTTGTTTGTTTTTTTATTGTTTTCATGTACTTCATCTTCTGATCAAGAGATAGTAAAGAAAGATGAAATTGTAGAGGAAGAAGAGACGCCAGTGGAAGAAAACAATCCTCCTGAGGAACAAGTCCCAAATGAAGAAGAAAATTCTACTGAAAAAGAGGACAACATCAAATGGGAAAACTGGTACTTATCTGTCCCCATAAATTCAGGAGCGGGCAAAGCTACTTCTATTAGATACGAAGAAATTGTCAAGGAAAATCTTTCAGCAGAGGCCTCAAAATACTTCTTTAGAAATTCAGACGGTAGTTATACCCTATGGACTCAATTTACGGGGTACACTACTTCAGGGTTTTCCGCATTGGGGGGAAAGTATTGCAGGACCGAACTGAGAGAATTTTGGAAAGGAGTACAAGACACTAAAGACAACTGGTCTATGAAATCTGGGGTTCATGTTTTAGAGTCCACCATACAAGTTGATTTTGTTGAGGGTAATGGTAGAACAATTGTTGCGCAAATACATGGAAAAGAGTCAGAAGGTATTAGTGGCAATCCGGCAACAGTAAAAATAAGATGGAATAGTGGCATGATCCAAATAGATTATTACACAAAGCCTGAACATAGTGATCCGTGGACCAGTGCTTATGATGAAAAGCTTGATTTTGGAAGGGTTGACCATGAAATCTTTACCTTTAAGATAAAGATAGAAAAGGGTAAGTTATATTGTGGTTTGGTGTGTGAAGCCAAAGGAATCAATAAAGCTTATACTGAAATATATGATTATGTAGGTAATGGATATGTTCATGAAAACTATTTCAAGACAGGTAACTATTTTGGTTGGCATGATGATTTTGAAAAGTCTGCTCAAGTTGTTTTACATAAAGTAATTACAGAACACAAGCAATAGAAAAACATATTTAAAACCCTATAAAAAAATGAAAATATTGTTGCTTTCAGATACACATAGCCACCTAGATGATGCTGTTTTAAGGCATGTAAAATGGGCTGATGAGGTGTGGCATGCTGGTGACATAGGTAAGATAGAAGTAGCTGATGCCATAAAGAAAATTAAGCCGTTACGAGCAGTGTATGGTAATATTGATAGCAGTGATGTAAGATCGGAGTTTCCGTTAGACCATAGATTTAGCATAGCAGGATTAGAGGTTTTGATGACTCATATTGGGGGATATCCAGGAAGATATAACAAAAGAATTAAAGAAGTAATTATAAAAAACCCACCAAAATTATTCATCAGTGGGCATTCGCATATTCTAAAAGTTCAATATGATCATAAGTTAGCTCTTCTGCATATGAATCCAGGAGCAGCTGGGATTTATGGATTTCATACGGTCAGAACGATGTTACGTTTTGAGATTCATAATGGCGAAATAGCTCATTTAGAGATCATAGAATTGGGAAAGAAATCTTAATTTTTTGGATATATTTTTGTAAACAAATCCTGATATAATTCTAGAATAACTTTACGTTTGACTTTCATAGTTGGAGTCAAGTGACCCCCGGCCAATGTCCATTCGTTAGGAGTGAGTTCAAATTTTTTGATTTGTTCCCAGTTTCCAAATTTTTGATTGTGAAAAGTAATTTCTTTGCGAATTCTATCTTTAACAAAACGGTTTTCTGCTAGTTTGTTGTTGGTATCCACCCCCGTGATGTTTTTAATTTCACACCATTTTCTAGTGTGCTCGAAATTGAGTTGTATGAGTGCAGCGGGCATTTTTTGAGATTCCCCAATGACCATTATTTGTTCAATAAATTTAGATTGTTTTAATTCGTTTTCTATGAGTGTGGGTGCTATGAATTTTCCTCCAGAAGTTTTAAAAATTTCTTTTTTACGGTCCGTAATTTTTAGAAAACCATCTTGGTCCAATTCACCAATATCACCTGTATGGAAGAAATCGTTAACAATTACTTCATCTGTTTTTTCAGGATCTTTATAGTAGCCCATCATGATATTGGGTCCCTTAGCTAAAATTTCCCCATCTTCAGCAATTTTAACCATCACGTTTGGTAGAGGTTTACCCACTGTACCAATTTTGAAAGCGTTGTTTTTCATATCGTTTACAGAAATAACAGGAGAGGTTTCGGTTAGCCCATAGCCCTCTAGGATCGTCATGCCTGCAGCAGAAAAAACCCTCACCAATCTCTCTTGTAGGGGAGCGCTACCAGAAACCAAATTACTGATGTTTCCTCCGAGAGCTTCTTTCCATTTGCTAAAAATAAGTTTTCTAGCTATTTTTAGTTTAAATTCATACCAAAAGCCATTTGCGCCATAAGGCTCAAATCTTAAGCCTAGATTAACGGCCCAGAAAAATAAAGCTTTCTTTACGCCTTTTAGCTGTTCTCCTTTTGCAATTATTTTGTCGTAAACTTTTTCATATAATCTCGGAACTCCAGACATGATGTCTGGCTGTATTACTTTAAGATTGTCACTAACTTTTTCGACAGATTCAGCAAAATAAATCTCAATACATTCATGCATGTACAGATATAGTATAATTCTTTCAAAAACATGGCATATCGGCAGGAAACTCAGAGCTTTAGATTTTCCTCTTTCAAGAGGAACTCGGGGAGCACTTGTAATGGTGTTTGAAACTAAGTTTTCATGACTTAGCATAACTCCTTTGGGGTTTCCGGTAGTTCCTGAAGTGTAAATAATTGTGGCCAGATCAGCAGGGACGATGCTTTTTTTTATATCTTCTAACATCTCATCTTTGTTAGATTTTTTTCCAGCCTCAAAAATTTCTATCCAGTTTTTCTCACCCTCAATTTTGTCGAAAGTATAGATATCTTTTAAAAAAGTTTTGTCTTTTACCGCTTTTACTTTTTTTAAAATCTCAGTATCTGAAACAAAGCAGTAAGTGGCACCAGAATGATTTAGAATCGCTTCGTAGTCTTTTTCAGAGATTGTTGGGTATAAGGGCACATTTTGTGCACCAACTTGTAATATTGCCATGTCCAGAATATTCCATTCAGTTCTATTCGTGGAGGATATTACCGCAATTTTTTCATTTTTTTGTATCCCTAGTTCCAGCAGACCTTTAGAGGTAAAGTTGTATTGGTCAATAAATTCTTGTGTCGAAATAGAAACCCATTCCCCATTTTGTTTTGTGGTAAAAGCTTTTTTTAAGGGGTGGTTTTTAAGTTGATGTAATGGGAAATCAAATATCCTAGTTATAGATTGCATTGTTAGTGTTTTTTATAGGAATTGAAGATATAAAAATAATTATGAAATCCCAATAGTTAGCGAACCTCTCTTATTGGACTGACGATCTTTACCTCACTAAAAGAGATCAACCCTCTTATGACTCCAGATATTTCTTCTTTTAATGCATGTATGAGCTGAAGTTTTAGTTCTGATTTGTGGTAGATAAGACTCACTTCTCTTGCAGGATAAGGTTTCTGAAATTCTCGTATTAGTTTTTTGTCTTCATCCTCTAAGTCTAGCGTATGCAAATAAGGTAGCAATGTCATACCCATACCTTCTTTAGTCAATTTGATCAAAGTGTTGAAGCTACCACTCTGAAGAACAAATTTCTTTTTCAAATCTTGTTTTAATGAACTACAGATGTTAAGAGCACTTTCTTTGAAACAATGACCATCTTCAAGTAACAATAAATCTTCTATGTTTAAGTTTTCAGGGATGAGATGTTCGTCATGATATAGTCTGTGATTTTTATGAACTAGTCCAATAAAGGGCTCATAATAAAGAGGAGATTCTATGATGGTTTCATCTTTAAGGGGCGTTGCAGCTATNGCAGCATCTAAATTTCCATCTTTAAGTTTTTGAATGATTTCGGAGGTGGTCAATTCGTGTATAATTAACTCTACTTCTGGGTATTTGTTGTTAAAGTTTTTAAGAAATAAAGGCAGTAAACTAGGCATGATTGTGGGTATGATTCCGATTTTAAATTTGCCACCAACGTATCCCTTTTGTTGATCTACGATATCTGCAATTCTATTACTTTCGTTTACTATTGTTTTTGCTTGTTCAACTATTTTTTTACCAACACCAGTGAGTTCAATAGGCTTTTTATTTCGATTGAAAATTTGAATATCCAAAGACTCCTCTAATTTGTGTATCTGCATACTGAGTGTTGGTTGTGTCACATAACAATGCTCAGATGCAGTGGTGAAATTTTTATATTTAGCAACAGCTAATACATACCTCAATTGTGTAATGGTCATCTTTAAATTTTTTAGCATCAATAATTCTTATAAAGATATTAAAATTATCAATTGTACTTATAGTTTTTATCTGTTTGCAGATTAAAAAAACAAAACAAGGTTTTGGAGGCATAAGATTAGTGTATTTTTATTAATTTAGAATCTCATTTACAGAAGCAAACAAGAAACGATCTTGTACCCATCAAGGAGTTATTCATAATTAATTAGAGGATAGAAATGAAGGTAGTGTTAATTTTAATAAGTATTGTATTCATAACTTTTATTGCTATTCAAATTTATGCTTTGAAAACTCAAAGTTCTATAGAAACATACTCATATGAAGTCCATCAAAAGTATAAAACATTTGAAATTCGGACTTATGAAGAAACTTTGTTTACCTCTGTTAAACTTTCAACTAGTGGATACAAAGACTCCTCTAGTAAAGGATTTTCCATTTTGGCGGGATATATTTTTGGAG
>JGI26083J51738_10000178_pt1 | contig 32381 bp, 28 predicted proteins | sample SaaInl85LU_5_DNA_FD_51738 | JGI IMG/M metagenome (IMG submission 51738)
ATGGGATTAGTTGTTCTGGCCTCAAAANTACTCCTTTTTCATTCATTTTCATTCATCATTTAGTTAAAATTAATGGGAGATTNTTGTTTTTTAAACCACTGTTAACGTGTTGTTTTTGTTTTGCTTACTACGTAAATAAATTATATTTAAAATATTGTGGGAATTTATTTTTTAAAGAATTAACTATTCTCTTATATTTGCACACTTAAAAAAAATGGCGAGGTAGCTCAGTTGGTTAGAGCACCGGATTCATAACCCGGAGGTCAGGAGTTCAAATCTCCTTCTCGCTACAAAATTTCAGGAGACTCTTTGTTCATTCAGAGAGTCTTTTTTTTGTTTGGAAAAAATAAAATAGGAGGAAAAGAATTCGATAGGAACAATGGATTCTAAGTCTAACTGGGTGATTATAATTCCGAAAGAATTTTAGTTAACATAATGCGATTTTTTTTAGATTTAAATGTCAACAAACAGGTGGCTATATAACGTTTCTTTATTCTAATCATATAGATTATAAATAAAAACTTATGCATCATTTGTTTAGTTTTACAAAAAGAAAATCATGGTAAACATAATTATTTATCTCGAGAATGAACTGATGGCGAAAGCGTCTCAGTTAGTCCATGATTTGCTTCAGAATGAGCTGGCAGCAAGTGCTTCCATAGACGAAGACAATAGCTATTTTATTCAAAAAATGGGNAAGGTCGAAAAAACTACCCATACAGTCATTACTGCTCAAACCAAGTCTTTAATGTTTACTGAAATTGTTGACTTTATTGAGAAAAATGTGGGCGAGGATGTTCCGGTGTACTCTGTTCCTTTGACCCAAATGAATGAGCAATTTAACGAATACATAAAATCAAGAACGAAAAAAATATAAATCAAAACCAAACGAATGAAAAGAATAACCATATCAAAAGGAGATGGAATTGGTCCAGAAATTATGGACGCAACACTTGAAATTTTAAAAGCGGCTGGAGCGCAATTGGAGTATGATGAAATTGAAGTAGGCGAGAAAGTTTATTTATCGGGAAACACTTCTGGTATTGCTTCCGAATCTTGGGAGAAAATTAGGAATAATAAGATTTTCTTGAAAGCACCAATCACCACGCCTTCTGGAGGTGGGTACAAAAGTTTGAACGTATCAACAAGAAAAACATTAGGCTTGTATGCCAACGTAAGGCCTTGTATGAGTTTGCACCCTTTTGTGAAAACAAAACATCCCGTAATGGATATTGTGATAATTCGTGAGAATGAAGAAGACCTGTACGCAGGAATCGAACATCAACAAACGGATGAGGTTGTTCAGTGTTTGAAATTGATTAGCCGACCGGGTTGCGAAAAAATAATTCGATATGCATTTGAATACGCGAAAAATTACGGCAGAAAAAAGGTAACTTGTTTTTCGAAAGACAACATCATGAAACAAACAGATGGATTGTTTCACGAGGTATTTAATGAAATAGCAGCTGAATATCCAGAAATTGAAAACGACCATTGGATAGTAGATATTGGCGCTGCAAAAGTAGCTGATACACCGGAGGACTTTGATGTGGTTGTGATGCAAAACTTATATGGAGATATTATTTCTGATATCGCTGCACAAATTACTGGCTCTGTTGGTTTGGCCGGTTCTTGCAACATTGGTGAAGAACACGCAATGTTTGAGGCGATTCATGGTTCTGCACCAACCATTGCAGGACAGAATATCGCAAATCCTTCTGCGCTTATTCAAGGTGCTATTTTGATGTTGAGTCACATTGGACAAAATGAAGTGGCGGATAAAATCCAGAACGCTTGGTTGAAAACAATTGAGGAAGGAATACATACAGTAGATATTTTTGATGAAAATATCAGTACCAAAAAAGTGGGGACAAAAGAGTTTGGGGAAGCAGTAATCGCCAACTTAGGGCAATTACCAAAGAAAATGCCAGTGAGAAACTCTCCAACCAACATTAACTTAAACCTGCCTAAATACACCAGAAAACCAAGACTGAATAAGGAATTGGTAGGAGTAGATTTATTTGTTCACTGGGATGGAATGGACCCAAATGACATTGGCGGACAGTTAAGAAACATCGAAATTGGCGATATCAAATTAGATATGATAACCAATAGAGGAATAAAAGTATTTCCTGATGGATTCAAAGAAACTTTCTGTACGGATCACTGGAGATGTAGATTCAAAAATGTAAACGGTGATTCCATTACAAAGAATGACATTATTCAATTATTGAACAATGCCGAGGACAAAGGAATTGATGTGATCAAAACCGAAAACCTTTATTTCTTTGAAGGAAAAAGAGCTTTCTCTTTGGGGCAAGGTCAGTAAAAACAAACAAAATAACACCAAAAGCTCTCAAGAAATTGAGGGCTTTTTTTGTGCTAAGAAATTCTTCCCCAGTTTGGTTTTTTTCTGATCAATTCAGCGAGTTGTTGGCGAATGAGGTAATTCTCTTGGAGTTCTAATCCTGGGTCTGAATTAAGTAATTCTCCTGCTAGGTTTCTGGCTGCAGCGACTAATTTGTTGTCTTTGATGAGATCGCCAATTTTTAAATCTAAAATACCGCTTTGTTGAGTTCCTAAAATATCTCCTGGGCCACGCAGTTTCAGGTCTTCTTCGGCAATCTCAAAACCGTCATTAGTTCTTACCATTGTTTCTATCCGGGTTCTGGCTGTTTCTGATAGTTTGTAATCTGTCATGAGTACACAATACGATTTGTCAGATCCTCGTCCCACTCTTCCTCTTAATTGGTGGAGCTGCGATAACCCAAACTTATTCGCGCTTTCGATTACCATAACCGTGGCATTAGGAACATTTACACCTACTTCTATCACCGTTGTAGCCACCATAATTTGGGTATGACCTTTGGCAAATTGTTGCATTTCGTATTCTTTATCCGCTGCTTTCATTTTTCCATGAACGATACTCAATCGGTATTTGGGCAGAGGAAACCTACGCGCCATACTTTCGTAGCCATCCATCAGATCCTTAAAATCTAAATGTTCCGATTCATCAATCAAGGGATACACTACATAAACTTGTCTTCCCTCTGCAATTTGTTTCTCCATGAATTTAAATACGTACAGCCTGTCTTTGTCAAATTTATGAAGAGTGGTTATTTCTTTTCTGCCAGGAGGCAGTTCGTCAATCACAGAAATATCTAAATCTCCATACACGGTCATGGCTAGGGTTCTGGGAATGGGAGTTGCCGTCATGACCAAAACATGAGGCGGAATGGAGTTTTTCTTCCATAATTTGGATCTTTGTTTCACTCCAAATCTATGTTGCTCATCTATGATGGATAATCCCAAATTTTTGAACTGAACTATCTCCTCAAGTAGGGCATGAGTCCCAATAAGAATATCCAATTCTCCCGAGAGTAATTGGGCATGAATTATTTTTCTTTCAGAAGTTTTGCTCGAGCCGGTAAGCAGTGCGCAAGTTACTCCCGTTCCTTCCAGATACTTGTGAATTGTAGCAAAGTGTTGAGTAGCTAATATTTCCGTAGGAGCCATCAGCAAGGATTGAAAACCGTTGTCTTTTGCAATCAACATAGAAAGTAATCCTACCAAAGTCTTTCCGCTTCCTACATCACCTTGGAGCAATCTATTCATATGTTTTCCCGTTCCCATGTCTTGCCTTATTTCTTTCACTACTCGCTTTTGAGCATTGGTAAGCTCAAAGGGTAGCTTGGTGATGTAAAATGTATTAAAACTGGCTCCAATCGTCTCAAATACGAATCCTTTGAGTCGCTGTTCCTGCACTACTTTTTGTTTTAGAAGTCTTAGTTGTAAAAAGAAAAATTCTTCAAATTTTAACCTGTGAATAGCTTTTTTTAGATTATCGGCACTGGTTGGATAATGAATTTCGCGGATTGCCTTTTCTCTCGAGATCAATTTCATCTCGTTCATTACCTTGTGAGAAAGTATTTCGGGAATTTGTCCCGCTATTTGCAGCACAAGTGACTTGGTGATTTTGGCAATTCCTTTGGAGTTTAAACCTGATGTGTTGGCTTTTTCTGTCGAACTGTAAACCGGCTGTAGCGAGGCTTGCACTGTTTGGGTCATTTGTTTTTCTTCAAATTCGGGATGAACCAAATTATAGGAATTGCTAAATTGAGTGGGTTTGCCAAACACGGTGTATTCCTTTCCCACAATTAGCTTGGGTTTTACCCATTTAATTCCTTTGAACCAAACTAACTCGATACTTCCCGATTCATCTTGTAAATGGGCAATAAGTCTTTTACCTCTTTTTTCACCTGCTTCTGAAACTCGCGTAATTTTTCCCTTAAGTTGAACATGAATTTCACTCGAATTGATGTGTTTTATTTGGTGTACTTTGCTTCTGTCGATATAGCGAAAAGGGTAGTAGCTTAGCAATTGGTCAAAAGTGTAGATTCCCAATTCTTTGTTTATTGTGGCTGCTCTTTTTGGGCCAACACCTTTGAGGTATTCGATTGAAGTTGATAAAAAAGACTGTGACATAGGAGATGATTGCTCAGTTCAAAAATAAACAAAAAAAACCTCTTGCATTGGATGCAAGAGGTTTTTAAACTCTTTGTATGGAGTTGAATTTATTCTTCCGTTTCAGCAGGAGCCGCAGAAGCATTCTTTTTAAGTTGAGCAATAATCATGTTGGCTACATCTTCTCCACCCTCAAAGTATAATAAACTACCTTGAGAAGAATCAAAAATGTAGGCAAAACCATTTGTTTTCGCCACTTCTTTAATTGCCGAATTCAACTGAGTTGTTAGTGGTTCCATCAGTTCCAAATACTTTTCTTCAATTTGTTTTTGCGCTTTAGTTTCAAATTGTTGAGCAGCTAATTGCATGTCTTGTATTTCAGTTTCTCTTGATTTCTGTATCGTTTTAGGTAAGGTACCTTTTTCAGTCATATACTTTTCGTAAGCTCCCTGTACGTTTTTTTGCAAATCTTGCAATTGCGCTACTTTTGAGTTTCTGTACCTTTCCATTTCTTTTTCAGAAGCAGAATACCCAGGAACTTCTTTCAGTACTTCTTGAGAATTTACATGCCCATATTTTTTTTGTGCATTGGTATTTCCAGTAAATCCAAGAGTAGCGATTGCTAATAGTGCGATTATTTTTTTCATTGTAATTGTATTAGTTTTTTTGTTGTTATATTTTATTTGGTATCGTATCCTAAGTTCTTAAGAATTCTTTTGCTCTTGTCTAGTTTCGAACTAGCATACAAGATATTTGTTTGGTTCGCTTTGTCAAAAATGAAATCGTATCCACCAACAGACGCTAATTCTTTGATAGCGCTGTATACTTTGTTTTGGATTGGCTCTACTAATTCTTTTCTTTTCTGAAAAAGTTCACCATCTACTCCAAATTTGCTTTGTTGAAATTTGGCCAATTCATCTTCTAAATTAAATATTTCTTCTTGTTTCTTTTTCTTCATTTCGGCAGGAAGCAAAAGCTCTTCTGCTTGGTATTGTTGAAACTTCTTTTGAATATTGTTCTGTTTTGCTTTGATTTCATTTTCCCATTTTTCGGATAAATCATCCAATGTTTTTTGTGCTTGAATGTATTCTGGGATATTTTCTAAAATATATTTCGTATCAACGTACGCATATTTTTGTGCAAAACTGGCTAGCGAAAACGTGATAGCAATAAGGAGGATGACAATTTTTTTCATGGTTTCAATTTTTCAATCGTGAGACAAATTTAATAATTTAAAACATATAAAGGAAACTCAATTCCCTTGGTTTTGGTCTGTTTGATTAGAGTTCTCCAATATTCATGCCAATGGTAAAATGAAATTGTCCTTGTGGTTTAAACACTCCCGGAGAATGAAGCGCTGCTCGGTATCCAGAGTCGCCTGGCGAAAGTGGGTCTAGTCCCCAACCGTAATCCAATCCAATAAGTCCAAACATTGGCAAGAACAACCTGACACCCACCCCTGCAGATTTTTTTACATCAAATGGGTTGTATTCGCTGTAGCTATTCCAAGAGTTCCCTGCTTCTCCAAATGCCAATGCAAAAACCGTAGCACTCGGATTGAGCGAAATAGGGTACCTTACCTCAACTTTGTATTTGGTAATAAGCGCATCTCCTCCTTGTGAGGACAATGAGTTGTCTTCGTATCCTCTCAATGCAATGTACTCCCTTCCAGCTAGCCTGAATCCCGTCAGTCCGCTTCCTCCATAAAAGAATCTTTCGAAAGGAGAAACACCTTTGTTTTTACTCCAAGAATTCAAAAATCCAAACCCAATACTAGAGTGCAGTACGAGTTTTCTGTCTTTTGACAAAGGGGTGTACCACTTGCTTACAAATTTGATTTTGTTGTATTCCACCCATTTAAACTTTTCTTGATTCGTCAAGTCACTGTAATCTTCTCGTCCATCAAATAAAGAATAAGGTGCTGTAGTTTTGACAGATAAAGTCATTTCCGAACCGCTTCTTGGATAAATAGGTTGGTCTACAGAGTTTCGAGAAAGGGTAAATGTCAAACTAAGGTTGTTGGCAAATCCGTTGTTAAATCCATCTAATAAGTTGTAATTATTCAAGGTGTAATATTCATACCCTAATTCTCCGTATAGGGTGAAGAAATCATCTGGAACCTTTAGTCTTGTACCCAACCCAACCGAAGCTCCTAGCACATCAAATGTTCTGGAGTCTGGATCGCCTCTGTCTGCTTGTGTCAGTTTTTGTAAGGAATAATAGGCATTTACACTGAATGTAGTAGGTTTTTTTCCACCCAGCCATGGTTCTGTAAACGACAAACTCAAGGATTGAAAAAAGATATTGGCAGATCCTCTCAAGCTCAATCGTTGCCCATCACCTGTTGGAAGCGGAGACCACGATTCTTTTTCAAAAAAGTTTCTCATCGAAAAATTGGTGAAGGACAGGCCTAAAGAACCTACAAATCTTCCACCTCCCCATCCTCCGGATAGTTCAATTTGGTCTGAAGGTTTTTCGGCAACTGTGTATTCAATATCCACCGTTCCATCAGCGGGGTTTGGCATCGGGTTTACGCCCATTCTTTCTGGGTCAAAATATCCAAGGTTACTCAATTCTCTTTGAGATCTAATGATGTCAGCTCGGCTAAAAATCATACCAGGTTTGGTTCTTAACTCCCTTCGTATTACGTGGTCATTGGTTTTGGTGTTTCCATTGATGGTAACCGTTCCAATTCTCGCTATTTTCCCTTCGTAAATTACGATATCGATATCAATGGAATCGTTTTCTACTGTTTTTTCTATCGGAGTGATTTGAAAAAATAAGTGACCTTCATCCATGTACAAAGAGCTAATATCCAATTCGGATTGACTCATGAATAATTTAGATTCCAGTTTCATTTTGTTGTATTCATCTCCTTTGTCAATCCCTAAAATCGTATCGAGTTTTCCTGTAGAATACTTCGTGTTTCCAATCCAATTAATGTTTCTAAAGTAATACTTGTTCCCTTCGTTTATCTTCATTTTAATGTTGATGGTAGAAGGGTCATTTTGATAAACGGTATCAAATGTGATTTTGGCATCTCTCAGAGCTTTGGAATTGTACAATTCGATAATTTGTTGTTTTTCAGCTTCGTATTTTTCTTCCTGAAATTTCGAACGCTTCCATACGCGGTACCACCTTTTTTCTTTGGTATCCTTAAAAGTTCTTTTGATTTTGGCATCAGAAAGTACTTGCGTTTCTTTTTTGATGAGGCTTAATGGAAACTTTGTTTTTTCTGTCAAATTGTTTCCCTCAACCTCTATTTTGTTGATTTTAATTCGGTTTCCTTTGTTGATGTTTATCACTAAAATTTGAGAATTGTTCACCGCAGAATCTGGGATACTCGTGATATTCACTTCCGTGTTAAGGAACCCTTTTTCTACGAAATAATCTTTACAAATGAATTGGGTGTTGTCCAATAAGCTCTCCGTTATTAATTTTCCGCTGTATAAATCAAGCGTTTCTTTCAAGGACTTTGCTTGAGAATTAGAGAGTCCTTTTAACTGAAAACGAGACATTCTGCTTCTTTCTTTTAGAGAAATTCGTAGGAATACGGTGGTTCCTACAATCTTATCTGCATAGATATTTATGTCCGAGTAGTTGTTCACTTCCCATAATTTTTTGATGGCCGAAGAAATGTCATTGCCGGGGATGGTGATTTCTTTTCCTCTTCTCAAACCTGAGTACGAAATTATTCTTTCTACATCTGTAATTACAGCTCCATCCACCAAGATTCCACCAATTTCATATTTTTTTGGCGTTTCGTAGCTAATCGAATTGTTTGAGAAAGAATATTGGGCAACCGCCAAATTGGGCAAGGAGCAAATTAACACTATCATTGGGAGTATAAACTTCATAAAGTTGTCTTGTAATTAAGAAAGATGATTGATTTGAGAACTTGTTTTTCCAAACCTTCTTTCTCTATTCTGGAAGGAGAGTATGGCCATTTCAAAGTCGTTTTCTTTGAAATCTGGCCAAAGTGTATCAGTAAAATAAAACTCAGAGTAAGCAATTTGCCATAGTAGAAAGTTACTGATTCTAAACTCTCCACTTGTTCTAATGATGAGTTCAGGATCAGGAATATTGGCAGTAGTCAGGTATTGGCTAAATAGTTTTTCGTCTATTTCGCTTTCTTTAATTTTTCCTGTTTTTACTTCTTTTGCTATACGTTTTGTGGCATTCAATATTTCCCATCTGGAGCTGTAACTTAGCGCCAATGTGAGAGTTATTCCTTTGTTGTTTTTCGTGTATTCGCTTGCAGAAAAAAGAGCCTGCTTAGCGAAGTCGGGCAGTAGTTCTATGTTTCCAATAAACTGGATTTTCACTTCATTTTCGTGAAGTTCCTCAATTTCTTCTGCAATCGTTTTAGCAAAGAGATTCATCAATCCGTCCACCTCATCCTTCGGTCTATTCCAGTTTTCACTCGAAAAAGTGTAGAGAGTTAGGAATTTTACGTGGTGCTTTTGCGCAGCTGTTAACACTTCGCGCACAGATCCTACTCCCGTATTGTGACCATACAACCTGTCTTTTCCGTGATTGGATGCCCACCTTCCATTCCCATCCATTATGATGGCAACATGCTCGGGTGTTTTGGTTGAATTTTCTTGGTTGGTGCTCATTGCAGTATTTTATACGCGAAAATGATAAGAATTATTGAGGTATGAAAGGCTTAGAAGCTTATTTTATGCACTTTTAACACATTTTATCATTTCGTTTTTTTGAAATTTAGTTTGACAGTTCTGTTCATTTTTTTAGAAACAGTGTCGCAAGCTGGGCATTCATTTTGAAATACATCAAGGATATAAACGGGCGTTTCAGAATCTGTTGGTACCGCAAATGTGAGGGTGTTTTCTTCGTATTGAAGTTTGTATTCTCTTGGGTCTGATTTTGTATTGCTTTCTTTGAATAGAACACTACCTTTCACGATGATGTCTTGAATTTTTTCTTTCGTAAAGTTGTTGCAAGTTAACTTACAATCGGTGTAATCGCTTGTTTCGAACAACGATTCCATAATAGAGGTTTTCACCCTATTTCCCGGCAGCCATCCGCCACATCCGCGATCGCCAAATAAAAACAAAACCATCAAGGAACCGATTCCTAATCCTAAAATGTATAAACGTACTCTTTTCCAAAAAGTCATAAAATTGAATTTAGAAAACAAAAATACAAGGAAATTATCTCAAACAGGATTCTTTTTGGTTTTATTTCATTCTTGAATGATTTCGATATCCTCTTTTTCAATTATTTCTTTGCCTTTATATTTGAGTAATAATTGAGCAATTGTTACGACATCATTTTGACAATAATTCTTAATTTTATTCAAATCATTATCCTCGTAATACGTTTTAGCCACCAAAGATCCGTCTAAATCTTGCTTGGGTGAAGGAATATTGAATACATGCGCTAGCAAGTCTAAGGAAGTGAAATGTTTGTAATCGCCAAATTTCCATAGCTCCATTGTGTCGAGGTGTAATATTTCCCATGGTTTTTTACCCGCAATATCAAGTTGTGAAGGAAGCTCAAGTCCGTTTATTAAGGTTCGTCTTCCGATAAAGGGAAAATCAAATTCTTTTCCGTTGTGGGCGCACAACATATAGTTTTCTTTCAATGTTTTGTTCAGTAATGAATTAAAAGCGATCAAAATCTCTTTTTCATCTTTTCCGTAAAAAGACTTTACTCTTAATTTTAGGCTGCCCTTTTCTTGGGCGAAATACCCAGCAGAAATGCATACGATCTTGCCAAACTCGGCATATATTCCAGCTTTGGAATAAGCTTCTTCTGCAGTTATTTCNTGGTATTTTTGAACGTATTGTGTTTTTTTATCCCAAAGATCAATGGTTCTTTTGGGCAGGTCTTGGAAGTTGTACTCTAGGGGTACAGTTTCTATATCAAGAAAAATAATTTTTTTTAAATCGATGTGTTGAAGCATGACAATGATTGGTTAAATTCTTAAGGTAATATAATGAATTCTTGGTAAACAAAAAAAGCCATCAGTAATTGGACCGATGGCTTTAAAGTTAATCTAGTTTCTGTATTTAGAATTTGAACAAATCGTCTTTAATCGTTTTGTTAACTTCAACAGTTTCTAATGTCATTTCCATTTTTTGTGGACCTTGCGCTCCTTTCAGCGAATGAGGGATTAACACTCCGTTGATAGCTTTATAGTCTTTAAATTCTTGAGTGATATTAAAATCTCCTTGTTGGGTAGACTGAACAAAAGTTTCTTTTACTTTTAAGTGAGTCTGAGTGTCATAAAGCAAAGTAAGTTTTTTTCCTGTTGGGTACAAAGCTTCAATTACGAATACTTCCTTTCCGTCTATGTTGTTTATCCCCATCAACGTTGTGTTAACTCCGTTTTCAGCATAAGCCATTTCTGGAACTAATCTTCCCTCAATATTCGATTCGATGTTTGCGTTTTCTTCAGCGGGCATTGTTTGTCCTTGCATTTGTTGCATACCTTTTTTTCCGTCAAATACAGAAGCCTGAACTACCGCATTCCCCATTTGTGGAACTTTTATTTCAGATTTTGTTTTGTTCGGAGCTTTAAAACTATTTGTCATGATTACATCCATACCTTGAATAGTCATCGAATAATCACCCGTCATAGTTTTGATGCTCTCAATCGCTTCTTTTCCTCCAATGGCTGTGATGTAATCTGCCATCACAGATTCAGCAGTTGTCCCGGCAGGTGCAGCTTTCATTTTGCTCGGTGCAGAAGTTTTGTTTCCTTCTCTATCCAGGTAGTTTACTGTACCAAATTTTGCCAATTTTTCGCCTACTTCGGCAGCATCTCCTACCACTATAATGTTCATGTTACCTGGCTTTAAGTATTTCGTTGCCACTCTTTTGATGTCTTCCACAGTGACTGCATCAATTCTTTTCAAGTAGTTTTTGAAATAATCTTTGCTTAGTTTATACTCGTCAATGTTTGCAGCGAATCTTGCCACAGTTCTTGGGCTTTCTAATGATTGAGCAAAAGTACCAGCGATGTAATTTTGAGCATTTTTTAGTTCCTCTGCCGTTATAGCTTCTGTTCTAATTCTGTTTATTTCAAACAAGAATTGTTCTACAGCACTATCTGTCACCTCATTTCGCACTTTAGCGCTCGAAGAGAAATTACCGATTAATTTATTTGATCTAATTCCTCCGTATGCTCCGTAAGTATATTCTTTGTCTTCTCTTAAGTTTTGGAAAAGTCGTCCTGCAAATCCACTTCCAAATATTTGATTGAAAACCTGAGCAGCTTCGTAATCGGCATCTCCTAGTTTAATTTCGGCAATATTGCTAATCTGAATATTGGATTGAACAGCTCCCTCTTTGTTTATCACAAATACTTGTGGTGAACTTGGCTCAGCTGGATTTTTGTAAGAATGTGAAGGGACTTCTCCTTTTTTCCAAGTACCAAATTGCTTTTTCACTAATTCTTCCGCTTCACTTTTCGTGATATCTCCCACAATCGTTAGTAAAGCGTTGTTAGGTTTAAAGTACGTATTGTAGTATCCTTTTACGTCATCCAACTTGATGTTTTTTAATGACTCTTCGCTCATAAATTCTCCGTAAGGATGACCTTTTCCGTACACAATTACAGATTTTACGTCACTCATTATGGCATCAGCATCAGTTGCGTTCGATTTTATTGCTGTTACACTTTCCGTGATACTTTTTTCTAGTTCATCTTCAGGAAATACTGGATTTAACGTGATGTCTGCCAAGATATCCATTAATTTACTGTTGTATTTTGATAGTCCTGATGCGTATACACCACCTGAATATGCTCCAACATTTGCCCCAATAAAATCGACTTCTTTGTTCAGGTTTTCTTTCGTTCTGTTTTTTGTTCCAGCCTCTAGTAAATCTCCCACCATCGAAGTGTAACCCGCTTTGTTTCCTTCTACAATTGGATCTATGTCAAAAGACAGACTGTATGATATTGTTGGTAGTTTGTGATTTTCTATCACATACACTTTCATTCCGTTTTCTAAGGTGAACTCTTCATGTTCCCCTATTTTTAATTCTTTTGCTTCGGATGCACTTGGACGAATACTTCTGTCAAGGGCAGTTTCTTTTGTGCTACAAGCAGTAATTGCTAATATTGAAGCGATTGATATGATTATATTTTTCATGATTCTTTTTCTTTTAAAATTGATTGTTTGAGCTCTCTCTTATTTTTTTGGTAAATAATAAAGTGTCACGCTATTTGATTGAACCAAATATTTTTTTGCTACGCGTTGAATATCTTCTCTCGTAACAGCTCGGTATTTTTCCAATTCTGTATTGATTAATTCTGCATCTCCAAACATTACGTGGTAAGTAGCCAAACTTTCTGCGATTCCTTTCATTGAAGAATTGCTGCTCACAAAATTTGATTCGGAAATATTTTTAATTTTTTGAAATTCTTCCTCAGAAATTAATTCATTCTGCAATTTTTCAATTTCAGCAACAATTCCTTTTTGAATATCTGCCACCGTGTAACCTTGGTTTGGCAAACCTAAGGTAGCAAAGAATCCTGCGCTTTCGAAATTCATAGAAAAACCAGCCACTTGAAGAGCCATTTGCTTGTCTTCTTTCAAAGCAGTATTCAATCTAGAACTTTTTCCGTTTGATAAGATAGTAGAAAGCATTTCAAGCGCATAAGCATCTTTTGTACCTTGAGCTGGCACTTTGTATGCCTGAAAAACAGCATCCAACTGAATGTTGTCATACACCGTATCTACAATTGGTTGCGTTAGTAAAGCACCCGATACGTTTGGTCTGTTTATTTCAGCAATGCCTTTAGGTATTCCGCTAAAATATTTTTTGATGTATTTTTTTGCCGTTTTTTCATCAATGTCTCCTGTAATCACTAATGTTGCATTGTTTGGAACATAATACATGTCATAAAAATTTTGAAAATCTGCAATCGAGGCAGCGTTCAAGTCTGCGAACGATCCAATAGGAGTCCACTCATAGTTTGTTCCTTGGAACATTCTTTTAGAAATCTCCATGTACCAGCTAGAATAAGGTCTGTTGTCCGAAGTTCTTTTTTCTTCTTTCACTACCTCTCTTTGGTTATCAACTCCTGCCTGAGTGATTTTTGCATTCAACATTCTTTCAGATTCCATCCATAAGCCCAATTCCAATTGATTGGATGGCAATACACAATGGTAATAAGTTTGGTCACTCGAAGTATAAGCATTAATGGTTCCTCCAACAGATTGAACTATTTTTGCATATTGATCTTGTGCAATATTTTCTGATTCTTCGAACATCAAATGTTCAAAAAAGTGAGCATACCCTGTTTTTCCTGTAGTTTCGTTTTTGGAACCTACGTGATACAGAACGCTTACTGCAATTATTGGAGTAGAATTATCTTTATGTAAGACTACATGTAATCCGTTATCCAAGTCAAACTCGGTGAATTTAATGTTGTTTTTTTGGGCAAAACTGTTTCCTAGAAGGAAAGCAGACGCCAGGAGTAGAGTTATTTTTTTCATGTATTAGCTTTAGTTTGATTCAAAAATAATAAAAATACTGAGGTTTCAACAAAATATAGGGACAAGAGGGATTATTTGTACATAAATGGGATTTTAAGTGTCATCCTAAAAATTAACTTCCAATATGTAAGGAATAGTTCGTTTATCTAGTTAATTTTGAAACAGTATCCAATTTTGTTCTTTTTTGTTTTGATATCATTCGAAGCAAAGAGTTTTAACATTGGACTAACACAATAACAAAAAGGATGGTGGAAGCAAAAAAATACCTGGGTCAACATTTTTTGAAAGACGAAGAAGTTTGTCTGGCAATTGCAGACGGAATGCCTGAGGCAAAAACGGAAGAAAAAATTATAGAAATTGGACCGGGAATGGGAGCAATTACCAAATACCTAATGAAACGCTTCCCCAATNTGAGTGTCGTAGAAGTGGATGGAGATTCTATTACTTATTTGTCACAAACCTATTCNGAACTCGATATCGTAGATTATGATTTCTTGAAGCTTGATTTAAATAAACTAAACGANGGGAATCCATTTAAAATTTTCGGAAATTTTCCTTATTTTATCTCTTCCCAAATTTTAACCAAAATTTTTGAGAATAAACAGTTAATCTCAGAAGTGGTAGGGATGTTTCAAAAAGAAGTATCTGAAAAAGTAAATGCTCAACCGGGTAATAAAAACTACGGTATTATTAGCGTCTTTATTCAAGCGTTTTATTCGGTGGAGTATTTGTTTACAGTTCCAGAGGGAGCATTTGATCCTCCACCAAAAGTAAAATCAGGAGTGATTCACTTGAAAAGGAACGCAGTGGAATCACTTGGTATACGTGATAGTACTTTCAAGCAAGTAGTCAAGCTAGGATTTAATCAGAGAAGAAAAACCCTAAGAAACTCTCTGAAATCTATTCTGCCAGAAGCCGTAAGAGAAGAAGCTATATTAACTAAGAGACCCGAACAACTTGCCGTGAAAGAGTTTATAGAAATTGGAAAAATGATTGAAAGCAATCAATAAATATGAAAGAAATGGAAGAAGAGAAAAAGTTATACTTATTAGATGCCTACGCATTAATTTTTAGAGCCTATTACGCCTTTATTAAAAATCCAAGAATTAATTCTAAAGGGTTAAACACATCGGCAGTTTTGGGATTTACCAACACCTTGCTGGATATCCTCAACAACCACAAACCTACCCACATAGCTGTTGTTTTTGATTTTCCCGCTGCTACCTTGCGTACGCAAGAATTTGCCGCATACAAAGCAAATAGGCAAGAAACTCCAGAGGATATAAAAAAGTCTGTGCCTATCATTATGGATATTATTCGAGCTTTTCACATTCCTATTTTGATGAAAGAAGGGTACGAGGCGGATGATGTAATTGGGACACTTTCGGTAAAAGCCGAAGAGGCTGGTTTTACTACTTATATGATGACTCCTGACAAAGATTTTGGACAATTGGTTACCGATAAAGTGTTTATGTACAAGCCTGCGCGAATGGGGAAACCNGCAGAAATTTTGGGTGTAAAAGAGATTTGCGATAATTTTGAAGTGGAGCATCCCAAGCAGGTAATAGATATTTTGGGTCTTTGGGGAGATGCGGTAGACAATATTCCGGGTATTCCGGGTATTGGAGAAAAAACGGCCAAAAAACTCATAAAGCAATACGGCTCTGTGGAGAATTTAATTGCCAATGCAGAGGATCTAAAGGGAAAACAAAAAGAAAATGTCATCAACTTTGCAGAGCAAGGATTATTATCCAAAAAGTTAGCAACTATTATTTTGGATGTCCCTGTTGAATTTGATGAAAAAGATTTAATCATGTCTGAGCCAGATAAGGATAGAATCATAGAATTATTTAGCGAATTGGAGTTCCGGACTTTGGCCAAAAGAGCTTTTGGTGTAGAGATTCAGAACACGACCACAGAAGGTCAATTGGATATGTTTTCTTCTTCTGCTTCACAAGGAGCAGATACCAGTGAATCGGCCGAAGCGATAGATTTTAAAACGATAGAAACGGTAAAGAATAACTACGAATTAGTAGAATCTGAAGAGAAGAGAAGGGAATTAATAGCGCTGCTTGATTCTCAAAAATCTGTTTGTTTTGATACGGAAACGACTTCACTGGATGCCCTTTTGGCCGAGCTAGTTGGAATCGCTTTTTCATTCAAGAAGGGCGAAGGGTTTTACGTTCCGTTTCCTGAAAGCAGAGAAGAGGCGAAAAAAATTCTGGGAGAGTTTAGACCTGTTTTTGAGAATGATCAGATTGAAAAAATTGGTCATAACTTAAAATATGATTTGGCTGTTGTTCAGAATTATGGTTTAACTATTCGAGGTAAATTATTTGATACCATGATTGCCCATTACCTTATTCAACCAGATATGCGCCATGGGATGGATCTGTTGGCAGAGACCTATTTAGGGTACAAGCCAGTTTCTATCGAAACTTTGATAGGAAAAAAAGGGAAGAACCAAAAGAATATGCGGGAGCTTGATCCTTCAGAAGTGTTTGAGTATGCTTGTGAAGATGCAGATATTACTTTTCAGTTGAAAAAGCTGTTTGAAGAAAAATTGAAAGAAACAAATACTGAAAAGCTGTTTTGGGAAATTGAGATGCCGTTGTTGCCTGTTTTAGAAAAAATGGAAAGGGAAGGGATCAATTTAGACGTAGAAGCGCTGGGCAGTTTTTCAAAAGAGTTGGAGGCAGATTTAGTCGAGCTGGAATCGAAAATAAAGGAACTAGCTGGGTTTTCAGATTTTAATTTAGATTCTCCTAAACAATTGGGTGAAGTGCTATTTGAAAAAATGGAAATAGACGTAAAAGCAAAAAAAACCAAGACTGGGCAGTACTCAACAAGTGAGGATACCCTGAGCAAAATGGTGGGGAAACACGAAATATTTGACAAGATTCTGGAGTATCGGTCACTCAAAAAACTAAAATCAACTTATGTGGATGCGCTTCCGCTTCTTATCGCTGAGGATACCAAAAGAATCCATACCAGTTACATGCAAACCGTAGCAGCAACAGGAAGATTAAGTTCCGTAAATCCCAACCTTCAGAATATTCCAATTAGAACGGAGAAAGGTCGATTTATCAGAAAAGCATTTATTCCAAGAAATGAGAAATTTACTCTTTTGGCAGCGGATTATTCTCAAATTGAGCTGCGTATAATTGCAGCCTTGAGTGGAGATGAGGGAATGATAGAAGCATTTGTGCAAAAACACGATATTCACTCTGCAACAGCCTCCAAAGTGTTTGATGTACCGATGGAAGAGGTGACTAGAGAAATGAGGAGTAANGCTAAAATGGTGAATTTTGGTATCATCTACGGAATTTCTGCTTTTGGATTGGGGCAAAGATTGTCTATCCCTAGAAAGGAAGCCAAGGAAATAATCGATAGCTATTTTGCTAAATATCCTAAAATTAAATCCTACATGGATGAGGCTATAGTTCAAGCTAAGGCCAACGGTTATGTAGAAACAATGTTAGGGAGAAGAAGAAACTTGAAAGATATAAATTCAAGTAATGCAATAGTGCGTGGTCATGCTGAACGAAACGCAATTAATGCACCAATTCAGGGGACAGCCGCAGACGTGATAAAAATTGCCATGATAAATGTTTTGAAGGAAATGAAGGTGAAGAAATTAAACTCTAGAATGTTGCTTCAAGTTCATGATGAACTCGTTTTTGATGTGGATAAAAACGAGATTGAGGTAATGGAAAAACTAGTGAAAGATAACATGGAGAATGCTGTAAAAATTGTGGTTCCGTTGGAGGTGGAAATGAGTACGGGAGACAATTGGCTGCAAGCCCATTAAAAAAATAGACTGCCGACAAAGTTGGTTGATACATCCAACTATTTGGTTAATTGAAAAAAACAAAGAAACGATGCTTACAAATAACGACATCATGAAAAAGCTAAGAGTAGCTCATAAACTGAGAGATGAGGATATTCTAAAAGTATTGGAGTTAGTTGATTTTAAAATGACTAAACCAGAACTGAACGCTATTTTTCAAAAAGAGGATCATAAGAATTACCAAGAGTGTGGAGATCAATTGCTTCGAAATTTCTTGAATGGTTTAATTATTCACTTGAGAGGGCCAATGCCCAAGAAGAACGAAAACCCAGTTTCGCAAAAGAAGTTTGTAAAACCGCATCCTGGTAAGAAGTAGATGATTTAGTTCATCCAAAAACAATCCTGCCAGTCGGTCAACATGTGGAGTAAAAGCCCAATGCTGATTATTCGCGTTTTTCTCCAAAACAGTCCTAAAGTGTANGCAGAAATCGCATAACTTGAATGAAGAGGATGAAAATTTATGCTACAGCGGTTGGTTACAAAAATATCCTCTGCCAATAAATGGTCTAAGTCTACTAGCATGGTCAGTATAAATACGAAAGAAACTATTTTCCAATTTTTCTTGTAAAACACAATCGCAATCAAAATTGGAAGAAGGAAATGCAATCCATAATGAACAAGAAAACGAATAATCTCCATTATTCAGTTTTCCAGAGTGTGTTGCAGGCCGTGCACTTTATCTGAGGGGTCTTGTTGAGCAAAATGCGATAGGTCAAAACGCCTTCTTTGCAAACGTAGCAAGTCATAGAGGGTGACATTCTCTTTCTTTTCTGATAAGCTTTTACCCTACAGTTTGTAGAACAAAACTTTTTTGCTTTTTGAGATTTGATTGAAATTTCTTTTTTACAAAATNGACAAGTAGACATGAAGGGTTTTTTAAATCGAATGNAAGATGAAAAAAAAGATTGTTTTTTGAAAACATAAGAATGAAAAAAAAGTTGAACTCAAGATTTTATTTNTAGTGCTCCTGTTCTTTTTGGTTGAGCTTGAAAGAAATTATCAGATAAAGTTTAGGATGCGAAAAAAATTTGTAAATTAGCCAATATTATAAAAAAAATAAGATGAAAAAAATAGTTATTAGCCTATCCTTAGCCTGTTTAATTGCCTTGTCTAGTTGTGGTAGTAAAGAATATACTTGTACCTGTACATTAACTGACGCAACGCCTACATCACCTCAGCCAACAACCACTACCGAAACAGTCATAACTGGAAAGAAAAAGGATGCTACAACCACATGTGAGACTGGCTCTTATCTGAATGGCTATTTAAAAAATGAGTGTAAAATAAACTAACACACATAAACCCGAGCTCAACGGAAAGCAATATTTCTTGAGTTTGTGATAAAAAAGCTGTATATTGCACCCAAATTAAACCGAATTATTATGAAAAAAATTGTACTAGGGCTGTTAATTGCAACAGCATTCGTAGCGTGTCGTAAGACTTCACCTATGGAAGAATCAGAAAACACTTTAGAAGTGACAGAATCAAATATGGCTGTTATTGGAAAAAGAACTGCTACATGGTGTGGTCCATGTGGATCTTGGGGATTTCCTCAATTTGAGTCGCTAAAAGAATCATATAAAGGAAAAGCTGTATTCATGGCTTGGAAAGATGCTTTTACCACTGTAGAAGGTTCTACTTTATTTACCGAGGTAGGTCCAACATTTAATTTAGGTGGGAGTGTTCCAACTTTCTTTTACAACTTCATTCCAAACGCCAATGACTCGATAATTACAAACCACATAGAATCCGATTACGTAGAAGCGAATGCAAACTATGAAATGGAAGTCTCTGGTGAAAAAGTTATGTTGAAGACAACAACAAAGTTTTTCTCAGAAGTTTCGGGAGAATACTACCTAGCACCTTACATGATTGTAGATGGTATAATAGGTTACCAAAATGGACATGCAGATGGGAATAACACGATTCATCATAATTATGTTGCCAGAATTGCTAAGCCAACTACGGTGAGCTCAATAGAAAATTTTGGTTATCAGTTAACAACAAACGGTGCATCAAGAGGGTATACAATTAATCTTGAGTTCGAGGCTAAAAAAGAGGTTTCTTGGAAAACAAAAGATATTTCTTTTGGTTTAGTCATATTTAAGAAAGAACCATGGGGCTTACAATTTGTAAATGCTTTCACGAAATAAATCAAGCAAGGAAAACCAAGTAATCTGATATGGATATAAAAAAAGTAGTGTTGTCGATCGCACTTCTAACTTGTATGTTGGAAGTGTTTTCGCAAGTAAAATTTGGAGTGAGAGCAGGAGTTGGTTATTACAGAGTTCCTCAATCTTCGACAGGAGCAATTCTATCTAAATATAATTCCATTAAACCCGAAATAGATCAATTGGATTTACAATACGCTAAAACTGATGGAATAGGTTATAATTTTGGTTTGTTTTTAGATTATTCTTTAACGAAGGCGGTTGGTATTCAAATTGAACCCTCTGTGAGTCTAAGGAATTATAATGAAGTTTTGAAAAATTTCTCTGAGAATCAATTAGCTTCCGTAATTTCAGAAAATTATATTTATAATGAATTAATATATTTGGATCTTCCGTTATTATTTAAACTAAATCTTTCACCCAACACTGGAAAGTATGGGAGGAAAAGCTATTTTAGTATATTTGCAGGTCCTCAATTTGGACTCTTCCTAGGAAAAACGGAAAGTAATGTAGTAACAACAAGTGTAACAATCTATGACCAAACAACTGTTAATACTTCAAATTCTGAAAGGCCTGGTAAATTTAATATTGATTACAATACCCTGGATATAGCAGCTGTTGTAGGAGGGATGTATGATTTCGAAAAAGGGTTGAGATTTGGAGCTCGTTATGTGGGCAGCCTGATGCCAGTCACACAAAATATTAATTTTGATTCATATCATCATTCATTTCAATTGACTGTAGGTTATAATTTTATCCCGCAGAAAAGAAGAAAAAGAAGAAGATAATTATACAACAAAAAATAGTAAAGGCCATTGTGAATTCTTGCAATGGCCTTTTTTTGTGTGGCTTGTTTATAAAGAATGTATCTAAGTGCAAAAGATTTTATGGGTTTTTGGCTCACAATTTAATGGTATTTCTCGCAAGCTCTATAAACTTTAATTGGAAATGAATTAAAATATTCCATATCCCCTATATATAACTGTTCAAAGCAAAATTAGAGACTTAATTATTGATCAAGTCGTTTCCCAACTGAAAAATATATCTCACAAAAAAAGCCTACTAACATTTTTAGTAGGCTTCTGGTATTATCAGTTGATATGATTATCCGTGAATCATTTTATAAATGACTTTGTAGGCTGTTGTGTATTTTCTTAGATAGTCTTCGTTTTCTCCGTAGAAGTAGGGCTTTCCAATTTCAATAATCGCCTTTGCTTCGTCTACTTTCTTTTTGCTGTTTAAGTAATCAGCATATTCAATGAGTGCTAATCTCAAAAACACTTGTTCCATTTCAGACATTTCGTCAAACGGTTTGATTGGTTTCATCGGGCCACCAAAAATGTCTTCAATTTTTTTGTTTTTCTTAGCCAATTCTTTATCAGTCAATTCCTCTTCTTTCGGCATTTCATCTCTCGTGGGGGCTAGTCTTTCAATTTCTGGCATAATTACCTTCAGCATCTTTTTACCTTCGGTAGTGTTTTTTACTTTTAGTTCCAATACTGCAGTAAGTAAATAGGCTCCTTTATCATTTGGATCCATTTTATGGATTTTAGTCATAAGTCCTAACGATTTCTTAGCTGACTTGTATACTTTCGCTTTTCGGTCTTCCAACATGTAGTTTTCAACTTCTTCTGCAACTAACTTTTTTAATTCTTCAAAATGTGTGATGTAATCATCGTAATATTGACCGGCTTTATCTTTTTTGCGGTATTTACCTGCATAGCTCAAAGCATCATTAAATGCTTTTTTAAATTCTTCCACTCCCTCATTAGTTTGTGAAATTCTCAAGCAAGACATGGAGGCATACACATAGATTTCTGGATTATCTTTGAATTTTGGATTCGAAGAAAACTTAATCGCATCATGAGCGCAATCTTGGTACTTTTCTTCTCCGTACATATCTCTAAGCTTTTCGACCATTTTGTCGTCTCTTTGGGCCATCGAATTTCCAAACGTTAATAGCGAGATTCCTAAAAATAATAGTGTCTTTTTCATCTTGTTAATTTTAATAGTAATTTTGCATCTGAGATTCCAATTATAGTGCCAAAAAAGGACTTACTCAATTGCGAGGTCAATAATAACAAATTTATAACAAATGAAGTGGTTATCCAATAGAATATCTTTTCATCGTCATAGTGAATATACAACTATTCTTATATCTACCAAAGTAGAGAAGTGGAAAGAAGGAGTTTTGCTAGCATGGATGGTTTTGTGGTTGTTTGTGGGGGGGGCAATCTTAGGAGTAGCTTTGTCCGAAGATTATTTGAATCGAATTGCGGGAGATACTCCAAAGAGTCAATTGCAATTGTTTTTACTTTTGTTTCTAGTGTTTTGGGGATATTATTTATACAAAATCATCAAAGTATATCTTTGGAGAAAAAAGGGAGTCGAGTATTTGAAATTAAATAAAGAGTCATTAGTCATAAAAAGAGGGTATGGAAAGTTTGGCAAAGCGCACAGCTATTTCTTGACGAACATGAGTTCAATCGAATTATTAGAGCGCTCGGTTCGGTCCTATTCTTGGGTTATGCAAAGTGCATTTTGGGATATAGGCAATGAAAGCTTAGAATTTGAATATCAAGGAAAAAAAATCATTTTTGGTGTGCAGTTAGAAGTCGAGGAGACCAAAAAACTGAGGCAATTTTTGCGAACAGAAATAAGAAAAATTGAGATCGAAAAACGACCTAAGAAAAAATGATTTGGGATTAGTTATATTTTCAAAACTTTCTCGTTTTCATTTGAGTTAAACCAGGAAGAATAGATTATTCTCTGTTAATCTGTTGTTAAGTACTTTGTAGAAAAATAATATTTTTATTAGGTTTGAATCACAATATTTAAGGCGAAATTTACACACAAATACATAAACAAAATACCTATGAAAAATTTAACATTATCATTTAGCTTATTTTTAGTAGCTGCGTTCTCTATGAACTTTATGTCTACAACAAACTTTGAAGATACAGATTTGGCAGGGGCAGAAATTGCCATTGACAAAGACGTGCACGATTACGGAACAATTGCCAAAGGTTCTGATGGTAGTTGTTATTTTACAATTACGAATAATGGAGATGCGCCATTAACCATTACAAGAGCGAAAGGAAGCTGTGGATGTACGGTACCGGATTGGCCAAGAGAACCTATTGCACCAGGACAATCTGCAAAAATGAAGGTGACGTATGATACAAATAGACCTGGACCTATCAACAAATCGGTAACAATTACCTCTAACGCTACTAACGCTCCTACAAAAATCGTGAGAATCAAGGGTAATGTGACTTCGTCTCCGGCTAACTAATCGATTAGTATTCATCTAACAAAATTATTCAAATGAAAAAAATAATAGTATACACAGGTTTGGCAATTGCGGCCTTTGGATTTTCTACTTCTACTTTTGCTCAAGGCACTGAACTTGTTCAAGGAGCAAAATTGTCGCTTGATAAAGAAGTACACGATTACGGAAAAATTAAAAAAGGAGCAGATGGAAGTTGTTACTTCACCATAACGAATAATGGAACAGAACCATTAACTATAACAAATGCAAAAGGTAGTTGTGGATGTACTGTGCCAAGTTGGCCAAAGGAACCAATTATTCCTGGTGAATCTGCGAAAATGAAAGTAACCTATGCCACTAATAGAGTAGGTCCTATCAACAAATCAGTTACGATTACCTCTAATTCGGCTGACGGGAAAGTGAAAATGGTAAAGATCAAAGGAGAGGTGTTAAAGCCTGCGCCAGAAGATGGAGCTCCAGTTATAAAACAAAAGAGTCCGATGTTGAACTAATCGTTCGGCATTACAACCTATAAAAAAACCGTTCTGAGTAATCAGAACGGTTTTTTTTGTTCAATATGTACTTCGGTTTATATCGAAGTAAGAGTGAAAGTGTATGATTCCATAATTAAATTACACAATAGTTTTTTACAAGCTGTATCTACTTTTTCATTTGCTTCAGCTTCGGTACCAGCCTCTACTTTTAGTGTAATGTGTTTTCCGATACGTACGTTTGAGATTTCGTTAAGTCCCAAATTTCCCATACTTTGGGTAACGGCTTTTCCTTGTGGGTCCAAAATCGCCTCAAGTGGCATAATGTCTATTTCTGCTTTAAAATTCATGTTTAGGTAGTTTTTCTAGTCTTGTAATGATAATGTGATGACAAAAGTATATACAAAAGGATAATAAATGGAATGACAGCCAAGATATTTGTAAACAACCCAAAGAGAATTGTTAAAATAACGGTTCCAATCAATAGAATGACTCTGTAAATATTGTCCCCTTCAAGTTTTGTGTTTTTTATTTTTAAGGAGAACATTCGAAAGTTTGATGTCATCAATAGCGACATGATGATAACAAGTGAGGTAAAAATGAATATTCCTTGTTCTGGATGGTAGTTTTTTATGATAAAAAACATTCCCACCCAAAAGAGGGAATTTGCCGGTGTAGCTATTCCCTTAAAATAGTCTGTTTGTTGTGTGTCTACATTGAATTTTGCAAGTCGTAAAGCAGAGAAAACTGGTATCAATACAAACAAAAAGCGCAGCAAAGTCTCATTAGGGTAAAATTCATGTATCATTGCGAAATAAAGAAATCCAGGAGCTACCCCAAAGGTTACCATATCCGCTAAGCTGTCTAGCTGAGCTCCAATTTCGCTTTGTACCTTTAATAAACGAGCCNAAAATCCATCGAGGAAATCCAAAATTGTGGCTATCAGAATGANCCAAATCCCCAATTCTATATGGGAATAACTTCTATTGACTAGTCCTCTGAGTCCTTGCTCAATAGGGAAAGTAAATTCGATAAAAGATAAAATCGCAAATACTCCACAGACCAAATTAAGTAGCGTAATAAAATTCGGGATGTGTTGTTTGATTTTCATGTATATAAAGATAAGGATTGAATTAGGATTTACAATAAAAAAAAGAAGCAGTCATTCCGTTCTTGAAACGGAACCTGTTAATAAATACAAGTGCTGTAAATTAACAGACCCTGAATCACACTTCGATAAATTCAGTACAAGAGTTCAGGGTGACTCGGTCTTTTTTTTCTTTAATGGCTGAGGCTTTTCGGTTAAGTCACTCTTTTCCGAAGTGTCTGGGACAGGCTTATACATTCTAAATATATTCTAAATAATCGGGGTTCGGATTTGAGCAAATCTGCGGGCTGAGTTTAAATTAATAACAGCGATTTCAAGTATCGAAGCCCAACTAATTCAGATGAATTCCCGATATTTGTACTTCAACACAATTCTTATGACAACAAAAGCAATTCTTGTAATTTTAGATGGTTGGGGGCACGGAAAAAAAGACAGTTCCAATGCTATACATCTCGCTCAAACTCCCTTTGTGGATAGTTTGTACAATAATTACCCAAATACCGAACTTGTTACCTTCGGAGAGGAAGTAGGTTTGCCAGATGGACAAATGGGAAACTCAGAAGTAGGCCATTTGAATATTGGTGCAGGAAGAGTTGTTTATCAGGATTTTGCTAGAATAAACAAGGCGGTAAAAGATAATTCGATTAAAGAGGAAACTGCCTTGAAAGATGCATTTAGCTATGCCAAGAAAGAGGATAAAAATGTTCATTTCATAGGCTTGGTTTCTCCAGGAGGAATTCACTCTCACGAAAATCATTTGTATAAACTATGCGAGATGGCGGAAGAATCGGGAGTGGCTAATAGTTACATTCATGCCTTTACAGATGGGAGAGATTGTGACCCTAAAAGCGGATTGGCTTCATTAAAATCCCTGGAAAGCGAGATTGAAGGAACTTCTACCCAATTGGCTTCGGTGATAGGAAGGTATTACGCTATGGACAGAGATCATCGCTGGGAACGTATCAAATTGGCATACGATCTGTTAACGAAGGGAGAAGGGGAAAAGACAAACGATTTGGAAGTGGCAGTAAGTAATTCTTATGCGAATGATGTAACAGATGAATTTATTAAGCCTGCCGTGAAAACTGATGAACAGGGAACACCCGTAGCTGTAATTGCTCCAGGCGATGTGGTGATTTGTTTTAATTTTAGAACGGATAGATGCAGGCAAATAACTGAAGTTCTCACTCAATCAGATAATCCAGAGTTTGGTATGTCTAAACTAGATTTATATTATGTGACAATGACTCAATACGACAAGCAGTTTAAGAATGTTGAGGTAGTATACACCAAGGATAATTTGAAAATGACGATGGGTGAAACCATCTCTCAAGCCGGACTAAAACAAATACGAATTGCAGAAACTGAGAAGTATCCTCACGTTACTTTTTTCTTTTCGGGAGGAAGAGAAGAGGAGTTTGAAGGGGAATCGAGGATTTTGGTGAATTCACCCACAGTAGCCACTTATGATTTGCAGCCAGAAATGAGCGCTCCGATTGTTACCGAAAAGATTCTGAAAGAAATTGAGAGTCAATCTGCTGATTTTATTTGTTTGAATTATGCAAACACCGACATGGTTGGCCATACCGGGATTCAATCGGCTATTATTAAAGCAGTAGAAAAAGCAGACTCTTGTTTGAAACAAGTAGTGGAATCCGGTTTAAGGAACGACTATAGTTTTGTCATTATCGCTGATCATGGCAATGCAGAATTGAATGTGAATCCTGATGGAAGTCCCAATACTGCCCACACAGTGAATCCCGTTCCTTGTTTTGTGATTGCCAAGGGTGTTTCACAAATTAATCCAGGAAAATTAGGGGATATTGCTCCAACCTTGTTACATTTAATGAATGTTAAACAGCCAAAAGAAATGACAGGAATTAGTTTGGTGGAGAATTAGTAGAAATGAGAATAGCAATTTACGGCAGAGAATTTTCGGATGATTTTATTCCTTACTTTCAATTATTAATTGATGAGTTGGACAGAAATGAGGTTGACTATTTCATTTACTCCAAATTCCACAAAAATGTGGTGAATAAAGGAATAACTTTTGGTCAAGAGGTAAAAGAATACACCAGAAAGACCTATCCGAAGCTTAAATTAGATTTTTTATTTAGCATTGGTGGTGACGGAACTATTCTCGATACCTTGACTAGTATTAAGAAAGGAATTCCGGTGGTAGGGGTTAACTCTGGCAGACTCGGATTTTTATCGAATACAGCAAAAACAGAAATAAAAAAAGTCTTACTTCAGCTTATAAGTAAAGAGTATCGAATAGAAGAAAGGGCGATGCTTTCCCTGGAAACTAAATCAAAGCTTTTTGGTAAATATAATTTTGCATTGAACGAGTTAACGGTTCATAAAAAAGACTCTTCCTCCATGATTACAATACATGTATTTGTGAATGGTATTTTCTTGAATTCGTACTGGGCAGATGGACTTATTATTGCTACACCGACAGGTTCTACAGCTTATTCACTAAGTTGTGGAGGGCCCATTTTGATGCCTAATTCAAATAACTTTGTTATCACTCCCATCGCTCCACACAATCTAAATATTAGACCAATGGTAGTACCAGATGACAGTGTGATTGAATTAAAAGTAGAAGGAAGGGAACAGAAATTTTTGGCAACATTGGATTCTAGGAGTGAGGAGATTTCTACAGTCAATCATTTGGTTGTTACCAAATCTGATTTGAAGATAAATTTGGTTCAATTTCCCAATCAAGATTTTTTTAAAACTATCCGTAACAAACTATTGTGGGGGATGGACAAGAGGAATTAATACTTTATTATTTTTTTTCTGACTAATTCGTTCGATTTAGAGGATAGAAGTAAAAAATAAATGCCGTTTTCGCACTTACTCAAATCAAGAGTCATTTGTTTGTTTTTATGGTAATTGGAATAAATCATTTTTCCTTCTACATTCAATAAAAGGACATTCATCCCTTCCCAGTCTTTAGATTTAGTTTTTACATCAACAGTTATAAAACTGTTTGTTGGATTTGGATAGAAGTTAATTTCTAAGTTGTGTTCTCTCTCTTCAATGCTACTCGGAGGCCCTATTACAACGGTTTTTTTCTTCTTGATAGAATCTGCTAATACAGAGTATAGTTCAATTCCCGAAAATCCATTGTTGGCGGTAAGAAATAAGGTAGTGTCTATGAGTGTGCAGTTAAAAGGGATAGAGCCACCACCATTTGTGTCGATGTTTAGCCTGACTGTTCCCGTGTCGGTACCGTCACTTTTCCACAACTCTGTAGATGATCCACCACCAAAACTTATGGCATCTAAGAATAATCTCCCATTGGCATCGAATAAGAATTTGGAATTGTTCAAGAATCCGTTGTCCAATCCTGGGTTCATATCTTTTACTAAAAAGGTTCCTGAATCGGTTCCGTTTGAACGCCACAATTCCAAACCGTGTGCACTATCTTGAGCATTAAAATAAAGAATTGAGTCAATGACTATTCCTTTAAAGTGATTTACTGGTAATCCGTGGAGGTTACCTGGGTAAATGTCTTTCAGGATTCCTGTACTCGATGGAGTACCGTGAGTGATCCATAACTCTCGACCATAATCGATTGGGGTTGTATTGTCTTGATTGAAAATGAGAGTAGTAGAGTCAAGTGCAATCATATAATCATTTCGAGACAAATCTGTTATTTTAATGGTTCCGGAGCTTGTTCCGTTAGATTTCCATAGTGATGTTCGACCTCCTATAAATACTTTGAAATAGAGATGGTTTCCCACTATTGTAGGAGACGTAATATCAGCGCTACCAATTCCTGAGTTGATGTCCTTAACGAGTATCGTGCCAATGTTTGAGCCATTAGTTCTCCACAATTCATCTCCCGAAACCCCATCGTTGCCAATAAAATATAATTGACCGTTAACTTCATTAAAAAAGGGGGGATTTGGCCAAGGAGTTCCATCGTTGGTTCCGGGATTAATATCTTTTAGTAATATAGTACCAGAAACTGTTCCATTTGTTTTCCAAACTTCTTGACCGGATATTCCGTCACTAGCAAGAAAATATAAATCATTTTGGTAAATGGTAAAGCTTTTTGGATGGATAGAATTACCACCTCCGTTGAATGTTTTTATGTGTTGTGTTGTGGCTGCCGTACCTGAACTTTTCCATAGACTTAAATTTCCTGTAGCGAATTCTCTCGTAACAAAAATTAGATTTCCATTCAGATCAACAAAGCTTTCGTCCAAGATAGTTCCAATTGAGGAGAATGTTATAAGAGTATCTGTCCCAGCTAAGGTTCCATCGCTAGTCCATAATTCTGTTCCGGTTCTACAACTGAAAAATAGTTTGTTGTTTACCTCTATAAAATCTCTCAGATTATCTGTGCTTGCACTCCCTGGAGTGAGGTCTTTTACTAACTTAGTTCCGCTTGTTGTTCCGTCACTTTTCCAAAGTTCAAATCCAACTAATCCATTATCAGCTGAGAAAAATAATTCTCCATTTACATTTGTCAGATTTTGAGGGGATGAGGAAACACCAAAACTTTGATTTATATTTTTAACCATGATAGGTGGTTGACCTAATAGACCGTTAGTCCAAAATGAAATAGACAGAAGAACAAAATGAAAATAACGCATTTTTTATGTGGGTTTTTATTTTTTGAGAATAATCGTTCGGTTGCTGCCTAAATCTCTTACTGTTATAGAGCCTGTTGTTTTTTCTGAGATTTTATAGGAATGCGTACCAGAAGAATTCGTTATTTTAATGAGATTGCCTGTCACAGTCCAAGAACCAGATAGTTTGGATTCATTAACATGTAAAACACTGTATTGATTATAGCTCAGAATGAAAAAGATTTCTTCGGTATCTTCTATTTTCCATTGACCAATAAGACTCATCGTCAATTTATTTTCATTTCTCTTTTTCACTATTTCTGGAGGTTCTATACGCGGAACTTCAATAGTCTCCTCAATAATTTCGCTTTCTGCCTCCACTATTTTTTCTTCCATAACAGGGACGTCTTCATAGCTTAATTGATCTTCGTGATATATTCTCGCCTCGTCTTCTTTTGTTGGTACAAAAGGAGGAATAGAATCTCGAGATAGTCCGATAAATAAGTTTCGCCCATAGCTATTGCCTGAGAGAGTCATACTATCTTTGGATAGAAAGTTGACTTTAAACTTTATTTTTTGACTGCCTAAAACTAAAAGAACAGAATCTTTCGCAAACAAAGTAAATGTACCTTCATTTGTTTGTGGGTTTCTTTTAGCTCTGTCTTTCAGGTAAAATGAATTGTTTTGCTCAAAAATAAAAGAAGAGCCTTTTGCTTTCTTACTCTGATCTTTTTTATATCCACCAGGTTTAATCTCCCAAGCTTGTCCTACAAACCAAGAGTGACAAATATTCTTCATTGTTACTTTTCGTTTTATTGGATTTGCTGAGAATCCCGAAATACAAAAACAAGAGAGGCAGAAAGCGATTAAAGTGCTTTTTAATTGAGTACTTTTCATAGAAAGGTATTATGTTTTATAACACCAAAGTTACGAAATTAATGTTCGTGACAGTGAACCTCGTAGTTTATTCCGTTTACGTCAATTCCTTGTGCTTCCAAAGTTTCTAGATCGGAATCACATTTTTCACCTAATTCAACTTCTTCTCCGTCTTTGTCGTAATGACATTCGTGGCATTCTGATTTGTTACAGGAAACTGAAAATACAGAAAGACCTGCAATGATTAAGATTGATTGGATTGTTTTTTTCATGTTATTTTATTTTTTGATTTATGGATAGATTTAAGCTTATGTAAAAGTTCCTTCCCGGGTTTTGAATTCCAAGTGGCTTTATTTCAGAAAGATGATTTATGTAGGAAGTATTGGTAACGTTTCTCGCTCCTATTTTTACTTGACCCTTTAGCTTGGGAGCAGCTATTTTCCAGCTTGCGCCCAAATCTAATAGATTGTATGCCGATGAGTTTATTTCATTCTCAATTACTCTATTTTGGCTACCAAAATAGGTGTTTTGAAGAGCCAGCGAAATAGGCAGTATTTTGAACTTAGACTCAATGTCGTAAGTTAGCAAAGTCATAATTCTGGGCTGAGGTATTTGTGAAATAGCTCTTCCTTTTTCGTCCTCAGCAAATAAATAGGTGAAATTAGTTTCGATGTGTAAATTATGTAAAAAGTGAGGGTGGTAATGAAAAGAAACTTCTCCGCCATAAAAGTAGGTGAGTTCGTTCTGTTCGTAATTTACCACTGGGTAATTATTGATAAATGATTCTGTAAAAGAAAGGAACACATAATTTTGAATAACAGAGATGTATGGATTAACTAAAACACTAACATGATCGTTTTTGTATTCATAAGAAACATCCAGTTGGTTGGCAAATTCTGGCCTCAGTGCAAGCGATCCTATTTCAAACCTTCTGGAAGAATGATGAACTCCATTTGCAAGGCTTTCTATTGGATGAGGAGGGCGATATCCAGAAGAGATATTCAATCGGTAGGCATGCTTATTTTCTGTATAACTAAGTCCCGCGGAGTAATTGATACTTTGGTAATCGAGAGTGAGTTTTTCCTCATTAANAGAGCCCCGTGAAATAGTAAACTCATTGCGGTCTGCCCTAATTCCAATTTGCGTTTCTAATCTTTTACTCCATTTGGAATGAATCATCGAAAAAAGCCCCACCGAGTTCGACTCTAAATCTTGTAATAATATTTCTTCTGCTCGTTCATTATTCCTGTTGGTTTGGAAATTTCCTTGTGATCCAAGTAGGAATGTATGCTTTTTCCATCGATTCAGGCTCCATAATCCGTTGTAGGAAAAAGTACTTAATTTCATGGCAATTCCCGGAATGGTTACTTTTTCATCGTACTCCTCCAAATTATTAGAAACCAATCCAAAGGTGAATTTCAAGTCACTTTTTTCAAAGAAGAATTTATGATCTGTACTCAAAAAATGAGAGGAATTTACTTGTAATGGAAGCGTTTTTTTTCTTGAAGTTGTTGTTTTGAATAAATCATCTTGGCTTGGCACAGAATCGTGAGTGTGTCCAGGTATTCCCAATTCGTTGTGTACAAAAGTGTACCGAATGTTACCCACCCAATTTTTTTTGTTCATACCCAATGCTGCTTTTATTCCTTGGCCCTTGAATCGGGAATTGAAAACATAATTTTCCGAAGGAACTTGGTAATCCGCATGAGAAGTTTGGTTACCAAATAAGTTGAAACGAATATTTTTTTTCGAAATCTTCATGTGGAATCCATTGGTAACTCCCAAAGAATTAGATTCGAACTGAGAAGTAATTCCTGCTTCAAATTTATTGGATTCTGCGTATTCTTCCTCATGCAAATAGATAACTCCACCCAAAGCATCTGAACCATACAGTAGGGAAGAAGCACCTTTTATAACTTCAACTTTTTCAATCCCCAAGGCATCTACACCAATTCCGTGGTCACCGCCCCATTGTTGGTTTTCAATTTTTAGGCCGTTGAGGTAAGTGCTAACTCTCATTCCGCTCATTCCTCTTATTACCGGTTTGTTTATGCCGTTTCCGGTTGAGTTACTATACACTCCCGATATGTT
>JGI26083J51738_10000196_pt1 | contig 31021 bp, 25 predicted proteins | sample SaaInl85LU_5_DNA_FD_51738 | JGI IMG/M metagenome (IMG submission 51738)
TCATCAACAGAAACATATCCTCCACCTAAATAAACATAAGGATCAAACCAGCTTGTATCGCCAATTAACATGTTTAAGTCATATTTCACGATAGCATCAATAGAATAGTACAAGAAATCTACGTCATCCAATGTATTAAGTGTAGTTATTTCACTTAAAGAACCAGCAAATTGTAAAGAAAAACCTTTGTCTAAATATTTTTCTCCAGAGATTCTTGAGATTGATGGTAAAAAGTTCCAATCACTGCTTNCACCTAAATCTTTTAGTTGGTCAACAAATTCAGTGTTATTGTTAAAATCTACTACATTCACACCAAACCCTACAACAAAAGGATTGTTTTCATCTTGTGCGCTAACGTTACTAACCGCAACTAACGCGAATAAAGCTATCACAGCTATTTTTAAATGTTTCATTATCAAATTTTTAAATTAAAAGTTCATTATTATAATATACAAAAGTAAGTTGTTAAAACTTATTTACAAAGATAATTTAATAAAATATTAAGATTACTTACAATTTTATAGCATTTAAATTACGCCTAATTCCTTTCCTACCTTAGTAAAAGCAGCAATTGTTTTGTCTAGATGCTCTTTTTTATGTGCTGCAGATAATTGGACTCTTATTCTTGCTTTTCCCTTTGGTACTACCGGAAAAAAGAATCCTATAACATAAATACCCTCTTCTAACAGCTTATTTGCCATTGTTTGAGAAAGCTTTGCATCATATAACATTACAGGAACAATTGCAGCATCTGCTCCAACCAAATCAAAACCAGCTTTTTCCATTTCTACTCTAAAATAATTAGTATTCCATTCTAGCTGATCTCTTAAAGTGGTATCATTTGCAATTAAATCAAAGACTTTTAAAGTACCTCCAATAATTGAAGGAGCTAAAGAATTTGAGAATAAATAAGGCCTAGAACGCTGTCTTAAAATTTCTATAATTTCTTTTTTTCCTGTTGTGTAGCCTCCCATTGCACCTCCTAGTGCTTTTCCTAAAGTTCCAGTAACAATATCAACTCTATCCATTACATTCTTTAACTCTACTGTTCCTCTNCCTGTTTTACCAATAAAACCTGTAGCATGGCATTCATCTACCATTACCATAGCGTCATACTTGTCTGCTAAATCACATATTTCATCTAATTTAGCGACAATACCATCCATAGAAAAAACACCATCTGTAACGATAATTTTAAAACGATGATTGTGCTTATTGGCTTCAATCAATTGTTCTTCTAAATTTTTCATGTCGTTATTTTGATATCTATAACGAGCTGCCTTACACAAACGAACACCATCAATTATTGAAGCATGATTTAAGCTGTCTGAAATAATAGCATCTTCTTTTGTTAACAGTGGTTCAAAAACACCGCCATTAGCATCAAAACATGCAGCATANAANATNGTATCATCAGTNTGATAAAAATCTGATATTTTATGTTCTAATTCTTTGTGAATATCTTGGGTACCACAAATAAAACGAACTGAACTCATACCAAAACCATGAGAATCCATCACATCTTTTGCTGCTTGAACTACTTCTGGGTGATTGGAAAGACCTAGGTAATTATTTGCACAAAAATTCAATACCTTTTCTCCATTAGACAATTGAATTACCGCATCTTGAGAGGAAGCAATAATTCTCTCCGATTTATATAATCCCTCATTTTTTATCTCTTGAATCTCTTTTTTTAAAGTATCTTTAATTTTACCGTACATTTCTTATTAATTTACAAATACAAATTTACAAAGTTATTTTTTAGATTAAACCATAACAACATCAATATTGTCATTAATATAAACTAGTATTTTTTTGTTAATTGTAAAGTNCATAGTTAACAAAACTCTTTCATATTTTAATAACTGCTGAGCATGTTCTGCAGATGGAGCGCCTGTTTTATAATCGATAATAGTAACTGCTTTCTCTTCAAAACAGAGTCTATCTGGTATAATAACTTGATTGTCTACATCTACAATTTCTCTCTCATTAAAAACTATGACCGCATTAGAANACCATTTTTGAAGTTTAGGATGGTGGATAATTTTAATAATTTTTTGAGTTAACGCGTCTTTCTGCANATCATTTACTAAATTTTGTTGATNGTATTCATCAAGTACACTTNATACGTCTTTTTCAGTTATTATTTTTGAAAGTATTTCATGAAAAAGGTTTCCAAAATTTANGGCTTCTCCTTGCAAAGTNTCCCATAACNTAGAGGCGCTTGCCAATAGAATAATATTATGGTCTTGCCATGAGGAAGAAATAAAATTTGAATGTGTTTCTGCTAAGGTAAAGTCGGCTTTTTTAGGACTACTTCTTTTTATTTTACCAAAAGAATAGTGTAAAAGCTCATCTTTCCAAAGCAACTCTTTTTTTAAATAATTTATAAATACACCCGAATAAAAATTAGTATTCTCTTCCCCTTTTACAGAAGTTTTCTTTTCAGTAATAATATATAGTTGCTCTANTGCTCTTGTTAGCGCAACATACAAAAGGTTAAAATTATCCAACTCTAACTCCTCTCTTTGATGATTATAAAGCGTTAGCCCTTTTTGACTCACATAACTTAAATCTTTGGTATAGTTTACCAATAAAGATTTAAAATTATCAAAATCACTAGGTAAATCATCTAGCCAAACCTTAGGTTTTATTTGCCTGTAGATATCTACATCACAAGGAAAAATAACAACAGGAAATTCCAACCCTTTAGACTTGTGAATTGTCATAATTTGAACAGCATTAACCCCTTCTGGAGCCACAATACTTAAGGTGTCTTTTTTATGTTCCCAATAGTCTAAAAATGAAACGATATCCGTTGCTTTTCTTTGCTGTTCTAAAACAACATCTAAAAAAAATTGAACATAAGCATCTGAAGAATCTATNAGATGAAATCCTCTTATTATTTCCTCAATTTTTTCATAAAATGTAAATTGATGAAACCGATTTATATTAAAAGTAATATCAAATTTTTGTAAAGCTTGAAAAAGCTGATGGTTATGTAATGACAAATATTCTTTTAAAAATAGGTTTTTCTCTTGCGTTACTTTTAGATGCTCGTGCAGAAAATAAAGCATAGCAAAACGAGCTTCTTCATCTTTTGGGTTTTGCATACCCTTTAAAGCATCTATGATAAAGCTAACTTTTTTACTGTTTTTTAGAAGTAAGGTTTCTGAAGAAACAATTTGAACATCATTTGCTGACAAATAGTTAGCAATAGCAACTCCATCTTTTTTCTTTCTAGTTAAAATACAAATTTCTCCTAAAGAAAATTGGTCTTTTATTTGATGTATTTGTTCTAAAACTTTTTTGGAATACTTTAAAGTATCTTCTGTTTTATCAGTTTCTTTTTCTAAAAAATCTAATGACACAAATCCTCCTTCTTTATCCGTTGTTAATTGCATATTCCCTTCAGTAAAAATATTTTTATAGGTTTCATTTTGAAGAAAATTAGCACTATGCTGAAAAAAAGAATTATTAAAATCAATTACTGCAGAGTAACTCCTATAGTTTGTTTCTAATTTTTTAAGTTCTTTAGCAATAGAGAATGGATTTTTTGAAGAGGCCCCTAAATTAATAAACTGCTCTGCTTTTCCTCCTCTCCATCTATAAATGGCTTGTTTTCCATCACCCACTATTAATAAATTACTGTTTTCTTGAGCCAATGCATTGTCTATAAGAGGAATTAAGTTTTGCCATTGCAAAACAGAAGTATCCTGCATTTCGTCTATGAAATAATGCTGAAAACGCTGTCCTATTCTTTCATATATAAATGGAGCAGGTTGCCCTTTAATATTTTCAGATATTAAAGCATTAAACTCCGCATTTAAGCGAATATTATTGTCCTCTTTTATTGCCTCCAATTCTAAATTTATATTATTTAAAACNGCTAGAGGAATTAAATTTCTTAAAACGAGGTTATTTAACAAAAACTGACGATACACCNCTTTGGCNTTTATGAAATAAGCAGTAATATCTGGCACTATATTTTCTATAGTCTGCGCAATTTCAGGTTTAGTACTTTTAGTATAATACTGGTGATTCTCTATTGCTTTTTGAATAGTTTCGGCTCTTGATATGAATTTAAAATCAGTAGACTTTTCTTTTACATCATTAAAAAACTTAGGTATGGTTCCTCTACTAAAATCTTTTTGAGAAAGGCCATGTTTTTCAAAAAGAACCAAGCATTCTTCACCAACTTTAGATAGTGTTGCTGTTAGTTGCTTTTGCTGTTTGTTTAATTTTGACTTTAAATTTGTAAAATGTTCTATATTATTTTTAGAAAGCTCTTTAAAATGATGTGCATCATTTTCATTCAGTACTACTTTAGCAAAATCATTTAAGTCTTTAGATATATCCCAAGATTTATCATCATCAATTTTCTCTAACGAATAATTTATTAAAAGTTGTGTCAAATTTTTATCTGTCCCAATTTTAGAAATTAGCACATCTACAGCTTCATTTAACAAAGAAACGGCATCCATTTCTACCTNAAAATTTAGAGAAAGCCCTAAATCATAAGCAAAACTTTTTATTATTTTGTGCGTAAAACTATCTATTGTAGTAATGGAAAATGCAGCATAATTTTGTAGAATTACATCTACTATCTTTTTACTTCTTAGTACTAGAGTTGATTTATCTATAGCTATTTCTTGGATGAGAAGCCTAAAAAGGTCATTTTCTATACCCTTAGAGAAGTCTTCTAAATTAGATAGAACTCTCTCTTTCATTTCACCTGCAGCTTTATTGGTAAACGTGACTGCGAGAACCTTCTGAAACGTAAAAATATCCTCTGAACTTAGCAGTACCTTTATATACTCTTTTACTAAGGTAAATGTTTTTCCGCTTCCAGCAGAAGCACTGTAGACTTTAAAAGTTGCNGTTTTTTGCAAAATTAAATTTTATGCAAAATAACTTATTTCAGTTCAAAACCCAAGTTTCTTTTTAAAAGATAAACGTCATTAGTCATTTAAGAGGGAAGCAAACTTTTTTTGAATAAGAATAGTCTTACGCCAAACCTACATCTAAAGACATCATTACAATAAATCCAGCTATAAAACCAAGTGNGGCAATATCTGTATATTTATCCCTTTGCGTTTCTGGGATTACCTCTTCTACTACTACAAATATCATAGCCCCTGCTGCNAATGCCAATGCGTAAGGTAAAATAGGTGTAAAAAAGGAAACTGCTAAAGCACCTAAAACGGCTGCAAAAGGCTCTACTACCGCAGACAATTGTCCATACCAAAAACTTTTAAACCTACTAGCTCCTTGTCTTCTTAGAGGCATAGCCACAGCAAAACCTTCTGGAAAATTTTGAATCCCAATTCCGATAGCTAATGAAATGGCAGCAATAATCATTTCTGTTTGTTCTACACCCACTAAAGTAGAAGCCGCACCAAACAAAACACCAACAGCTAAACCCTCTGGAATATTATGTAAGGTAATTGCTAAAACCAACAATGTTGTTCTATGCCATTCTGTTTTTACACCCTCAGCTTCATTTTCTTTAAAATTAATGTGTAAATGAGGTAAAACTTTATCCATCCCAAATAAAGCCAATGCTCCGAGGGNAAAACCAATAGTAGATGGCAAAACCTTTACAAAGCCTTCACCTGGACTATTTTCTATTGCTGGCGCCAATAAACTCCAAAAACTTGCAGCAACCATAACCCCTCCAGTAAAACCCAACATACCATCTAAAACTGCTCTATTTAATTTTTTAAAAAAGAAAACTAAAGAAGCGCCCAAAGCCGTTAAACCCCAAGTAAATAAAGATGCATAAAGAGCAGCTTGTATTGGATGTTCTTTTCCAAAAGCAACCAATTGATTGAATAAACTCATGATTTTCTTATGTATAAATTATTTGCGATTTTATTAGAAATGGACATTTTTTTGTTGTCGATTAAAATGGATAATGAATCATCAAAGTCTTCTTTTTCTAATACTTCAATTTTTTTTCCTAATGTTATTCCCTTTTTATCTAAAAATTGTAAAAATTCAGAAGATGAATCATTTACACCAACACAAACCCCAGTTTCTGTTTCTTTTAAAGTAGCTAACAAACACTTATCTATAGCATTAATATAACCATCTTTATCTGGTATTGGATCTCCNTGAGGATCGTGAGTTGGAAAACCTAGCAAAGCATCTAATTGATTGATTAGTTTTTTAGATTTTATGTGCTCTAATTGTTCTGCGACATCATGTACTTCATCCCATGAAAAGTTTAACTTTTTTACTAAAAAAACTTCCCAAAGACGGTGTTTTCTTACAATATTAGCCGCTGTTTTTTTTCCCAATTCCGTTAAAGTTACACCTTTATATTTTTTGTAAAGAACAACTTCTTTGTCTGATAGTTTTTTAATCATATCAGATACAGACGATGCTTTTGTGGCTAAACTTTTTGCTATTGCATTTGTATTTATACCACCTTTAGAAANTGACTCTAGGTGATAAATTGCTTTTAGATAATTTTCTTCTGCTTGTGAAAACATACATATTTAATATAAAGCAAATATAAACTTTTTATTTATATAAATAATTTTTTAGACAAGTCTAAACTTTATTTTATATTTGCATAAATATTGAATTTGAGAAATTATATACTTATTGCATTTTTATTACCTTCTACTCTTGGAATTAGTCAGAATATAAAGGGTAAAATCACCTCTAAAAATGGTGAGGCTATACCCTTTGCTTCTATTTATATTAAAAACACCAAACTTGGAACTACCTCTACAGAAGATGGCACCTATCAATTAAACTATCGATTAGAGGGCAGGTATATGTTAATTGTAAGTAGCATTGGTTTTCAAACAAAAAAATCTTCTGTGGTATTGCATGGAGGTAATCTTATGAAAAATATAATTTTAGAAGACGATAACACTTTAGATGAAATTGTAGTTTCTGGTACTTTAAGACCTGTTTCTAAAACTGCAAGTCCTGTTCCTGTTGAAGTATATAGCAAAACGTTTTTTAAGAAAAATCCTACACCCTCTGTATTTGAATCTTTACAAAATGTAAACGGAATTAGACCTCAGCTAAATTGTAATGTTTGTAATACAGGAGATATTCATATAAATGGTTTAGAAGGCCCTTATACTTTTGTTTTAATCGATGGTATGCCAATTGTTAGTGGCTTATCTACAGTATACGGTTTAACTGGAATTCCACAGGCTTTGATTGAGAGAGTTGAAGTTGTAAAGGGACCAGCATCTACATTATATGGCTCTGAAGCTGTTGGTGGCATTATTAACATCATCACTAAAAAACCGACAAATACACCTAAATTATCTACAGATGTATTTTCAAGCTCTTGGGGAGAAATCAATACAGATGTTGGTTTACGCTACCAAGTTTCTAAAAACACACAAGGCCTAATAGGTATAAATTACTTTAATTTTCAGAATAGAATAGACAACAATAATGATAACTTCACAGACTTAACTTTACAAAACAGAATATCAATTTTTAATAAAATAAATATAAACCGTAAAAGCAATAAAGTCTTTACCATAGCTGGAAGATATGTTTATGAAGACAGATGGGGTGGAGAGTTAAATTGGCAACGTGAATTTAGAGGAAGTAACCTAATCTATGGAGAGAGTATCTATACCAATAGATGGGAAACTTTTGGAACCTACCAATTACCAACAACAGAAAATATAAACTTTCAATTTAGTGCAAATGGGCATTATCAAGATTCATTTTATGGAACAGATTCTTATGACGCCAAACAACTTATTGGTTTTGCACAACTAGTTTACGATACCAAAATTAACTCAAAACAAGATTTACTGCTAGGATTAGCCTATAGGTATACGTATTATGATGATAACACTTTTGCAACTTTAGATGAAACTGGTACTTTTAATCAGCCCTCTAAAATTCATTTACCAGGAATGTTTGTGCAAGATGAAATTAGTTTTTCTGAAAGAAAAAAATTACTCTTAGGGGTTAGATGGGATTATAATAGTGTACATGGAAGTATTGTTTCTCCAAGAATAAATTACAAATGGAGTTCTAAAGACAAATCGAATATATTTAGAGTAAGTACTGGTAATGGTTTTCGAGTAGCCAATGTATTTACAGAAGATCACGCAGCATTAACAGGTGCAAGAGAAGTTGAGTTTGATGGGGGTTTAGCTCCAGAGACTTCATGGAATGCCAATATTAATTATGTAAAAAAAATAAATACAGAAAACGCATTCATGACTTTTGATGCAAGTGTATTTTACACCTACTTTAACAATAGAATAATCCCTGATTACGAAACTGATCCAAATAAAATTATCTACGCAAATCTTAATGGATTTTCTGTTTCTAAAGGTGTTTCTCTAAATGCAGATATTTTATTCACTAATGGTTTAAACATTAACGGAGGCGTTACTTTTATGGACGTTTCAGTAACTGAAAACAACAGTAAAAGAAGACAATTATTAACAGAAAGTTTTAGTGGAGTTTGGTCTGTATCCTATAGATTTGCTAAAGATTTTACGATTGATTATACAGGGAATCTTTATGGCCCAATGCGTTTACCTCTATTAGGCCCTAAAGACGATAGAGCCGAATATTCACCTTGGTTTAGCATTCAGAACATTCAATTAACTAAAAAATTTACCAATTCTTTGGAAATTTATGGAGGATTAAAAAATATATTAAACTTTACCCCACCAGCCAATAGTATCTCTAGAGCTTTTGATCCTTTTGATGAACAGGTAGANCCAAACGAGGCTGATGCATTAACTTTTGACCCAAGTTATGTATATGCATCGANCCAAGGAATAAGAGCTTTTTTAGGCGTTAGATTTAATATATTTTAACCAAAAATGAAACAAATCTTTATACTGCTTTGTTTAACCACTAGTTTATCTTTTTTTTCACAAACGAAAAAAATACCTTTAAAAAAGTACTCTTTTTCTGAAATTGAAAAATTACAACGAATAAAACCAAGGCCTGTTTTAGTTTTTTTATATACAGACTGGTGTAAAATATGTTTTGCAATGAAACAAACCACATTTCAAAATAAGCAGATTATTAAAGACCTAAACACTAAGTATTATCTTGTATTTCTTAATGGAGAAGAAAAAAAAGATATTACTTTTTTAGGTACTACTTTTTCATACAAACCAACAGGTAGTTCAGGTGTACACGAACTTGCAAAACAACTAACTCTTTCTAAAAAAAGCACAAGTTACCCCACTTCAATAATACTTAATACTAAAAATGAAATTGATGTTTTTTTAGAGGGATATTTAAATTCATCAAACATGCATTCTGTTTTAAATTCTTATTTAAAAAGAAATTAAATGTTAATGTTTTCTATCCCACAGTCGAGGATTAAGATTTCTTGATTTAAAGCTATATACAAATCCAATACTTGGATAAAAGTGAGAATATTGACTTTCAAAACGGTCTTCAGAAAATTTATACATAAATTGTAAATTAATACCATAATTAGGTTTTACCCAAAAGGTTGTTCCTGCTCCTATGTTTAAAGTGGGTGTTGTTTCCTCTGCTACAACATAACTACCCCCAAGAAGTAAATAAGGAACTCTATTTGATAATGAAGTTCCAAAATCATAACGTAAAACTCCATCAAAAGTACTGTATGACTGGGTATCAAACGCTGCAGTAGAAAACCCAATATCTGCAGAAAATGCATTAAAAAGATATTTAGTAACGTTTATTCTAGGAGATTGCTGCACAATAGACCCTCCTAAAATAGTACCCTGAAAATCTGTAAATTTTGCAAAAGCAAGACTAGTTCCTATTACCCATTCACTTTTTTCATGCTGTGCAATTGAATTAGACACAAAGGTAAAGAGCAATAAAATTGTAAAAAAGCGTTTTAAAAACATCGTATACATATTAATTATCAGAATTAATTTAAACAAATATATCGTTTTCCCTTAGAAATAAAATTGGTTTTTGGCTTTTTATAAATTAAGACACTACATTTGCAGAAAATTTTATAGTTGAGNAAGCAAAATATTGTAAATCAATACCAAAAAGCTGATAAAGTTTTAGAGGTAATTAAAGCACTTCAACAAGAAAAAAACCAATTTCAATTATCGAATTTGGTGGGCTCCTCATTGTCTTTTGTGATTTCAGAAACCTTCAAAAAAACAGAGAAACCTTATCTTTTAATTTTTAACGACAAAGAAGAGGCTGCTTATTTTTTAAATGATTTAGAACAACTTTTAGGAGACAAAAATGTTTTGTTTTACCCTGGATCTTACCGAAGACCTTATCAAATAGAAGATACAGATAATGCTAATGTTTTGTTACGATCTGAGGTATTAAACCGTATTAATTCTAGAAAAAAACCTGCACTAATTGTTACTTACCCAACAGCTCTTTTTGAAAAAGTAGTTACTAAAAGAGAATTAGAAAAAAACACCTTAAAAATTACGATAGGCGAAGAACTATCGCTAGATTTTGTAAATGAAGTGTTATTTGAATACAAGTTTAAACGTGTAGATTTTGTAACAGAGCCTGGTGATTTTTCTGTAAGAGGTGGTATTATCGATGTATTTTCGTTCTCTAATGATGAACCATACAGAATAGAATTTTTTGGTGATGAAATTGATAGTATTAGAACATTTGATGTAGCAAGTCAATTGTCTAAAGAGAAACTGAAAAAAGTTTCAATAATGCCTAATGTAGAAAATAAAACTTCTCTAGAAAATAGACAAAACTTTTTAAAATACATTGCATCTAACACGGTTATATTTTTAAAAAACAGCGACTTAATGTCTCAGAAATTAGATAAGTTTTTTAAAAAAGCAGAAGATGCATTTGATGATTTGTCTAAAGAAATAATGCACCTAAAACCCTCAGAATTATTTTGTGATGGTCATCTTATCGAACATGAACTTCATAATTTTACGACTGTTAATTTTGGAAACACTTCTAAAACTAAAGGTCAAGAAATTGCATTCACTACAAATCCACAGCCTTCGTTTAATAAACAATTTAATTTATTAATAGATAATTTAAACGAATACCATAAAGCAGGTTTCACCAATTACATCTTTTGCGCTAATGATCAGCAAGCAAAGCGTTTTAAAGATATTTTTGATGATGCAGAACAAAAGGTTCATTATGAAACTATTGTTTTTCCATTATACCAAGGTTTTATAGATGTAGATCAGAAATTGGTTTGTTATACAGATCATCAAATTTTTGAACGTTATCACAAATTCCGATTAAAAAATGGATACGCCAAAAAACTAGCCATTACCCTCCAAGAATTAAATAAACTTGAAGTTGGAGATTATGTTACACACATGGACCATGGAATTGGAAAATTTGGAGGTTTACAAAAAATAGATGTTCAAGGGAAAAAACAAGAAGCCATAAAATTAATCTACGGAGAACGAGACATATTGTATGTGAGCATTCACTCTTTACACAAAATTTCTAAATTCAATGGTAAAGATGGCAAACCACCAAAAATTTATAAGTTAGGTTCTGGAGCTTGGAAAAAAATTAAACAAAAAACAAAGGCTAGAGTTAAACATATTGCATTTAATTTAATTCAATTATATGCAAAACGTAAACTACAAAAAGGATATGCTTTTGGACCTGACACACATATACAGCATGAATTGGAAGGTAGTTTTATGTATGAAGATACACCAGATCAATATTCGGCTACACAAGATGTAAAAAGAGATATGGAAAAAGACCAGCCAATGGACAGGTTGGTATGTGGAGATGTTGGTTTTGGAAAAACAGAAGTAGCTGTAAGAGCTGCTTTTAAAGCCGTAGATAATGGAAAACAAGTTGCTGTTTTGGTACCTACAACTATTTTAGCTTTTCAACACTATCAAACCTTTTCTGAGCGTTTAAAAAATTTTCCAATCAAAATTGATTATTTAAACAGGTTTAGAACCGCAAAACAAAAAACAACGGCCATAAATGGTGTAAATGATGGAGCTGTAGATATTATTATAGGAACACATCAATTAACAAATCCACGCATACAATTTAAAGATTTAGGGTTGTTGATTATTGATGAAGAACAAAAATTCGGTGTTGCTGTAAAAGACAAGTTAAAAACATTAAAAGAGAATGTAGACACTTTAACCTTAACAGCCACGCCAATTCCAAGAACATTACAGTTTAGTTTAATGGCTGCAAGAGATTTATCGGTAATAAAAACTGCGCCTCCAAATAGACATCCTATAGAAAGTAATGTAATTCGTTTTTCTGAAGATACTATTAGAGATGCTATTTCTTATGAAATTTCTAGAGGAGGACAAGTTTTCTTTATTCACAATAGAATAGACAATATTAAGGAAGTTGCTGGCTTACTGCAAAGATTAGTACCCTCTGCAAAAATTGGCATTGGTCATGGACAAATGGAAGGTAAANAACTAGAAGAGTTAATGTTTGCTTTTATGAATGGCGATTTTGATGTTTTAGTCTCTACCACAATTATTGAAAGTGGTNTAGATGTACCAAATGCCAACACCATTTTTATCAATAATGCCAATAATTTTGGGTTGAGTGATTTACATCAAATGCGAGGAAGAGTGGGGCGAAGCAATAAAAAAGCATTTTGCCATTTTATAACGCCACCTTATCATATGATGACAGACGATGCCAGAAAAAGAATTGAAGCTTTAGTATTATTTTCTGACTTAGGAAGCGGAATCAATATCGCCATGAAAGATTTAGAAATTCGTGGAGCAGGAGATTTACTGGGAGGTGAACAAAGTGGATTTATAAACGATATTGGTTTTGATACCTATCAAAAAATATTAAAAGAAGCCATTGAAGAATTGAAGGAAAACGAATTTGCAGAATTGTATCCTACAGATAACTCTAAACCTAAGGAGTATGTTAAAGAGGTACAAATTGATACTGATTTCGAGATTTTATTTCCTGACGATTACATTAATTCAATTACAGAAAGATTAGCGCTATATAATAAATTAGGTACGTTAGAGAAAGAAGAAGAATTAAAGGTATTTGAAACCGAAATTATAGATAGATTTGGAGAAATACCAACTCAAGTTGAAGATTTGTTAGATTCCGTGCGCATTAAATGGTTGGCAAAAGAATTAGGTTTAGAGAAAGTGATTTTAAAACAAAAAAGATTGGTGGGTTACTTTGTTGCAGATCAACAAAGTGATTTTTACCAAACAGAAGCGTTTACTAGCACTTTAAAATACGTGCAGCACAATCCTAAAAGTGTAGTTATGAAAGAAAAACAAACCAAAAACGGTCTTCGATTAATGATTACATTTATAAAAATAACCACCGTAAAAGTTGCTTTAAAAACACTACAAAAAATTTAATGGATAATTCTCACATCAAAAACTTAGGTTTTTTACTTTTAGCAACTCTCTTTATTAGTACTTCTGGTGTTTTAGGTAAATATATTGCAATGGCACCTGAATCTATTATCTTATTTAGAGCTTTGTTGGCTTCAGTTTTCATTTTTATATTTTGTAGAATTAAGAAGGTAAATATATCCATTCACTCAAAAAAAGATAAAATCTCTTTTTTAATTAGTGGTTTTTTTATGGGCATGCATTGGGTTACCTACTTTTATGCGCTAAAACTTTCTAATGTTGCTATAGGTATGTTATCAATGTTTACNTTTCCAATAATGACTGCTTTTTTAGAACCTTTTTTCTTTAAACAAAAATTAAGTTTTGTTCATATATTTTTAGCACTTTTAATATTGGTTGGAATTTATTTTTTAGTACCCGATTTTTCATTAAAAAACAATGAAGCAAAAGGAATATTATTCGGAATATTATCTGCTTTGTGCTATTCCCTCCGTAATTTAATAACCAAAAAAAATGTTACTAATTACGATAGTAGTGCTATTATGCTATTTCAATTAATAACTGTTACAGTACTATTAACACCTACGCTATTAATTAGTGACATTTCTAATATAGAAAGTCAACTACCATTTTTAGTAATAGTTGCTTTAGTAACTACCGCTATTGGACACACTATGCTNATTAACTCCTTGAAACACTTTTCAGTTTCTACAGCAAGTATTATTGGTAGTATTCAACCAATTTTTGGCATTATCATTGCCTATATATTTATAAATGAAATACCAAATAAAAATACTTTTATTGGTGGTAGCTTAATTTTAATAACAGCTGTTATTGAAAGTTTAAGAAGTAAGAAATAGTTGTAAAAAGATATTAGATTCTAAATCGAGTTTAGAATGACACTTCTTATCAAAACAAATCTTTATTAGAAATATCTAAATAATTACGCTTTACAAAAGCNAAAATAGTTTCTAAAATTTCACCCATATTTTCACACTCTTTAAACTTTACATCACCAACATACTCAATTAAATGTTTTTTTAAAAGTTCTATGTTTTGTGGGTATGAAATAGTATCATTTTTCATACACTTTATTAATCTTAAAGTTCTTCTGGGTGTAGTAATCATCCTTTTGGCCATAAAAGAACGTTCTTCTATTTTATATTGCTTAATAGAGTCGTTTTGCAATTTCTTACTCACCATTTCTACCATCTTAAAATTTTCTTTCATGAACTGAAGATTGTACACNTTTAAGTTGCCTTCGAAAGACTGCTGATCAAAATCTATAGCTCTAATTTTATAAATAATATGATCAAAATCATGAGTGGGTGTAATTACGTAATTGTAAGAACGCATATCTCCTAAAAGCCTTACCAAACAACGTTCTTTAAATTTCACAAACTCTTTTGCTATTTGTGATTTTTCTAATTCTGTACAGGTAGGTAAAATATCTCTTATAAAATCATCTCCAGGTATGCCAACAATATGTTCTTCTATTAACGTTTCTCCATGCACCAAAAAGTTCATGCTATGAGGTGATAAAATATGCTCTAATTCTAAGCCGTAAATTCGAGAAGCATCTGCTTTTTTCACATAAAAATACGTAAAGTTATCATTTAGAATATTCCTTATTTTAATACGAAAAGGCTTAGAGTTACCAAAGGTGCAATAGTCTATAGCATCTACCTTTAAAAAAGGTATTGTATCTTCATTACCATCTGAATGTAATAAGGTGTATACTCTTTTTAAACTGATATCAATTTCTTTTCTATCAGAGTCTGAATAGTAAGTCCTCACCCAAAGTGTATCTTCATCATTTTTGTCAAATACGGCAACTGATCCTTGAAAACGAAGTAAATCTTCATAGTAAATAGAAATTTTTGTAGTTCTCTTATAGTTCTTTAAATATGCATTTAGCATGTCATTTACAGGAAATGCAGGCTTTTTTTTAGACATTAATTTTTTTTCTACTGCCATATTTACTAATTCTATATTTTCAAAAATACAGCTATTGTTTAAATAATTTCGAACATTTTACCTGGTAATGGTTGTAAAACCCCTTTTAGCTCGAGTTGAAGTAAAACCGAAGATAATTGTACAATAGGTATATTACATTCTAATGCAATTATGTCTAGCAATTGTTTTCCTTTCTGATGCAAAAAGTCATAAATTTTTTGTTCAGTTTCTGTAAACTCTACAAATAATTGTTTCTGAACTGGTTTAGTTTGTTTGTTCTGGACATCCCAATTTAGCATCTTAATAATATCTTGTGCAGAGGTAAGTAAAGTTGCTTTATTGTTTTTTATTAAACTATTGCATCCTCTACTAAAAACATCTGTAGCTCTTCCTGGTAGAGCAAAAATATCTTTGTCATAAGAGTTGGCTATATCTGCTGTGACTAATGAACCCCCTTTTTCTGCAGATTCAATGATTACTGTTGCTTTAGAAATACCCGCTACAATTCTATTTCGTCTTAAAAAATTTTCGCGAAAAGGAGGTTCATCACTCCAAAACTCTGTAAAAAAACCACCATTTTTTTGTACATCATGAATGTATTTTTTGTGCACCTTAGGATAAATTTGTTCAAATCCATGGGCTAAAACAGCGATAGTTTGCAAATTATGTTTCATCGCAGCTTTGTGTGCACAAATATCTACACCATAAGCAAAACCACTTACAATAATTGGATTGTGTGGGGCTAAATCTTTAATAAGTTCCTCACAAAAATGACGCCCATAAGAACTCATGTTTCTGGTTCCAACTATAGAAATTATTTTTGAATCATTCTCTATAGATATGTTACCGTCTTTAAATAATAAAATTGGGCTATCTATACAATTGTGCAGGTGTCTTGGAAAATCTTCATCTAAAAAATAAGTGTACTTTAAATCATTTTTACGAATATAATTCAGCTCATTCTCTGCTTGTAGAATATTTTTTTTATCAAACAAATGCCCTATAGCATAAGAACCTACACCATTTATTTTTTCTAGAATAGCGGGTTTTTCTTCAAAAACATTTTCAACACCACCCGTTGCCACAATCAATTTTTTTGCTAAAACGTCTCCTATTGCTCTACTTCTTTGCAGCCGTAAAATAGCAATTAGTTTATTATCTTTCATCAACATCAATTTTTGACAAACAAGATATAAAATAATTGTTGATAATTATTTAAACTAGCATTCTTAAAATTAGGAAGAATTTTTATATTTGTTAATATGATATTAGCCAACTACATTAAAGATTTATTGTTTAGATATGATTGTGTAATTATTCCTAGTTTTGGCGGTTTTGTTACCAACAAAGTTAGTGCTACTTTTCAAGAGGAAACAAGTAGTTTTTCTCCTCCTTACAAACAAATTTCATTTAATAATAATCTAAAAGATAATGATGGCTTGTTGGCAAACCACATTGCATCTGTAGAAAGTATTTCTTTTGAAAAAGCTAATAAATTCATAGAAGACAGCGTATTTGATTGGAAAAAAATTATAGAAAAGGAGACCTTAGAAATTGAAAAACTTGGGTGTTTAAAATTAAATGATAGAAAACAAATTATATTTAATCCAACAAACGATGTTAATTATTTAACATCTTCTTTTGGATTATCTTCAGTAACTCAATCTTCTTTAAAAAGATACAAAGAAGTTGTTACACCATTAGTAACTCCAAATGTTACCATTACAAACAATATTTCTACTTTAATAAAGTATGCTGCATCTGCTGCAATTTTATTAACATTAGGTTTTTTAGGTACTAATTTACACCAAGAAAACAAACAACAAGAAATTTTAGCGGTTAACGAAAAAGCCTTAGAGAAAAAAATTCAGTCAGCTACATTTACCATAACCAACCCATTACCAACTATAGAATTGAATGCGGTTAAAGAGATAAAAACCCCTTTTCATATTGTAGCAGGTTCTTTTCAATTTCCAGAAAATGCAAAAAGAAAAGTAAAACAGCTAGAACAAAAAGGATATAATGCTAAAATTATTGGAACAAATAAATGGGGCTTAACACAAGTTGCGTTTAAAAGTTTTACGACAAGAATAGAAGCTACAAAAGCGCTGTATAATATAAAAAAAACTGAATCTAAAGATGCTTGGTTATTGGTAAAATAATACCATTTTATAAAAGGCTATTCTTATCTTTGCGAAAAAATTAAGAATGGAAGTTAAAACACCCAAAGAATCTTTAACAATACTTACCGATTTAGTCCTGCCTGGAGAAACAAATTACTTAGATAACCTTTTTGGAGGAGAACTATTGGCTAGAATGGATAGAGCATGTAGTATTGCTGCAAGACGCCATTCATCTAGAATTGTTGTAACTGCTTCTGTAAACCATGTTGCTTTTAATAAGTCCATTCCTGTTGGTAGTGTGGTTACTTTAGAAGCTAAAGTATCTAGGGCATTTAAATCTTCTATGGAAATATATGTAGATGTTTGGATAGAGGACAGACAGTCTGGTTTAAAAACAAAAGTAAATGAAGGGATTTATACATTTGTTGCTGTTGATGAAACAGGAAAACCAGTGGATGTTCCTCAAATAAAACCAGAAACAGAATTAGAAAAACAACGTTTTGACGGGGCTTTAAGAAGAAAACAACTAAGTCTGGTTATTGCTGGTAAGATGAAACCTAATGATGCTACTGAGTTAAAAGCNTTATTTAAATATTAACCCCTTATCTTTTTAGCATCCAAGATGCAGGATTAAGTTTTATTGTATTTTTTAGTAATACAAAAATCAAAGTCGTTTTTCCGTTTATTTTATCTGTAAAAATCTTGCCTAATGGTTGCCCTATTTTTACTAGATCTCCTTTTTGAACGTAAGCGTTTTCTAGATTATTATAAGAGGTAATGTAATTACCATGTTTTATTAATATATTTTTCTTACCCCCAGAGCCAATAAGAACATTAAACACCTCTCCATCAAAAATAGATTGTGCTTCTGCCCCCTTAGAGGTAGCAAAATGAACACCTGGACTATTTATAGAAATTCCCGGAAAAACAGGATGGGGTTGCACTCCAAATTTCCTTACAATGATTCCATTGGCTAAAGGCCAAGGTAGTTTCCCTTTATTTAAATCAAATCTTGCAGNTAAGGCCTTTGCCTCTGGGCTTAAAATGAATTCGTTTTTATTTATTTTTGTTGGCTTATCTTTTAATTTTGACATTGCCAATCTATTTGCTCTTTCTATTTCTTCCTTTATAATTTTATCAATTTTTGCAGTAACTTTCTTTTCTTGTGCAATGGTCTTTCTTAAATCTCTTTTGTATTTATTTTCTTTCTTTTTAATTAAAGAAAGTAGATTCTCTTGCGTCTTTTTGTCTGTTTCTATTTGTTTTATCTGATTTGTTTCAGATGCCAATAAAGTATCTTTAATTTGCTTTTGATAATAGAGAGAGTCGTTTAATTTATCTATAAATAGTGTCTTTCTATTAATTTCTAAACCTTGATTTTTTCTAAAAGATGCATACTGTTTCATATACGCTAACCTTTTATATGCCTGATAAAAGTTTTGTGAAGACAACAGGAACATAATTCTACTTTGTTGTGATTTACTCATAAAAGACTTGTAAATCATAGCACTATACTCTGCTTTTAATTTTGCNAGATTTTTATTTAAAACATTTATCTCTTCTTCATTTTTAAGAATTTTATTCGAAATTAATTTTGCTTCTAGATTAATAGTATTAATTAGTTTATTTCTAACTGCTATTTTTTGTTTTATGTCTTTTAAATCTTCTAAAACATTTTTTTCTTTTTTAACTTGAGTAAATAGTAAACTATTTAATTGTTTTATTTGAGACTTGTATTTTTTACGCGTACTCTCTAGCTCTTTTNTAGATTGAGCATAAACTGAACCAGTTGTGCAAATTAATACAAGCAGTATGATAAAATATTTTAAAAATCTCATTAGAATTCAAATCTTTTGTATCCCTTAGGAATATTAAATGACATTTTAACTGGCACATCAAATTCTATAAATTTATATTCTAATTTTAAAGCTGTATTAGTCTCTTTATCTTTAACATTAATTTCAATGACTGTCGGATAAATAACTGCATTAGATAATTTATAATTTGGGTATTTTATAGTTAATCCAAGTTGTTTTTCTTTGTTTTCAATTCGTTGCTCATCTAATTTAAAATGTGTTGGATTTATAGTATAAAAAATATTGTAGAAACTATCTTGTTTTTCTGGATTTAAAATATAAGTGTTTTTAGACAACTCTATAGATAATTTTTGTTTTGTAATGTCTTTTATAGTTTGTCCTAAAAAAAGATTTTGTAATTGGTCAAAATTTAAATCNACACCTAAGACTTCTTTAATCATAGAGAAATCACCCTCAAAATAATTTTTAAATAAAGGCGAATAATATTTAAAATGTGTAGGTGTTATTTCTGCTTTAAAAATGGTAATAAACTTTGACCCTCGTAACCAAATAACTTTATCTTTAATCATTTTCATTTGTACAGATAAGTTTTGATTTGTTGTTCCGTTATTAAAATTTACTTTTAATTTAGCATCAATTGTCTGTTTATCAAAACTTACGGCTTTGTGTTTTTTAGCAATTTTTTTTGATGAACTGTTTTTTACAATAGCATTTGCATCAATCAATTTTTTATTTGACTTACATGATGAAATCAATATGGATAAAATAAAAATATATTTTAAGAACCTCATAGTTAACTTTTCAGTTTTTTTGCTTTTTGTAAATATTTATTTTCTTCACTAAGCTTCCCTAATCCTTTATAACTTATGGCAATTTCTTTATAAAAAGAATACTCCATGGCATCTTCAATCACAAAATCTAATCCGTTGTTTAAAATAACCAAAGCCTCTTCAAATTTTTTCTTCGAATTTAAAGCTTTTGCGTTCATTAAATATACATAAGATTGTGCAGGAAACAAAGCAATCCCTTTTTCACTGTATGTTAAAAGGTTGTCAATATTATTTTCAGAAATTTTTAAAATTTGGGTTAACGTCTCGTAGGATTTATCTTCCTTAAATTTTTTTTCTAACAACGTAATATCGTTAAGTTTTAAAGGAGGTGTATTGGGTACACTTCTTTTATGTAATCTCGATTTTATTTTTTTAAAGTCAGCCTCTAAAACACCTTCTTCTTCTAATAAATCCATAAGATTCTTAGCTTTACTATAATCATTATTATACAAGTACAACTTTATTAAAAAAGATCTTTCATTAAGATCTAACTTTGCAACTTGTTGCTGAATTTCTATTGCCTTAGAAAAATGATTTGCTTTCTGATGTATTTGTACCAAATGCTTTAACATCCAAATATTCTCTGGCGAAGTTAATAATGCTTTCTCTATATAGACTTTAGCTAAATTTAATTGATTTAAAAAATAGTAATTTTTAGAAAACTCAAAAAAAACAGTACTATTATTTCCTGAAATTTGGTTGCAGTTTTCTAAATTTTCTAAGGCTTTTTGATAGTTTCCGATAGACTTTTCTGTTAATGCTTTAAAAAAAAAGTTTTGAAATTTTAAATCAGCCTCTTCAGACATGTCTTTTTTTTCTGAAATACTATCTTGAGCAAAGCTAAGTGTAGAAATTAAAAAAAACAATAAAGACAAAAGAGCCAATCTAAATAACTTAAATTGCCTCTTTTGGTTAATTTGATTCTTTGTTTTTACTTTAATCATTTAAATTAACTCTGTATAATCACCTATACTTACAGAAGTAAATTTTCCGTTATATTTTGCATAATTCCCAATCATTGCATTTTCTAATTGTGCGTTAGCGATAGCAACATTTTTTTGTAGTAATGAATTTATAATGGTTGAATTTTCTACGCTACTATTTTCGCCTATAGAAACATATGGCCCAACTTTAGCGTTTTTTAAAACTACATTTTTACCAATATAACAGGGTTGAATAATTTCTGAGTTTTCTAAAACAACATCTTTAGACACTAAATTATTGCCTGCTTCATGTTCAAAATGTAAGGTTTGTTTGTTTGTATCTACAGTTGGATCTTTTTTTCCACAATCCATCCAACTACTTACTGTACCTGGTATAAATTTTGCACCTTGTTGCTTTAAGGACTCTAAGACGTTGGTCAATTGATATTCATTGTTTTCTTTTAAATCATTATCAATTAAATATTGAATTTCTTCCAATAATTTTTCGCCACTTTTAAAATAATAAATTCCAATAATTGCTAAATCTGAAACAAATTCTTTTGGTTTCTCTATAAAATCTGAAATTATACCGTCTTCTAACTTAACTACACCAAAAGCACTAGGGTTCTCTACTTTACTTACCCATATTGCTCCATCTGCATTTACATCTAGCGTAAAATCAGCTTTAAAAAGGGTGTCTGCATACGCTACAACACAAGGCCCACTTAATGCTTCTTTTGCACAATAAATAGCATGAGCGGTACCCAATGCAACATCTTGAATATAAACAGATCCTCTAGCGCCTAAATTTGCAGCGATCTCTAATAATTTTTGTTCAGTATCTGCTGGAAATCCTTTAGCCCTACTACCTATTACAAAAGCAATTTCATCTATTTTTTCATCTATTACAGAAGCAATATCTTCTACCAATCGTTGTACAATAGGTTTCCCTGCAATAACTGTTAAAGGTTTTGGTACTGTTAATGTGTGTGGTCTTAAACGTGACCCTATACCTGCCATTGGCACGATAATTTTCATAAACTAATTTTTTAATTAAATGTAGATGCAAGATAGCATTAAATAGTAGAAATTTAAAATTGTTTAAATCAAAATAAGAGAAGTTAAGTGAAGTGTTTTTTGTTTCTTTGTATAAATAAAAACTCAGTATTTGTGAACTACCTTTCTGTTGAAAATATATCAAAATCATATGGTGAACGCGTTTTGTTTGAAGACATTTCTTTTGGTATAAATAAAGATCAAAAAATTGCATTTGTTGCTAAAAATGGAACAGGTAAAACATCTATTTTAAATATAATAGCTGGCTTAGACTCTTCAGATACTGGCCAAATTGTTAGTAGAAAAGATATTTCTATAGCCTATCTAGCGCAAACAGATGATCTAAACCCAAATCTTACAATTGAAGAGACCATTTTTGATACCGATAATAAGATTTTATCAATTATTAATCAATATGAAAAAGCACTAAAAAAACCTGAAGATGCAGATGCATATCAAGCTGCATTTGATTTAATGGATCAAAATAATGCCTGGGATTTTGAGACGCAATACACTCAAATTTTATCAAAATTAAAATTAGATAACCTAAGTCAAAAAATAGGTTCTTTATCTGGTGGCCAAAGAAAAAGATTATCTCTAGCTATTGTTTTGATCAGTAAACCTGATTTATTAATTCTTGATGAACCCACAAATCATTTAGATTTAGAAATGATAGAGTGGTTAGAAGATTTTTTTGCCAAAGAAAAAATAACACTCTTTATGGTTACTCACGATCGGTATTTTTTAGAACGAGTGTGTGATGAAATTTTAGAATTAGATCATGGTAAAATATATAAGTATAAAGGAAATTACTCTTACTATTTAGAAAAAAAAGAAGAACGCATTCAACTTGAAAAAGTAACTACAGAAAAAGCAAAGAATCTTTTTAAAAAAGAGTTGGATTGGATGCGTAAGCAGCCAAAAGCTAGGACTACAAAATCAAAATCTAGAATAGATGATTTCTATGAAATCAAAGAAAAAGCTCATCAAAGAAGAAAAGATCATAAAGTACAATTAGAAATCAATATGGAACGTTTGGGAAGTAAAATTCTTGAATTACATAAACTAAAAAAATCGTATGGTGATAAAGTAATCTTAGATGGGTTTGATTATGTTTTTAAACGTGGTGAACGTATTGGAATTATAGGAAAAAATGGGACAGGAAAATCATCTTTTTTAAATATTATTNCACAAAAGAATCCAGTTGATGGAGGAAAAGTTGTGGTAGGGGAAACTGTAAAATTTGGGTATTATACACAAGCAGGTATTCGAATAAAAGAAGGACAAAAAGTAATAGAGGTCATTAAAGAGTTTGGCGAATTTATTCCCCTTACAAAAGGGAGAAAAATATCTGCATCTCAATTATTAGAACGATTTTTATTTGATAAGAAAAAACAATATGACTTTGTTGAAAAACTTTCTGGAGGTGAACAAAAACGATTGTATTTGTGTGCAGTGTTAATTCAAAATCCTAATTTTTTAATTTTGGATGAACCTACTAATGATTTAGATGTTGTTACATTAAATGTTTTAGAAAATTTTCTTTTAGATTATCCAGGAAATTTAATGGTTGTTTCTCATGACAGGTATTTTATGGATAAAATTGTTGATGCATTATTTGTTTTCAGAGGAAATGGAATTGTTGAGAATTTTCCAGGAAATTACTCAGATTTTAGAGCTTATGAAAACTCAAATCCGTACGAAGAAGAACCCCAAAATATTGAAACATCGACAAAAGTATCGGAACCTAAGAATACTAAAAATTCCTTGAGCTACACTGAAAAAAGAGAGTTTGGTGCTTTAGAAGATGAAATTGAACGACTTCAGAACAAAAAAGAACGAATAGAAAAAGAGTTTCTAAATGTTGAAATTGTTGAAGAAAANATTGCAAAGAAGTCTGAAGAATTGCAACAAATAATTTATGATTTAGAACAAAAAGAAGAGCGTTGGTTAGAATTGTCTTTAAAGTTAGAAGACTAGTCTACATTTACAATTTCTTGTTCGTTTAAAATTGCTTCATTATTAAATTTCAAAAGCAGTTGGGCAACTGCTATCGTATCTTTTTCACAGTATTTTACAATTCTTTGTATGTCTTTTTCTTTATAGTAAACAGCTGCAACTTCGCTACCATCTATATCATCCTTAGGTGAGGGTATTCCTAAAATATGGGTTAGTAATTTTAAAGAAGTATAATGTTTAAAATCACCAAACTTCCATAACTCTAAAGTGTCTAAATGCGGAACTTCCCAAGGTTTTTTTCCAAATAAATTTAATTTTTTTGGTAATGGTATTTGATGTACAATCATTCTTCTTGCTATAAAAGGGAAATCAAATTCTTTTCCATTATGAGCACACAATACATTTGATGTATGATCAAAATGAGCATCTAGTAAATTTTTAAAATCAGTAAGTATTTTAGATTCATCATTACCATAAAAAGATCGAATTCTAAGTTGTCTTTTTTTATTTATAGTATTAAAGTACCCGACTGAAATACATATAATTTTACCAAACTCGGCCCAAATTCCTGCTCTTTCATAAAATTCTTCTGCGGTAAATTCTTTTTTTCTTTGGTATTTGGTTTTAGCTTCGAATAAATGTTGTGTTTCTGTTGTTAAGGATGACCAATATTNTTCTTGAGGTACAGTTTCGATATCTAGAAATAAAATATCATTTAACTTGTAATTTAAATTCATAAACATTCTTTTCTTAAATATACAAAAAAAGCGCTGAGTTCTCAGCGCTTTTTTTAAATAGAAATATCTTAATTTACTTAATTACTAGTTTGGAAGTTGCTATATGAAGACCTTCTTGNACTTTGATAATATAAATACCTGATGGTAAAACGGAAGTGTTTACTTCTGCCTTATTTCCAACGACTGCTGCTTGTAAAACATTTTTTCCTAAAACATTAAAAATTGAAATGTTTTTAACTTTTGAACTGCTGCTTGTAATCGTTAATTTGTTTTTAGTAACAGGGTTTGGATAAAGTGCAAAACCACCTATAGCATTGTAATTTGTTGACGCTGTGCTATTTGTATACGTCGCTATTGGAAATGGTGTTGTAGNGGTTGCATTAGTAGTACCACCCTCTAATCCATTAATACCACTGTACGTCCAATTTGTAATTGTAAATGTTGTCCCTTCTGGATCGGCATTAGATTTTCTATATGCCCAACCATCTAAATACTCCCAATCTAGACCTGTCCCATCTTGATCTACATCACCAAAAACATCGATTATCTGTCCATTTTCATATAATTCTATTGCATCATCTCCATTAATTCCAACAGCATTTGTTGTATAATCTGGTAACTTNCCAAAGAAGGTATTAAAATTTGTTTCCTCTGTAGAAATATAAATAAAAGTACCAGCAGTTGCAGCACTTTCAGGAAGCGTAAATTCTACATTACCAGCAGTAGAACCACCTCCATTGTTAGCAGAGCTAACTCCAAATAAAGATAAATCTGAAATATCTTCCAAAACATATAATTCAATTCCTTTAGGGGTACCTCCTGACAGACTACCGTCATAAACACCTGTGATTAACATACTGCTGGTTGGGGCGCCAAAAGTAGTCCCTGTGATTGAAATTGTTTGATTAGTAACGTTTGTAGATGAAATTGTAATGTCACCAGAATAATCTCCAGCCGATAAACCCTCTTTTAGGCGAACATATACTGAAGTTTCTGAGATTGTTCCAGAACTTGGTGTAATGCTTACAGCACTATTAAATGAAGAACCCGAGGTTAAAGACACCTCAAAATTTGTTGGGGCAGTTACCACTAAGTCATTTGTTAAAAATAAGCCCTCCACTGTAAAATCTTGCTCATCNGAAGGTCCTCCTTGACTAATTATGTATGTAAATGGATCTAAGAATTCTGTAATTGTAAACTGTGGATCTGCGGGTTTCACTTCACCAGAAACTGTTATGGTTGCATCACTAGCACCAGTTGAACTTACGGTAACATCACCTGAGTATGTATTTGAAGATAAACCTGAAACTAATCGAATATATACTGTAGTTGAAGCAACTGAACCAGAATTAGGTGTTAGGGTTACAGAAGATGCAAAAGAAGCCCCTGATGTAAGTGAAACTTCAAAATTAGTAGGTGCTGTAACAGTAATATCTGTAGTTAAATTATCACCACTAATCGTCATTTCTTTTTCCTCTGATGGCCCATTTGCTTCAAAATAATCTAACCCAGACAAAGAATTGCTTACGGAAAGATTAGGTGTTGTAGTCGCTGTTGGGGAATAAGTTCCGATTGGAAAAACTGAACTACATTCAGCGTTTGTTCCTGTATCATCAGACTTATCACATCCATCTAAAGCGTTTGCACCGCTAAAAGTCCATTCAGATNGGTCAAAAGTAGCATTTGGTATACTTTCATCTTTTCTATAAGCCCATCCATCTAGATGGTCCCAAGCTGTGTTACTTCCATCTTCTCCAATTTTACCTACAGAATCTTCAATAATTCCATTTTTTATATAGTATAACTGTATCATCTCCATTAATACTTAAAACTGAGTTTTCATACTGTGGCGTAATACCAAGGTATTGCTGAAAACTAGCAGATGAATTAGTATTAGATATATAGATAAATGTACCTGCGGATATCGGATCAGCTGGAAAAGTAAACTCTACTCCTGCTGCAGCTGCACCATTGGTAGTACTCTCTAAACCATATATACTCAGATCAGGAATAGTATTTATAGCATATAATTCTAGACCTTTTGGTGCTCCTCCAGGTAAAGGTCCATCTATAATTCCTGTAATTAGTAAATCTTGCCCAAAAGAAGCTGTAGATATTAAAATTGTTAACAGTAAAGTAAATAAGTAATTTTTTTTCATAGCTTAATTGTTTATATTAGTTGATAGTAAAGAAAGAATAATTTTATTCTTCTTGTAATTTAAGAATATTATTTTAAAGTTAAATAATCTAGTATAAAACAGCTATTTCGTATTAAATGATTGTTAAGGAGCAATCATCATCAAATATTAATTGCTATTTTTGATTTAAGTTTAATTAATTAATTTATGAATAAAAGTGATATAAAGATCTTATTAGTAGATGATGAACCAGATATTTTAGAAATTATTGGTTATAATTTAAAAAATGAAGGCTATCAGGTATTTACCGCTGAAAATGGATTAGAAGCAATTAAAGCTGCAAAAAAAAATACGCCACATCTTATCCTTTTAGATATTATGATGCCAGAGATGGATGGTATAGAAGCTTGTGAAAAAATTAGAAAAATTAAATCTTTAGAAAACGTTGTTATTGCATTTTTAACTGCTAGAGGTGAAGATTATTCTCAAGTAGCAGGTTTTGAAGCTGGGGCAGATGACTATATTACAAAACCAATAAAGCCAAAGGTATTAATTAGTAAAATTAAATCTCTTTTACGTCGTTTAAAATCTAATAAAGAAAGTGGAGACTCTTTTAAAATTGGAGATATTGTAATTGATAGAGATGAATATGTAGTATATAAAGCTGGTAAAAAAATATCTTTACCACGAAAAGAATTTGAGCTTTTTTCTTTACTAACCTCTAAACCAAGTAAAGTATTTAAAAGAGAAGTTATTTTAGATACCGTATGGGGAAATGAGGTAGTTGTTGGTGGTAGAACTATTGATGTTCATATCAGAAAGCTTAGAGAAAAAATTGGAGACGACCATTTTAAAACAGTAAAAGGAGTAGGCTATAAATTTGTTTTAAAGGATAGTTAAACTTTTGAGACTTAAAAAAACATACTCTTACGCACTTCTATCTGCGTTATATTTAACATTACTTGCTGTAATTATCGGTTCGATATCTTACTATATAATTAGTAAAAACTTAGGTATTGGTAATATTATTATTGCCATTATTCTTCTTTTTTTAATATCTTTTTTTATCATTCAGTACCGAGCTGAACATTTTATATATAGAAGATTAAAAAAAATCTATCAAGAAGTATCTATTCTAAATGTAAATGATTTAAAAAGAGAATCTGCAACTACAGATATCGATAAGCTTTCTAAAAGTATGCAAAAGTTTGTTGAAGGGAAACGATTAGAGATTAAAAGTTTAACAGATAGAGATTCATTTAGGCGTGATTTTTTAGGAAACGTAGCTCATGAATTAAAGACCCCTCTTTTTACTGTTCAAGGCTATATCTTAACTTTAATTGAAGGTGCAGTTAATGATAAGGAAATTAGAGTGAAATACCTTAATAGAGCAAATAAGGGTGTAGAAAGGTTAGTTGCTGTGATTAAAGATTTGGATATGATTGCAAAATTAGAAAATGAAGGAACCTCTTTAAACATAGAGGTTTTTAATATTTTAGAACTTATCCAAAATGTATTTGATCTTTTTGAGATGAAAGCAAAAAAGAGAAATATCTCTTTAAAATTTGATAAAGTCTATGAGTTCCCAGTGTTTGTAAAAGGTGATATCGAAAAAATTGAACAGGTCCTGATTAATCTAGTCGTAAACTCAATAAAATACGGGAATCCAAATGGTACAACCTTTGTTAGTGTGGAGAGTTATTCAGATAAAAAATTTATTATCAAGGTAATTGACAATGGAGAGGGTATTCAAAAAGAACATATATCTCGTTTATTTGAACGTTTTTATAGAGTAGATCAAAGTAGATCTAGAGAACAAGGTGGTTCTGGTTTAGGTTTATCTATTGTAAAGCACATTGTTGAAGCTCATAACGAAAATATATTGCTTAAAAGCACTTATGGTAAAGGGTCTGAATTTTCTTTTACTCTAGAAAAAGCAAGTTAAGCGTTTATAACAAATCGAATCCAATATCTGATCTATAGTTCATTTTATCAAACGAAATTTCATCGATACTACTGTAAGATTTATCCAAAGCCTCTTGTATAGAATTTCCAAAAGAGGTAATTGCCATTACTCTACCTCCGCTAGTTACCACTTTATCATTATTTAAAGTGGTTCCTGCATGAAAAACTATTGAATCTTTAACCTCTTGAAGTCCTATTATTTCTTTATTTTTTTCATATGCTTCTGGATATCCACCAGACACCAACATTACAGTTGTAGCGGTTTGTTTATTCACAGAAAAGGATTTTTGATGGAGAGTTTGATTTGCAACACCATCAAATAAGTCGAATAGATCTGATTCTATTCTTGGTAAAACCACCTCTGTTTCAGGGTCACCCATTCTAACATTATATTCCACCACTGAAGGGTTACCACGATCATTCATTAAGCCTATAAAAATAAAACCTTTATAATCTATACCTTCTTTTTGAAGACCTTNAATAGTCGGTTTTACNACTAATTCCTCTACCTTATTTAAAAAATTTTTATCAGCAAAAGGCACTGGTGAAATTGCCCCCATTCCTCCAGTATTTAAACCTATATCACCTTCTCCAATTCTTTTATAATCTTTTGCCGAAGGTAAGATTTTATAATTTTTACCATCAGTTAATACAAATACAGACAATTCTATTCCTTTTAAAAACTCTTCAATAACAACTGTAGAAGAGGCGTCACCAAATTTTTGATTGGATACCATTTCTTTTAACTCTTCTTTTGCTTCTTCTAAATCATTTAAGATTAAAACACCTTTCCCAGCAGCTAAACCATCTGCCTTTAACACGTAAGGTGGCTCTAACGTATCTAAAAAAGAAAAACCTTCTTCTAAATTTTTGCTTGTGAATGATTTATACTTAGCAGTGGGCACATTATATTTTTCCATAAATTTCTTAGAAAAATCTTTAGACCCCTCTAATAAAGCTCCATCTTTTTTAGGTCCTATAACTGGTATATTATTTAATATAGCATCTGCTAGAAAGAAATCATGAATCCCTTTAACCAGTGGCGCTTCAGGACCTACAACTACCATTTTTATATTATTTTTTATAACTACCTCTTTTATAGCACTAAAATCAGTAGGACTAATAGCTACATTAGTTGCAATTTTATGAGTCCCTGCATTTCCTGGCGCAACAAAAACTGAACTTACTTTTGGACTTTCAACTAATTTTAAGGCGAATGCATGTTCTCTACCACCAGAACCTAATATTAAAATATTCATTGTTTTTCTTTTATGGATTGCAAATATATTTTAAATAAAATTGGCTACCTAAAACCCCACTTTAAAAAATATTTAATTGCCGAAAATGTATGTATAAAAAATAATTTATTACTCTTTGATGAACCTCTTTGGTGATGATGTATAATTTGCACTTCTGGAAAATACATTATTTTTTTTCCTTTATTTTCTATCTCTCTGCACAAATCGGCATCTTCCATGTATAAAAAGTAACGCTCGTCAAAACCTTTTAACTCTAATAATTCTTTTGATTTAAAAAGCATGAAGCAACCATGAATAAACTCAGGGTAAAATGAATAATTTAAATTTTGGTTTCGATATTCATTTTCATAGAAATATTTTTTTGACCATTTTAATTTTCTATTTAATAAACTGAAAAAAGTAGGGTGCTTTCTACATGCAAATTGCGGCCCCTTATCTGGATAAATTATTTTAGGGGTAATAAAAGATACATTTGGCTCATTTTTTAGCTGTGCAATAAGTTTTGTTAATACATCAGGAGAAAATTCAACATCTGGATTTAAAATTAAGTGATACTCAGAAGAAATACGATCTAAAATTAGATTATGCCCTTTTCCGAATCCTAAATTAGATTTGGTTTTTATGTGCTCTACTTCTTCTTGAGGAAAAATATTCTTTAAATTTGACGACTCGTTATTATCAATGATAAAAAGTTTTTTAGGGAATGGAGTGTTTAAAAACGAATACACTGTTTTTTGTAATATTTCTATATCTTGATGATAAACAACAATAGAGGCAGTGATCATATTAATATGCTTTTTCTTCTCCTTTAAAAATATTTAAAACAGTTTGAATAATAATTTTTAAATCTAAGAAAAAAGACCAGTTTTCTATGTAAAATATATCTAAACGTACTCTATTTTTTATGTCAGATTTCTTTTTTATCTCGCCTCTATAACCACTTACTTG